>Ga0182018_10002222_pt1 | contig 20000 bp, 16 predicted proteins | sample 812P2MmetaG_FD_120490 | JGI IMG/M metagenome (GOLD analysis project Ga0182018, IMG submission 120490) | Permafrost microbial communities from Stordalen Mire, Sweden - 812P2M metaG | ecosystem: Environmental > Terrestrial > Soil > Wetlands > Permafrost | place: Sweden: Stordalen | collected...
ATTTCGCTTAAAGCGGTGGAGATCCGGAACCAGATGGCAACCAGCGTCGCGATCAAGGCGAGGCCGACCCAAACAGCGGCCATTACCCACACGTTCTCCATGGAGCGTCACCTCGACTATTTCTGCGGATCGTTAGCTCTGAGGATCATGCCGGCACTATGACCCCGTGACAAAACAATCCGCTTGTCAGGAGTCATCAGCTGTTCCGGCTTAAGGATCGGGACAGCGGTTGGCGGTGAACTCCTTCACCGTGGTTAACAACACAAGTACAGCAAAAGATGCTCGTCGAAGTCAACGGCATTCATCACACCCCATCGGTCACTGAATCTCGGGCAATGCAACGCCTGAGACACATAGGCATAAAGGGGGAGTCGGCGTAAATCATGGATTCGACTCGACGTATGTCCATAGTTCTGCAAGTATCGAAACATGCCAGTAGCCGCAGCCAGGAAAAACACCGAGCACGTGGCCAAGAACGCCGACATGCTTTCTGCAATGGGCACCGAACCACGGCTTCGCATCATGCAATTGCTTCTATCCGCGCATCCCGATGGCTTGGTCGTAGGCGATATCCAGTCAGAGTTGGACATTCCGAATTCCACGCTTTCGCACCACCTGGAGAAACTCAAGAACGAGGAACTGGTGAACGTGCGCCGCGAAAGTACCTTTTTGCGGTACACGGCCAGCACGGAGGTGCTCCAGGAACTTCTGCAATTCCTCTATGCCGAATGCTGCACTCAAACAAAGCTGTCAAACCGCAAAATATCGTCCAGCTTTGTAAATAGGAGAGGGTCACCATGAGCAGTACCGATAGTAAGGACGTAGTCAAAGAACAGTATGGCCAGGCAGCCTTGCGTGTGAAGAGTGGCGGAAGTAGTTGCTGCGGAGCGACCTCGGCAAGCGGGTTGGGTTGCGACCCGATCACTTCCAATCTGTACGACTCCTCGCAAGCGGGACAAGTTCCCGAGGAGGCCATGCTCGCCTCGTTAGGGTGCGGAAATCCAACCGCACTGGCGAAATTGAAAGCGGGGGAAGTGATTCTCGATCTCGGCTCGGGCGGCGGAGTGGATGGCCTGCTTTCGGCGAAGCGGGTTGGACCCACTGGCAAGGCATACGGTCTCGATATGACGGACGAGATGCTGGCGCTCGCGAGTGAGAACAAGTGCAAAGCGGGCGCTGAGAATGTCGAGTTTCTGAAGGGCGAGATCGAGCATATCCCTCTGCCGGAGAACTCGGTGGACGTGATTATCTCAAAATGTGTAATCAACCTCTCGGCGGACAAAGACCGCGTATTGCGAGAGGCCTTCCGTGTCCTGAAGCCGGGCGGCCGCTTTGCGGTCTCCGATGTCGTTACCCGAGGCGCAATCGCGCCAGAAATCCGCCAAAGGGTGCTTCTGTGGGTCGGGTGTGTGGCGGGGGCGCTCGGAGATGACGAATATCGCAGCAAGTTCTCCGCAGCGGGTTTTGAGCAAATTGAAATCGAGCCGACACGAATTTATCGAGCAGAAGATGCACGAGAGTTTCTTTCGGCGGAAGGCGTCGACGTGGACGCGATTGCGCCACAAGTGGACGGCAACTTCATGAGCGCTTTTGTCATCGACTTCGGGACGGTTTGTGGGGCGAAGACATTCAGCTCATTCAGAAACGCGATGGGGATCGAGACCACAATCAGTCCCGACATGAGCGAGCGCCGTTTCCTACCAGAGGCTCCCCAGGTTATTGCTGAAGCTATCCGGCACGAAGGGATCCGCCAGGGTTCGTAATACCCAAGCGCAATTCTCTTTGCACTGTGCCCAGTTGTCCACCTTGCCCGCCAACCGCCAGCAGCACCACCGATCGCACTTCCCGTGATAATTGGCAATATACCAATCCTTATTGTCATCAGTCAGGGTTTCCATCTCCTTGATTTCCTGATGGATGAATGCCGTCATGATCTTCATGAAGTCGTTCTTGCGCCCGTTAACACCCAGCGTCGCTGGTTGGCGAGGGGGAGCCGCTACCGCCGCCGGGGGCGGGGGCGGGCCGTTTTCGCACTCCTCGACCCAGTCCATGGTCAAGAGCATCGCGGCATGCAGGGCCACGCACGCCTCCTTGAGCTTTTCGGTGCGGCGCGAGGCTTGTTCCGCCGCCAACGCCACTTCAAAGAAGGCGTCGCATGTAGCTCCTGCTTCACGCTTTTTGACCAAGTTTGCACCAAAAGCCTGCATGGCTTTATTGAAATCGGTGATCGACTCCTGCACTTTCCAGCGATATCGGTCCAGTTCCTCTACGTTGAGCTCCTTGAGTTTGAACTTAATCTTTTCCTCCGTCGTTTGGGCTTTGCTGAGGGATCTGTGGTGGAGGCAGCCCTTGACGGCCTTTTCCACCGCTTCCTCTACGGAGGCAAGCAGGCTGCCTACCGCTGGAAGCGGGATTGCCTGCAACGTCGCGCGAATCGCGGCACCCCCGAGACTCGACAACTTGCTGGCCGCCGAACCCTTCGAAGACACTGCGCTGCGAACACTATGCAGCTTTGCCGAGTGGCCAATTCTCGCCAGCACGCTTTTGTTGTCCACACATTTCTTGGCGTAATCGAAAATATCTTCCATGTTCCCCACCTAGTCCTTAGCGCATTGAGATCAATCCTCACGTGAACTCATTTGACTGGAATGTCCTTTTTGGTTCAAAAACGGCAACGATCATACACCCATCCCACCTGTTCTCGACAGTGTGAAACGATTTTCACTGACAAGAACCGCCAGAATAGTTTTTGGCAGTTCTGTCGCGCTGTCCGTCCCGACGTATGCGTTTTCGTGAAATTCATCAACCTCAATCCGGAGCTTTCTCGACGTTCGCGTTCATGTGCTGAATGGCAACTTGGAAAATGCGTTCCGTCATTGGCCCAAAGGCTTTCGGCGGGTCGCGGTCCGAGCCCAACTGGCTCTCTCAGCAAGACCACCCCACAACTTTACACACTCTCTGCACGTTCTTCCTCCCATGGCGTGAACGATCGCGCTCAATCGCATGGACCCCGAATGGCTTATGATTTCAGGTTTCCCAGAACGATCCCGCCGAGTGTGGCGATCGTGACGCCGATCAGAGTCAGCCGGGCAGCGCGCGTGCCCGGCTTGGGGTTCTTCATCCAGAAAATGCCGATTAATGCGTTCACTACGACGCAGAGTTGGGCGATCGTGAACCCTCTGCCTGTTCCGATCAACTCCATCATCTTAAGCGCTCCGTAATTTCCAATGGCCCAAAGTAACCCCGTTGCAATCAGCCGCGGATAGTGGGCGGGCGAGTTCAGCCGCAACGATGATTTCGACACGACCAGCAATAAGCAACTGCCCGCGAACATGCCCAGGGCCATCGGCAGCATGGCAACCCACATCGAAAGTTCGGAGATGCGGATCGGAACAAAGTAACTGCCCCAACCCAACCCCGCGCCCAGCGCGCCAGCAAGCCCGACCCAAGAGAAGCGATTCTTGTCAGAAGCTTCTCCCCCGCTAAAAATGATGAGCAGAACTCCAGCGATGATCACGCTCACGGCGGCTAAAGCCCATGCGAGATTTGCCGAGCCCGTCTTCAGGAACTCGCCGAAGAGCAGCATGCCCCAGGCGATGGAGACGAGAATGTTCAATGGAGCCCAGATACCGAAGGCCTTGGCCATGCCCAGGCGGTCTGCGCCGATGAACGCGCTCAGTCCGCTGGCCGCCCAAATAATGCCGCCCAGGAACGGGAGCCAGAACGACCTCGCGGTCAGCGTGCCTACACCGCCGGCGAGCGCGACCGACAGGGCCAGGAGCAATACGGCTAGAGTCACATAGAATGTCCGAACCTGCTGGCTCTTAAGAGGCACGTTCTGCGAAGGTGCAAGCCAGGTGCCCCAGGCCAGTACGGTGACGATCGCGTAAATTAAGCCTGCCATAGATGTATCCCTCGCCAAGCGATTGGACTATGGCGCGCGCGACACCGCCATTCGCACGCACGACGCCTGCAGATCAGCGGGATTGTTCATCGTGGGTGACAATCACTTTCATCGTCTCGCCCGCGCGCATTGCATTGAATGCTTCGGGAGCATTTGCCGCCGCGACGCGATGTGTGATGAGCGACGAAGGATGAATTACGGCGCTCTCGAGCATCTGCACCACACCGGGAAATTGATTCGCTCCGCCGAACGCACCCTGCACGGTCAATTCATAACGCGTAATGAGATATTGCGAGACGGGTGGCAGTGCGTGCGCTTGCAGACCGAACAACACGATGCGCCCACCGCGACGCGCGAGTTTCAACGCTTGCGGCAGCAGGGCGCCGACTCCGTCCACCACAATATCCGCGCCGAGTCCAGTTTGCTCTTTGACAATCGCTTCGACATCTTGCTCCCGCGAATTGATGACAACATCGGCGCCGTTCTTTCTTGCAATCTCCAAGCGGAACGGCGCAATGTCCGTCACGATAATTTTTCCCGCGCCGCTCGCGCGATAGAGCATGCCAAACAACAAACCGACGGGACCCGCGCCGAGAATCACGACACTCTCGCCCGGGTTGACCGCGACTCGCGTAGTGCCGCCAAATACACATGACAGGACTTCGGCGAACACCGCGTCGTCGAGCGCAACAGCGCGCGAAATCTTGTACAGCGCGCGTTCAGGCGCGACGACGTACGGCGCAAGTCCACCGTCGCGATGAACGCCGAGCGTCTTGTAATCTTCGCATTGGTTTGGCAAGCCTCGTCGGCAATAGCGGCATTGATTGCAATGCAAGCGCGGCGCGACGACGACGCGGTCACCTTGGCGCACGTATTTCGCCCCCGCGCCAACCCCCTCGACCGTGCCGATACATTCGTGACCGAGTACTATGCCGACCTCGGCTATGTGCGCGGGCGGCACGGCAAGGATATTTAAATCGGTGCCGCACAAGCCGCATGCTTCGACGCGTAACAGCACGTCGTCCCAATTCTTGACTTGGGGCGTTGGTCGCTCCTGCATTTCGAGACGTCCCTCGCCCATGAAAACGGGTACGAGCATGTTGTGGGCCATTTCAGAAACTCCTCAGCTCCTTGAACGCTGTAACTATCCGCTATCCTTGTCCCCTCGCCGCACCGAGAATCCCCGCATCGTTGCCGAGTTCGCCGACGAGAATCCGCACGCGCGCAGCAATCGAGTGGTGCGAGTAGTGGGGCACCGCCGCGCGCGCAGGTGCGAGCAACAGTTCGCCAGCTTTGACGACGCTGCCGAACAAGACGTATGTGCTGATGTCCATCGTCATCGCGATGGTGGCGATGGCTGCGCCGAGGGCGCGGCCCGCGCGTTCAAATACGCGTTGTGCGATTTCGTCGCCTGCGTGCGCCGCGCGGACGACTTCTTCAGCCGATTCCACCTTCTTGCGCGTCGCGTACGCATATGCGTTCATAATTGCGGGACCGCCGGCGTACGTTTCGACGCAGCCCAGGGAACCGCAAGTGCAAATCGGTCCGTCGAGATTCACGGTAAAATGCCCCACTTCACCTGCCGCGTTCTGCTCGCCGCGATACAGATTGCCATCCACAATCATCGCCCCGCCGATGCCCGTGCCGACGATGATGAGACACATCGAATATGCGCCGCGTCCCGATCCGAAATGAAATTCGCCGAGCGCGGCGGCTTTCGCATCGTGTTCCAGGGACACCGGCAGATCGAGCCGCTCGGTCAACATCGCAGCAAACGGCACGTCGCGCCAGCCTGTCAGGTTTGGCGGGTCAACAATCATGCCCGTCTGGTGGTCAATCGGACCTGGGCTGCAAAGGCCGACACGGGTTACGCGCGCGTCAGTGGGCAGGCCTCTCAGTACTTCGCGCGCGCTCGCGGCGATGCGGTCGGCAGCTTGCACGGGACCTTCGAGCGCGCGAGTGGGTGCTTCGCGGCGCGCGATGATGCTCCATTCGGGCGAAATCAGTCCACACTTGTACGTGCTTGCGCCGAGGTCAATGCCGAAGAACCATTCATTAGTCATCAAAGCAATCCGTTTAAAAGTTAGGGCGCGGCAGCTTGATAAGCCCTGTCAATAATTTGGTGGACTCGCAAACCATCAGTCACGTCGGGTGCGATGGGTTGGTTATGGGTGAGCGAACGCAAAAATTGATAAATGTTTTCGGTGTGGGTGCGATTCCAGCCGAGAATGCTACGTGGCGGCGGCACGACCGCGCCTTCGTACTGCGTGCCGGTCTGGATGCGCGTCCAACCTTGCGTCGCCGTAGCCTGCGCACCGAAGTAATTCAGCACGTTACTGTCCTGAAGGCTAAATTTCAAAGCACCGCGCTCGCCATAAATTTGTACATTCATATCGTCCACTGCGCCGGTTGCAAAGCGCGTGACAAAGAGCGTGCCTTGCGCACCGCTCTGCATTTTCGCTTCAAGCCACGCTGCATCATCCACATCCACCGGTTCACGCTCGGAGGACTTAGCGGACGCCGGACGCTCTTTGACATACGTTCGCGTCGTTGCGTTGAATTCGGCAAATTCGCCGAGCAGATAGCGCGCGAGATCAATGATGTGCGAACCTAAATCCACCAGCGCGCCGCCGCCGGATTGTGCACGTCGCAATCGCCAGCTCATCGGGCGATTTGGATCCTGATAACCACTGTGCAGGTAATCGAAATGAAAATGATAGATTGCGCCAAGTGTGCCATCGGCGATCATTTTGTGTGCCAGCGTCAATGCTGGCACAAAACGATAGTTAAATACCATCCCGAGCCGAGCCTTGGCAGTAGCCGTTGCGTCAGCAATTTCCTGCGCTTCGACGGCGTTGCGCGCGAGTGGTTTGTCAACAATGACATTCTTGCCCGCGCGCAGCGCGGCGAGAATAATTTCGAGGTGCGCGAAATTAGGCGCGCAAACGTCCACAACATCCACGTCTTCGCGGGAAAGGAGCGCTTCAAGGCTCGTCACCCAACTTTCGAATCCACCATCGTGTGCTGCGCTTTGCGCCGACCGCGCGCTGGTTGTGCAAACGGATGCGAGCTTGAGGCGGGGAAGCGCGCCAGGATAAATGAGGGGAATATCGCGATAGGCAAGCGCGTGCACCTTGCCTATCAGCCCGTATCCGACGAGGCCGATGCCAACTGTTTCCATGTTATGTTTTCAGGACTATTAATCCCGTGTCGGTGCGGTACACTGTCCCGGCTTCGTCCAAAGCCTTTCGCAGGCGACCGACCGACGCAGGGATTTCGCCAGTGGCGGGTTTTAGTTTACCGCCGGGCCCCTTCAAGAGCGGCGAGGAAAATTCACCGACCGTCATTCCCGCCCGAACGAATTGAGAGACATTGTTCGCATTAAGTCCGCCGTCCATCATCAGATCAACCTCTTGTTCCCGCCCTTGCGCCACAATCATGTCATGCAATGTCCGTATATACTTTTCAAAGTTCGGATGCACCACATGCGGACTGCGGCCCGTTTGCGGCGGCTTCCAGTACGGATACCACGTTTCAAATTCAATGATGTCGGTGTAGGGAATCAATTGCTCAAAAAAAATGAGCGGCGTTCCCTCCCACGCCCATACGCCCACCTTCAATCCCAACTCTTTGATGAACATCATATTCTCGACAGTGGTTTCACCCATCGTCTCGATGGGCAGCGAAATGAGATTGACTCCTGCGTCCGCGAGTTGTCGAAAGACTTCCTGGTTGGGACGATACATTTGCAGTTGAGCTTCAATTTCGAGCCGGGTGCTTTGGCGCGCGGCTTCGATAATATCCACTCCTCCGCGCGGCATTGCAAATTGCATGTAGACGCCGTCCCTCACTTCAATGTGAATCCAGTCTGCCCCGCCCGCCTCCAAATCTCGCACTTGTGCGCCGAGCGCGGCATAGTCCGCCCAGAACAAGCCAGCCGCGATTTTGACGCGACGGGTGGGATTGCCGATAGCCGATGTAGTCAATTAAGGCCTCCGAAATATTTCACACTTGATTTGCATGCCCGAAGCTGACGTTTGGTGGTCGGGATTGCCCTCGGTAGATTCTCGATCACCAAAGACACGTCGTTGCTCCGTTGCGCGAACTCGCGAGGAACGCGGTCGCCGCTCCTGAACTCGACATCTCCAGTAGAGCATAGGTCGGGCAATTATAGCGATGAAACCTTTGCGCGGCTTGATAACCGAATGGAATGATGCAATTCGATCACTGTATTCTCCTGACCGCCATCACAGCCTTCTGGAAGGGCTCGGTAAGCTCGCGGCGATCCTTTCGCCAGATCATCCCGATGGTCCAACTGGCAGATACGCTCTTAACAGGGTAGAAACGTACACCCGGAACCCGCATCTTGTGCACTGTGCCAGGAACGAGGCTGACTCCGAGGCCGGCTCGAACGAGGTTGAGGACAGTGAACAACTCCTTTGCCTCTTGCACGACATTGGCGCTATATCCGGCGGCCAGGCAAAGATTGAGCGCGTGTTTCTGAAATGTTTCAGAGGTCGACCGGGCAATCAGGACAAAGGGTTCGTCACGCAGCGATCGCAGGCTCACCTGCTTCTGAAACCTATTCGCAGGGACGGCTATCAGCATTTGTTCGTGGAGGACGATCGTGCTTGCGAGACGAACGTTCGCTATGGGCATCCGAACAAACCCGACATCAAGACTCCCGTCAAGCACCCCTTCAATCTGATTCTGACTCCCCAGGTCTTGCATTTCGAGTGTGACGTGTGGGTAGGCCTTTCGGAACGCGATGACTGCTCTGGGCAACAGGTCACCGATGGCAGCGATTCCGAATCCGATCCGAAGACGCTCAAGATTTCCCCGAACGGCCTGTCGCGCGAATGACTCCAAAGCGGCGGCATCCGTGACCAGAACGCGGGAGCGATCTCTTAGAGCATCTCCCGCGGGAGTAAGCACAACACGTCCAGTCGTCCTCTCGAACAGCCGTCCGCCAATCTCGGCTTCCAATCGTTTGATCTGTTTCGTGAGGGCGGGTTGCGAAATATGAAGCCTGAGCGATGCATGCCCAAAATGTAGCTCTTCTGCGAGCACCACAAACGATCTCAATGCATCGATGCTGAGACTCATTCCCGGATGTTATCACCGGTGGTCGTTTGGTGCGTCACATCCGACTGAAGAAAAGCATCGATTGCATTGCGGGATTGATCTCCACGCACCTGGTGATGGTGATCACAGATTTTTAAGCGCTGGTCAGCCAATAATCAACGTTAGTTGCCTCTCCGACTAGTTCCGACCGAGGGGGAGCGACTATCTTCGGGTGGTCCCGCCCGCGGTGTTCCGAGGTATCGGACAATGATTAACGCGTATGACGTGCGACCGGCAGCCGATCTTGCCCTCTCCGACAGGGCCGCCAGATTAAAGGAGCGGATCCAGTCCGAGGAGCGCCTTCTATTCCTGGACCAAGCTCGGTTGGTGACCGAGGCTTACCGCCTGCATCCCGGCGAGCCACGCATCGTCCAGAGGGCGATCGCGTTCGCGCACTCTCTCCGGAACATCCCCATCACGGTTGGTCCTGACGAGTTGATCGTGGGCAATCGCACTCCAACACCGCGCGCAGGTGTGGTCTTTCCGGAGGCCGCCGTGAACTGGATCGACCGCGAGATCGAGTCTTTGCCGACCCGTCCGCAGGACCGTTTCGAAATCACAGCGGCGCAGGTACGCGAGTTCCGGGAAGAGATCCTGCCGTTCTGGCGCGGCCGGACTCTCGAAGACCAGGTCTACGGTCGGCTCGACGCTAAGGTTCTGGCGGCGAGCCGCGTGGTCAAGATCAACCAGCGCGACCACGCGCAAGGTCACATCATCCCCAACGTCCGCAAGTGGCTCGCGAATGGCCCTGCCGGGCTCCGGATCGAGGCCGCGCGTATTTCAGCTCAGGCGCCCAAAGAGAAAAAAGAGAAACAGGACTTTTACCGGGCAGTGGACATTGCGCTTGAAGGTGCCCAGGATTTCATTCGCCGATACGCGGCACTGGCCGGAGGTGAGGTTGGGCGCATCGCCGGAAAACTCGCGGAGTCACCAGCGGAAACGTTTCACGAAGCCGTCCAGAGCGTCTGGTTTCTGTTCGCCTTGTTGCACGCGGAGTCGAACGCCTCCTCTTTCTCGCCTGGACGGCTCGATCAATACCTCTATCCGTACCTGGAGCGAGACCTGCAGCGCGGCGTCATCGGTTTGCCAGGGGCCCTGGAAATCCTGGAATGCTTCTGGCTGAAGTGCAACGAGATCGTCTACATGCGGAACTCGGAGAGCGCGCGCTACTTTGCCGGCTTCCCGACTGGATTCAACATCGCCATCGGGGGCCAGCGTGAGGACGGAAGCGACTCGACGAACTTGCTCTCATGGCTGTGTCTGAAGGCGCAGGAGCATCTGCTGCTGCCCCAGCCGAATCTGTCCGTCCGCCTGCATAGTGGCTCGCCTCAGCAATTCCTGGTTGAAGTTGCGCGTGTCATCGGCATGGGCAGCGGCATGCCCCAGGTCTTCAACGACGAAAGCGTGATTCCGGCGCTTCAGGGGGTGGGCATTCGCGAGCGGGACGCCCGCGACTACGCGGTGGTCGGTTGTGTAGAGCTCTCCACTCAGGGCAACAACCTCGGCTGGAGCGACGCGGCCATGCTCAACATGGTGAAAGCGCTGGAACTCACGCTTACCGGCGGGGTGTGCTTGTTGAGCGGCGAGCGCATCGGTCTCGACACCGGCACGTTGGCCGACTACGCATCTTTCGAGCAACTGGAGGCAGCCTACGAGAGGCAACTCGATCACTTCATCGATCTGACGATCCGCGGCTGCGATACGGTGGACCGCGCCCACGCCGAGTTGTTCCCCTCGCCGTTCTTGTCGAGCGTCATTGATGATTGCGTCGACAAGGGCATGGACGTTACAGCCGGAGGCGCCTTCTACAACCTCTCGGGAATTCAGGCTATCCAGGTAGCAAACGTTGCCGACAGCCTGGCGGCGATCAAGCACTGTGTTTACGTCGAGCGCTCGGTGAGCGCCGCTCAGCTGCTGGATGCCCTCCGTTCGGATTTTGTGGGCCATGAACCACTCAGGCAGCGACTGTTGAACCGGGTCCCCAAGTACGGCAACGACGTCGAGTGGGTGGACCAATTGGGTGCCAGATGGGCCGAGGCGTTTGCCCGCAAACTGCGTTCTTACCGCAACGCCCGGGGCGGACCTTATCATGCCGGCTTTTACACTGTTTCAGCGCATGTGCCCATGGGCAAGAACGTGGGGGCCACGCCGGACGGCCGGAAATCCGCGATGCCTCTCGCTGACGGCGGCCTCTCTCCGATGCAGGGCCGAGATGCGCGCGGACCGACGGCCGTGCTCCAGTCCGTTTCCCGTATCGATGCTCAGTGGGGCAGCAACGGCACCCTGCTCAACATGAAATTCCTGCCCGAGTTCTTTCAGCGGCAGGAGGACCTGGAGAAGTTCGTTGCCCTGCTTCGCGGTTGGGTCCGTCTCAAGATTCATCACGCGCAGTTCAATGTTCTCCGGCCGGAGGATCTCATCCGGGCCAAGCAGACACCCGAGCTCTATCGCCACCTCACCGTGCGGGTGGCTGGATACACCGCCTACTTCACTGAGCTCGCCGGCGATTTGCAGGACGAGATCATCCGCAGAACAACGCAAGGTGCCGACTGATGCGCGGTGTGATCTTCAACGTCCAGAGATTCTCGGTGCACGACGGGCCCGGCATCCGCACCGCGGTTTTCCTGAAGGGCTGCGAACTCCGCTGCGGCTGGTGCCAAAATCCTGAGGGATTGAGCGCGGCCATCCGTCTCTGGCATTTCGAAAAACGCTGCCTGGGGTGCGGCGACTGCATCCCTAATTGTCCCGAGAAAGCGCTTGCCTCGGGCGGGCCGTCGAGAATTGTTGTTGACCAGATGGCATGCACATTGTGCAGCCGCTGCATCGAGGTTTGCCCTTCTGGTGCGCTTGCCTATGACGGCCGTGAAGCAGAAGCCGGCGAAGTGATCTCTGAAGTGGAGAAAGATCGTGTCTTCTATCAGGTTTCGGGCGGCGGAGTCACGCTTACCGGCGGCGAGCCTCTCCGCCAGGCGGAGTTCAGCGCGGAAATCTTGCGCGGCTGCCGCCAGCGCGGCATCTCCACCGCAGTGGAAACCGCACTGGCAGTGGAGGAAGGCGCCGTAGATATGGTTCGACCGTGGGTGGATCTGTTCCTGGTGGATATGAAGCTTGCCGATCCGGAGGCGCACAGGTTGTGGACGGGGTCCTCCAGTGAGACCGTCCGAAAGAACTTCGAGCGTCTCGCGCGCCAGGGCGCCAACGTCATGGCGCGCATCCCGCTAATACCGGACGTAACCGCAACGGAGGAGAATCTGCGCGCGCTGGGCCGCTATGTCCGTTCAGTAAGCGGCCAAATCCCGATCGAGTTGATCAACTTCAATCCGTTGGCCCGGGACAAATACCGCAGGATGGGCATTCCATATTGCTTTGAGGGGCGGCTGAGCCCATATTCGCTTTCCGAGGTGAATAATATGCGGGGCTATTTGCATGAAGCCGTTTGAGCGGGCCCGTGAAGAGCCGCTTATGATCGGCATCGATCGGGAGTCTTGATCTTGGGTCTGTGGGGATTCCAATATCGAACGTTCGTCTCGCAACCATGATCGTGTTCCGCGAACAAATGCTGATAGCCGTTTCCGCGGATAGGTTTCACTAATCGAATTGCGTCATTCCATTCGGTTATCAAGACGCGTCAAGGTTTCATCGCTGGAATTGCTCAACCTATGCTCTAATGGATACGTCGAGTTCAGGAGACGGCGCCTCGGTCTTCACACGTGCGAGAGGCTCAACACCCTGCACGAATTTCGCCGCACCTATGAGTCGGGCTGCATGACGCCGCCCGCGCTCATCACCTTCGGCCCGATGCGAAGGACCCTCAGCCAGTTCTGCAAGGCCGGCTGGTAGTTGATCGAGGCGTACAAGTAATGGCAATCCCGGTTGAGCTACCCAAACTCGGGAACACGGTGGAAGAGTGCATCGTTGCCCGCTGGGCGAAGCACCCTGGGGACGCGGTCGCAGCGGGCGATCTGGTAGCGGAGATCGAAACGGACAAGGCAACATTCGAGGTGGAGGCGCCGGTGGAGGGGACCGTTCTCGCGACCTTCTTCGAGGAAGGTGCGCTGGTTCCGGTCTTCACCAATCTGTTTGTGGTCGGCAAGCCGGGCGAGGACGTGGAAGCATTCCGACCGAAGGCGGCTGCCGCTTCGCCTTCCCCGACCGCGTTCGCCGCGACGGGCGGCACGACTTCGGCCGCGCCTGCATCCGCCGGACCTGCATCCGCCGCACTGGCACCCGCTGTGCACGATCGCGCTCCCGTCGTCAACGCTTCGGCGCCGAGCGCTTTGAGCCCACGCGCCAGGCGGTTCGCCGAAGATCGGGGCTTTCATCCGGCGTCGGTCCAGGGCTCCGGCCCGGGCGGTCGCGTCTTGGAACAGGACTTACGCGACCTCTACTTCTCGTCCCCGCGCGTCTCGGAAGCTGCGAAGGCGCGGACGCTCGAAGGCGCCACGGTGCCGCGCGAGGGCTCCGGTCCGGCGGGCATGATCCTGGCGGCCGACCTCGGACCGCCGGCGGTCCGTATCTCGAATATCCGCGAACGTATCGCACGCCGCATGCGCGAATCGCTATCTTCCACGGCGCAATACACGCTGAATGCCTCGGCCGATGCCGGAGGATTGCTGCGGCTGCGGACCAAAATCAAGCAGTCCGGCGCCACGCCGGATATCAACCTCAACGACCTGGTGGCATTCTGCGCCGTAAAGGCAGTGCTCGAAATGCCGGACGTGAACGCGTCGTTCGTGGACGGCAAAATTTACAAGAGCGCCGCCGTGCATCTCGGCTTCGCGTGTGACACGCCGCGCGGACTGCTCGTGCCCGTGGTGCGGGACGCGCACCGGATGAGCGCCGGGGAACTGGCATTGCGCATGAAGGAACTCACGGCGCAGGCAGTGCAAGGAACAATTTCTGCCGACGATCTCGGTGGCGCCACCTTCACCGTCAGCAATCTCGGGAACCTCGGTATAGAATCCTTCACACCGCTTATCTACCCGCCGCAGCTCGCGATTCTCGGAGTGGATGCGATTCAGTTGAAACCGGTACGGCGGAACGCGACCGTCGAATTCATCGATTCCATCGGGTTTTCGCTCACGTGCGATCACCAGATCGTCGACGGCGCTCCAGGTGCGCGGTTCTTGAAAGTTTTGAGGGAAAAGATCGAGAACGTGGAGTCCTTATGTACGATCTGATCGTGATCGGCGCGGGACCGGGCGGGTACGAATCCGCCTCTCACGCCGGACGCATGGGCAAGAAGGTCGCGCTCGTAGAGAAGGAATATGTCGGAGGCACTTGCCTGAACGTGGGCTGCATCCCGGCGAAAACCTTCCTGCGCTCTTCGAGGGCGTTTCACGAGTGCAAAGAGGCGGCGCGCTATGGAGTGCGCGTCGGCTCGGTTGAATTCGACATGCCCGCCGTGGTAGAGCGCAAGAAGCGCATAGTCGGCACGCTCACGAAGGGCGTGGAGACGATGCTCAAGTGCGCGGACGTGGAAGTGATTCGCGGAACCGCGCGGCTGGTTTCCCGCGGTGTGGTGCAGGTCGGCGAGCAGAGGCTCGAGACGGCCAACGTGCTGCTGGCGACCGGCTCGCGGCCAGCGGTACCGCCGATCCCTGGCATCGGCTCCGAGCGCGTGCTCGATTCCAACACCGTCTTCGATCTGACGGCCGTACCGGAATCGCTCGGGATCGTGGGCGGTGGCTACATTGGCCTGGAGTTCGCCTGTTTCTTTAACGAAATCGGAACCAAGGTCACTGTAATCGATATGCTGCCGCAGATCGCCGCCGGCTGTGACGGCGAAATTGCCTCACGCATGCTGCAAGGGATGAAGCGCGCGGGCGTGGAATTCTACCTCTCGTCGAAGGTGCAGAAGATCGAGGGCAATACGGTCCATTACTTGAACGCGGACGGCGCCGCTGAGGCGGTCACTGCCGAGTGGGTGCTGAACTCCACTGGACGCGCTCCCGCCGTGAAAGACCTGGGGCTGGAGGAAGTGGGCGTGGATTTCGGCCCGCGCGGAGTGAAGACCTCGAATCAGGGAAAGACCAGCGTTCCGGGCATCTGGGCCTGCGGCGACGTCACCGGCAGGCGCATGCTGGCGCACGCCGCCACGCGCGAAGGCATCGTCGCGGTGAACAACATGTTTGGGAAGAAGGACCATATCCGTTACCATTCGATTCCGTCGGTGATCTATACGCATCCCGAAGTAGCGTCGGTGGGCAGCACCGAAGAGGAACTCAAGGCGGCGGGCATGGAATACAAGAAGTCCGTTGTGCCGATGGCGGTGGCAGGCCGATTCCTCATCGAGAACGAGGGTGGGAGCGGCATCGTCAAAGTGCTCGCCGGCGCGAAGTACGGCGAGATTCTTGGCGTCCATGCCATGGGCGACGCCTCGAGCGAATTCATCGTAGCCGCAGCCGGGATGGTGGAAACGGAGATGTGCGTCTCCGGCGCGAGCCAAATCGTTTTCCCGCACCCCACCGTTTCCGAGGCTCTGCGGGAAGGCATACTCGGAATTCATTAGGAGCTATCCGGAAATGCCGAAGTCGATCGTCATCGAACCTGAGCAGGCATTCGCGAGAGACACAATTCACCTGTCCGACATTCAGGTGAACGCGTATCAGAAGCCGTTGGCGGAGGAAGTGGCCGCCCACTCCCGCGAAGACCTGCTGGCCATGTGGCAAGACATGTGCGCCATTCGGGAATTCGAATCCATATTGCAGGACATCAAGACCAAAGGCACGTACAAGGGCATCACGTACAATCATGCCGGTCCGGCGCATCTTTCGATCGGACAGGAAGCGGCCGCGGTCGGCATGGCGTTCACGCTGACGCCCGACGATCACATCTACGGTTCGCACCGCAGCCACGGGGAGATTCTCGCCAAGGGTTTTTCTGCCATCCGGCAATTCAGCGAAGAGCGGCTCCTGAAGATCATGCGGAGCTACCGCGACGGCGTCATCCTGGGACCGGCGGAAAAGGGATTCAAGGGCACGGTGCGCGGCCTGGCGCTGCGGTTCTTCGTCTACGGAGCTTACAGCGAGATCTTCGCCCGCGAAACTGGCTTCAACCGCGGGCTGGGCGGCTCCATGCACGCCTTCTTCGCGCCGTTCGGGATCTATCCCAACAACGCCATCGTGGGCGGCTCCGGGTCGATCGCGCCGGGCGCGGCCCTGTTCAAGCGCGTGAACCGCAAGCCGGGCATCGTGGTCTGCAACATCGGCGACGCCTCGTTCGGCTGCGGGCCGGTGTGGGAAGGCATAACGTTCTCAGCCATGGACCAGTACCGCACCCTGTGGGACAAGTCCCTGGGCGGCGGCCTGCCCTTGATTTTCAACTGCATGAACAATTTCTACGGCATGGGCGGGCAGCCGATGGGCGAGACCATGGGCGTCAAGTTCATCGCGCGCATCGGCGCTGGGGTTAACCCCGACCAGATGCATGTCGAGCGCGTCAACGGCTACGATCCACTGCCGCTCGTCGATGCTTTCCGTCGTAAGAAGCAGATCATCGCCGAAGGCCGCGGGCCCGTGTTGCTCGACACCATCACCTACCGCATCAGCGGCCACTCGCCTTCCGACGCTTCCAGCTACCGCTCCAAGGAAGAGATCGAGCACTGGCAGCGCGTCGATTCCATCCGCGCGTTCCACGACAAGCTGATCGCGGGCGGCGTGGCCAACGAGGAAACACTCGCGAATGCCCGCGCCTGCGTGGAAGAGACTGTGTTCGAGACGTTCAAGATGGCTGCCGATCTCGAGACCAGCCCGCGCGTCTCCTTGGATTCTGAACTGGTCGGCAGCGTGATGTTCTCCAATCGGCGCGTCGAAAAGCACGACGACCGCACGCCCGAGTTCCTGCAGGAACTCGCTTCCAACCCACGCGTGCAGCAGATCAAGGGCAAGATCCGCACCCCCACCTTCGAAGGCAAGCCGGTGCCGCGGATGAAGGCCTTCAACGTGCGCGACGCTATTTTCGAAGCGATGCTCCACCGCTTCTCCATCGACCCCACCATGGTGGCGTTCGGCGAGGAGAACCGCGACTGGGGCGGAGCCTTCGCTGTATACCGTGGCTTTACGGAAGCCCTGCCCTACCACCGGCTGTTCAACTCGCCCATTTCCGAAGCCGGAATCGTGGGCGCGGCGGTCGGCTACGGTCTGGAAGGCGGCCGCGTGGTGGCCGAGTTGATGTACGCCGATTTCATGGGGCGCGCGGGCGACGAGATCTTCAACCAGCTCTCCAAGTGGCAATCCATGTCAGCTGGGCAGCTCACCATGCCGGTGGTTCTGCGGATTTCGGTGGGTGCCAAGTACGGCGCGCAGCATTCGCAGGATTGGACCGCGCTGGCCCAGCACATTCCCGGGCTGAAGGTGGTCTACCCGGTGACGCCATACGACGCCAAGGGCATGATGAACACGGCGCTCGCCGGCAGCGATCCCGTGATCTTCTTTGAAAGCCAGAAGCTTTACGATTACGGTGAACAGTTCGTCGAGACGGGGGTACCGGAGGGCTACTACGAGATCGATCTCTCCGAACCTTCCGTGAAGCGTGCCGGCAAGGACCTGACCATCGTCACGCTCGGCCCGGCGCTTTATACCGCCGTTGCAGCCGCGAGGGAGCTCGAGAAGAAGTACGGGCTTTCGGCGGAAGTCGTCGATTTGCGCGCTGCGGTTCCACTGAACTACGACACCCTGGTGAAATCCGTGCGCAAGACCGGCAAGGTGCTGCTGGCCTGCGACGCCGTGGAGCGCGGCTGCGTCATGCAGACCGTGGCTTCGACCCTGACTCAGCTTTGCTTCGACGATCTGGACGCGCCTCCCGTTGTGATCGGCTCCCGTAACTGGATCACGCCCGCCCCCGAACTGGAAGCCTCATTTTTCCCGCAACCGGGGTGGCTGCTGGACGCGATCCACGAGCGCATTCTGCCTTTGAAGAATTGCCGGCCAGGCACGAATCAGACCCTGGGCGAACTCGCCCGGCGCGCGAGGCTGGGCGTGTAATCGGGAGCACTAAAACGTTCTCTACGCAGAACCGACCTGGAGGTTACCATGCCTTCTTCACCCGACGTAGTCATTATCGGCAGTGGCATCGGCGGAGGTACCCTTGCCAACCGCTTAGTGCAATATGGTCTCACCGTTACGATGTTGGAGCGGGGAGACTACCTGCCGCAGGAGCGCGAGAACTGGGACGTCGATGCCGTTTTTGCCAAACAGAGGTATGTGCCCACCGAAACCTGGCTCGATAAACATGGCGTCGCTTTTCGCCCCGGCACTTACTATTACGTGGGAGGCAGCAGCAAGATGTTCGGGGCTGCCATGCTCCGACTCCGCGAGAAGGACTTCCAAGAACTCGATCATGCCGGTGGCGTTTCGCCTGCCTGGCCCATTACCTATCGTCAGCTCGCGCCCTATTACACCTTAGCGGAACAGCTCTATGGACTCCATGGCGAGGTTGGCATCGATCCAACCGAACCATCCGATGTCCCTCGATATCCCTATCCTGGGCTCGAGCACGAACCCGTGATCGAACTGGTGGCATCCGCTCTCAAGACTCGGGGGATCAAGCCCTTTCCGCTTCCAGTCGGCGTGCAACGTCATCCGGGAGGGCCATGCATCCGTTGCAAGACGTGTGACGGATTTCCCTGCCAGGTGCATGCCAAAAGCGATGCTGAGGTTGCGGCGGTCAGGCCTGCCTTGGCTTCTGGCAAGTTGACGCTCAAGACCAATGCGTTGGCAACACGTCTGGTGCTGACTAACGATGGTCGGCGCGTGAACGCCGTGGAATACCAGAGTGACGGGCGCATCGAAAGGATCACCGCACCGGTAATCGTGCTCTCCGCCAGCGCCGTCAATTCGTCAGTGTTGTTGCTTCGCTCGGCCTGCGACAAGACTCCTCACGGAGTTTCAAACTCTTCTGGCGTGGTGGGGCGCAACTACATGGCGCACAATAACACGGCTCTCATGAGCATCGGCTGGAAGATCAACGACACCAAGTTTCAGAAAACTATTTGCATCAACGATTTCTACTTCGGGGACAATGACTTCAAGTACCCGATGGGCAATATTCAAGGTCTCGGGAAGCTGCAAACCGGAATGCTCACGGCCAAGCAGAGATTTCTTCCCCAATTCTTAGGTGACCGGATGGCGGAGCGAAGCGTGGATTGGTGGATCATGTCCGAGGATCTGCCCGACCCGGAAAACCGTGTGCTCTTGGAAGGAAATACAATTCGGCTGCACTACACCGAAAATAATATGGTCGGGCACAAGCGCCTGGTTGAGAAAGCCCGCTCGCTGATGAGCCAGATCGGCTTCGGCCTGAATATCGCCAAGCACATGGGAGGCCTCTCCGTTTCCCATCAGTGCGGCACAGTGCGTTTTGGCAGCGATCCAAGCAAAGCGGCTCTGAATGAGTTCTGCCGTTCGTTCGACCATGGGAATCTGTTCGTGGTGGACGCTTCCTTCTTCCCGTCTTCTGCGGCGGTCAACCCAGCACTCACCATCGCAGCGCAGGCGATCCGCGTTGCTGACCACATGGCGAAGAGTGATTTTGGAATTACCGGGATACGATGATCGTCGCCACCCGGACTCCGAAAAAATCTCACGAATACAGATTTTATAGCCTCTGCCATGGCGGAGGAAAAATGACCACCGAACAGCCGGCAGTAAAGCAGGAAAAGCGGGAACGCGGGCGAGGCCGCATCTTCGTGCGCAAGGGCAGCGCTTTTCTGCGGCGCGCCTACTACCTGCGCGGCAGAGAGCACCGCCAGAGTACGGACTGAACTGATCCCAAAAAAGCGAAGAAGTTTCTGCGACGGAAGCTCAAGGAAGTTGGCGCAGCCCAAAGCAGTGCTCGCGCATTCGTCAGTCCACAGCAGGAACGTATTACGGTCAACGATCGCGTTTCCTTCCAGACCGAGGGTCAGCAGCGAGTGATCTTAGTCTGCGGCATGTTCTTTTCTCACTATTCGGTTGATGATCCCGCTGCGGAA
>Ga0182018_10002224_pt1 | contig 19994 bp, 14 predicted proteins | sample 812P2MmetaG_FD_120490 | JGI IMG/M metagenome (GOLD analysis project Ga0182018, IMG submission 120490) | Permafrost microbial communities from Stordalen Mire, Sweden - 812P2M metaG | ecosystem: Environmental > Terrestrial > Soil > Wetlands > Permafrost | place: Sweden: Stordalen | collected...
CTATTTGGGGTCGCCGCAATCGATGCCGGGGTGGGAACGAACTAATATGATTGCGAAATATACGGTGGGCACCACGGGTGCTTAAGGCCTGTCATGAAATAAGTATTCCAAACGTGGGCGGCAATCTCGACCGCGGACGCGTTTGCCCGCGCGTCCAGCCGCCTGAAAGGCGGCTGCAGCCAGGATTGGCCAATGCCGCATACTTTTCGCGACTGTAATAATGCAGTGGTAAGGTCCGCGGCGATTGGTCGCAACCGGCGCAGGAATTCGTTCGTCTTGGGCCCAATCTTGCCCTCTGGAATCAGATTTTGCCCGCGTTTCTGGCAGCGATCCGTGTCGGACACTCGGCTGCATAATTCTCGTGGCAAAAAGTATGCGGCATTGGCCAGGATTGGCTGCCTCACAAATGCCACTGTCATTTCATGACGATCCCTTAGGGGAGCATTTCTCACGCCGCCGGGACGTCTCTTGCTTCCGGGGCCCTCCGCTCCCAACGGTCGCGGCTCGGTGGGGACGCCTCTCACGGAAACGGAGGACTGGGGCCAAAGCCACTTACTGAATCAAATACTGCTCCAGTTTGCCGCCCGGCACGGTCAGCGTACTCAAATGCAACGTCTTCTCTTTGAACTTGATTTCAAAGTGGCGATACGTCATTCCGCCCCGCAGTTCCACCGAAGTCTGCTGTAACGAAACCAGCGGCCCCTGCGCCTTCAGACTGGCGGCGGCGTCCTCCAGGACTTGACCCGTAAAGAAGGCATCGGCATTCGACGTCAGCAGTCCGCGATCGATCCTGCCTTCCAGCAGTCCGTCGAAAATCCGTCTCGCCTGTTGCAGCGCGCCCGCGGCATCCGGATCTTCCGCCTCCGTCAACAACAGCGGCGCTACCTGCCCCGTGATGGATCGCGGGGCGCCGGAGCCATCTTCGTTGGCGAATACCACGACGGCCGTGCCGCGATCCGGCCAGACGGTGTTCAGGCTCACGAATCCCGATACCGCGCCGCCATGCTGCAGCTTGGGATGCCCGCCGGCGTCCGACACCTCGATTCCCAGCGCATAGTCCGTGGGTGTGCCGTTGCGCAGACGCACCGGCGTGGTCATGAGTTCGAGTGACGCGGGTGTCAGCAGCTTATGCTCCATCAGGGAGATGTCCCACAGCGCCAGATCGTGCGCGGTCATGGCCAACTCTCCCGCCGCGAACAGCCAACCGCGGCCCTCCGGCTTGACCGGGCGCGGCGGGCCCAGCGCAAAACGAGTATATCCCGCGGCATCCGCCGGACCCATCGTCTGCTCGGCCAGATTGATGGCGCTGGTCATCCCCAGCGGCTGCAGAATCCGCTTGGAGAGAAAGTCGAAGAATGGGCCGCCCGTGACTCGTTCCACAATCCGGCCCGCTATTACATAGTTCGTGTTGCTGTACTGCCACCGCGTGCCCGGGTCGAAGTCCAAGGGCTTTTTGGCCCACTGGTCGAGTATGTTATCGGCCGTCACCGGCTTCTCCATGAATGGCGCCACATAGTCCTGAGGGTAATAATCCTGATATCCCGACGTATGTGTGAGTAACTGGCGGATGGTGACTTCTTGCGCCCGCGTCAGGTTTGGTAGGTAGCGGGAAACCCGGTCGTCGAGCGATAACTTGCCATCCTGCACCAGCAACAGAACGGTCCCCGCCAGCAACTGTTTGCTGACCGATCCGATGCTGTAACGCATTTCCGGCCTGGCGTCCCGGTTGGGATCGAGGCGCGCCTTGCCGTAGGCTTTTTCGTAGGCGATTTTGCCGCCCTGCACGATGGCCATCGAGACGCTGGGCGCGCCGCTCTCGATGAGCGCTTTAGCGGCGATCGCGTCGATCTTGACCGCGGTCGAGGACGGCAGTTGCGCGGCGAGCGAGTTCGCGGCGGCAAGCAGGATCGGAAACAAACGGGATTGACGCATGGCAGTTGGCTCCGGCTAAGTATAACCATAACGCCAGGGCCGTCTCAAGGTTGGTTTGCCGGTTGGGGTCCGTCAGGAAACAACCTCTCCTTGTGGTCCCGGTTCTGAAACGCATGGCGCCGGGACTGAGCCGCGACTACAGGGAGCAGTTACCGTGAACTGGCACGGTTAAATAATTGACGGCTCCTTACCAGCGCACCTGGTGCCGTTCGGTTTCCACGGGGTAAGAGTTCGGTTGGCGGGTTGATCCTGGCGCACCGCCAACCGCCGTAGCCGGTTTGGAAGCGGCTTTTGCTCTTACCACCAACAACCCTCCGGCTACACCGGCAAACAGGAGTCCGCCAGCGGCGAATGGAATCAGTACATTGTTGCCAGGTGTAGAGGCCGGCGGGGAGCCGGGCGTGGTGGATGGCTGGGAGGTCGCCGTCCCGGCGTTTGGTATTTGCCCGGCGCCAGTGGGTCTTCCGGAAGGTTCCGGAATCGCGCTGGGCGTAGCGGCAGCCGGCGAGGGAGTGTTCTCAAAGCCACCCGGGCTTCGGGTAGTTCCAACCGTCAAGCTCACCGGCAACTCTTGAGCGGTTTGCAGACACGGCGGGTCGCTTCCGGCACAACTTGTGCAAACCACCAGAAGGCTGCTGCGATGATTGCCGGGCTGGATCTTGCCGAATGTACTGACGGTAAATCGAAAGTCGAACGAATTGCCGGGCGTCACGTCCACCGCCGGGAAGTCGAACTGCAGCCACTCGGCGGGAGGCTGGGCAGTGACCCGAAACCTCTGATTGGATGGGCAACTGTTGGCGAAGGTGAACTGTCCCGTTTGGTGGGAGTTCGGTGGCAACGAGATCTCCACGCCTGGTTGCGCGTTGGCGGAGACCGCTCCCAGGAACCCAAGCGCCAGGCTGCGGAGGAGGATTGAGACAACTCGTTTGCTCATCGATGCGACTCTCTTTCATGAAACACTGGGGCCAGTTACCGCGATCGCGGCCAACTCGGGCGGATCGGGGCCTGCTTCAGGAATGGCGGAGCTGGTGGAAGGGCCGTGTCAGTGTGATGCCGAATACATTCCGCAGCTTACGCAAGACGCACAAGGGCTTGCCGCTTCAGGTCCAAATGAACTTGTCAGATTGAATGATAAGGGGAAAGCTCGTTCGAAGCAAGGCGACGGCATGCACGGATGTATCTTGTCTGACACTTGTGGAGATCGACTTAGAGCTATTAGTTACAAGCTGGTTACCGCCAGCCGCCAGCGAGCCAAAAGTCATGCCGCACATGGGTGGGGCATGCCTGGGCTGGCGCTCCTCGTACCGGAATCCGGCCCATCTCGTTAGAGTGGTTGCAGAACAGAACAGCAGCACACGGTCGCAAGCCAGCGGCCGACGGCGGGGCGGCTAATTGCCGCGGGGTTCCGGCTGGTAGGTGCAGAAGGGGTCGGAGGCCAGCGGATCGCCGGTGGCTTCGAAGGCCCGCGCCCGCGATCCTCCACAGAGAGCGCTGTATTCGCAGAAGCCGCACCGCCCCTCGAACTGGCTGGGATCGTGCAGCGATTGAAAGACCGGCGCGGTGCGATAGACTTCCGAGACCTGGTCCTGGCGAATGTTGCCGACCACCAGGGGCAGGAAGCCGGCGGGGCAGATGTCGCCGGTATGCGAGACGAACATGATGCCGTGGCCGTCGCGGATTCCGAAGCCGCGGTACGCGGTGCTGCGCTTGATCTGTTCGCCGTTCAGTCCGTCGGCGCGCATGCGTTCCAGCGCGACGCGGCGGTACGAGGGCGCTTCGGTGGTGGCAACCACGAAGGGCGCCGCCAGCGAGGTCTGGTGAATCCAGGCCATGAGCTTTTCGCCTTCTTCCGGCGAGAGCGGCTGCAACACTTTTCCGCGGCCCACGGAAATCAGAAAGAACAGGCTCCAGCGCGCCACTCCGAAGGGTTTGAGCAGTTCGTAGACGGCCGGAATGTCGCCGACGGTTTCTTCGGCCACCAGGCTATTCACCTGAAGCGGCATGCCCAGTTCCTGCGCCCACCGCATGGCCTGCAGAGTCCGGTCGAAGGTGCCGGGAACTCCGCGGATGGAGTCGTGGCGTTCGGCCGTGGAGCCGTCGAGGCTCAGTCCCAGGCCTTCCACGCGATGCTCCTGGAGCCGCACCAGGATATCGCGAGTGAGCGCCTGGCTGGCGGCGGGAGTGATGGAGACGCCGATTCCGAGTTTGTGCGCCTCGTCGATGAGCTGGTAGAGATCCTTGCGAGCCAGCGGATCGCCGCCCGTGAGGATCAACTGCGGCATCGGGTCGCCGAAGCCGGGGATCTGTTGCAGGAACTTCACTCCTTCCTCGAAGGAGAGCTCGTTGGGGTGCGGTTCGGGCACCGCCTCGGCCCGGCAATGGCGGCAGGCCAGAGGGCAGGCTTGCGTCATTTCCCAGTAAATGTTGACGGGCGTCCGGGCGTAATCGCGCGGCGCGTGACGAGGGTTCCCAAAGTGCGATGACATATATCTAAAGCCTACCACGTATTTCGGACCTTTTTACTCCAGAAAGCGGCCGCGGAGTTCGGGCGCGGGAACCATGCACACGTCACGCTTGCCGAACCAGGCATAACGATGGCGCGCCACCCAATCGTAGATCAGGTCGCGCAGGGGCCGCGGCACGGCCACGAAGGCATAGAGTAAGGGCCACGGAAAACGCAGGCGGCGGGCGATCCGCAGCGCGGCGGTGGACTTGGTGGAGGTCTTCCCGGCCTCCAGCAGGACGATGGTTTCGGCCGGCCGATCGTCCCTCAAGAGCCGTCGCGCGGCTTCCGATTGCAGGGACGCGAAGCGAAAACGGGCCGCCGGATCGTGGGCGAGGATGAATTGCACCGCACCGTTGCAGAGATTGCAGACGCCGTCGAAGAGCACGATCGGGTTCACTTGTCTACTACGCTCGCACTTCGGGCGGCGGGGACGCAAGCCCAGCGGGCGGAACGCCGGGGGCCGAACGGCGGGATGAGTCTCCGGCATGGGGTCGGCGCCGTGTGACCGAAGTACCGGCGGGGGTGGTCCGCGTGCGGGCAGGGCAAGCTAATTAGCCTGTCGTCCGAGCCTTGGCCTTCTCCTTCAAATTCGTAATCGCAAAACCCCGCACCTTGCCGTACTTCGCGGCCTCGCTCGTCAACTCCGGGTGCGTGCGTTCGTATGCAATTCGGCGTTGACCCATACCACGTCTGAGCAAACCGGGTTCAGCGGAATAGGGCGCTAGAGCCTTCCTGTTCAAAATGCCGGTCGTTGGTGAGGACTTCGGTCAGCCCTTCCCGGCGCATCGTCTGCATCGAAATGCAATCCGTCAGGCTGTAACCCTTGTCAGGGCGCGCACGGTAGAGTTGTAAACCGGCGCGAAAGGACTCCCGGCTCTGTGGAATCACGCGAACGATGGAACTCGTCAATAAATCCTCAACAACTTCCGCCGCTTCGCTGCGTGACGGCGCGGGCGGTGATGAGAAAAACGTGAGGTACTCGGTCAACACCTCGTCGGTGGTGACGATTTGCGAAGTTGCCCGCTCGGCGGTCAGCGTCAATGCCAACCGGTGGGCGCTATCGGTGGAATCCGCAAGAGCAATCCAGTAAAACGTGTCGGCGAAAAGCGCCGTCATACGTCGCGCTTCGGCCAACCGTAAATGTAGTGGTCGTGCTGACTCGCGCCGTCCGTCGGCATGGTCGCCATAATCTCAGGTGGCACGTTCCGCATGTGGGAAAGAACGATATCCGCCGCGGTTTGCAGAGGACGTGCGGCGGGCGGAATTGGTGCTATTGGCTCGGCGAGCTTCTCTATCCACGCCTCAAGGGAAAGCCCCTCCGCCGCGGCCTTCGCCTGTAGCGCGGTCGCCTGCTCGTGGGACAGTTTGAGGGTCAAGGTCATGGCTGCGGTTCCCTTCTAAGGTTAACCCGTGGGGGCCAGTGTACGCAACGCCGGGAATAGCTGCAATTCTCCTGTTCTCGCCGAAAACCGCTGTCCGGGCCGGCTTTCGGGGTTTCGGGGTCTTCGGGCAAGAAACTTTCGCGCTAGGAAGCCCGTACAGCGATTTTCGTGGGGTGGCCGGTAGTCGGTATCCCCTTTTTGCGCCTCGCGGCTGGCTGGTCACTGCCGGGGGGCTGACGTCGATCTTAAAGGCGGGCTGTGTCCTCGTTCGCGATCTCATGCCCCACATAGAGTCGAAGCCCTGTGGCGGAAGGACCGGCGGGGGTGCTCCGTGTGCGGGCGGGGCAAGACTAAAGCAAAGCTAAAGCATGCCCCGCAAGGATCGGCGCCGGTGCGGCTACCGCGGGCCAAACGACTATTCTCCTTCGAGCATTTTGATCGCCTTCGCCATACTGATGCGCATGCGGTCGAAGGAGCCGGCCAGCACGGCGATCTCGTCTTTTCCATGGACCGGCAGTTCCGGCACGTCGAGATCGCCTTTGCTGATACGGTCGGCCATGTGCGACAATTTCGAGACCGGCCGCACCACGATCAGGATCAGCGCCAGATCCACCGCAATCAGCGTCACCAGCGCCACCAGGCACATATGCGCCAGCAGGTTCTGAAAAGCGCCATGGGCCATTTGGAGGGGAAGCGAGGCCGGCACGGAAACAATCTGCGCGCCCACCACTTCGTTCAACTGCCAGCCGAATCCGTTGGTGCTTCCATATTTGGCGACCATCGCCGGAGGGGCCGCAGCCGCCGTGGAATGGCATTCCAGGCAGGGCGCTTGGGCTACCAGGGGCAGCGCCAGGTAATAGGAGGGCCCTGCGATGGTATCGCGCGACCCGATGTAGGGGATCTTCATGCTGGGATTGTCGCGGAAGATGCGGATGATGTCGGCTTCCCAATCCGCCGGCCGGTCGCGCGGGTTGGTGGGGTTGAGGGTGGCCTCTTTGTAGCTGTATTCGGGATACTTGGCGCGCAAATAGTTAAAGCTCTCGGTGGCCGCATACGCCGGCACCGTCTGCGGGTGGAAGGACTGTTGGAATTGCTCTCCCGTCAGCAACGGCTGGATCTGCTTGGTGGTATAGCTGCGCATGGAGAGAGCGGTCTGCATCATGAGTTGCGCGTTCTGAATGACTTCATCGGTGGCATTTTTCTTCAGAAAGGCGTCCGCCATATAGGCTGCGACGGCGAAGCCAATTCCGAATACGATCACAAATACCAGGCTGAATTTCGCGACCAGCTTCATAGTTTTCCCCAGGGTGTGGACGCCGTCAGGATACAGAGTCCCGCGAGTTTTGTAAAGTCGTCCGGAGCCGGGAGGAGCCGGGAGAGCCTGGCGCAAAGAATGCGGTAGACTGATGGCCATGATCGGACGCCCCCGGGAGATGGAAGCCGCAGCCTACTATTTCACCTACATCGACCAGGTCGCCGGCGACGATGCGATGGCGGTGATCGAAAGTCAACTGGAAGAATCGCTGACCGTTTTCGCGGGAATTTCCGAGGAGGCTTCGCTCGACCGCTACTTGCCGGACAAGTGGAGCATACGGCAAGTGCTGAACCACGTCACCGACACCGAGCGGGCCTTTGCCTTTCGCGCTCTCTGGTTCGCCCGCGGCTTCGCCACTCCCCTGCCCGGCTACGATCAGAACATCGCGGCAGCCGGCGCGGGCGCGGACGGCGTATCCTGGTCGGCCCACGTGGAGGAGTTCCGGCGAGTACGTTTTTCCACCATTTCGCTTTTCCGCAATATGCCGCCCGAGGCGTGGACCCGCGGCGGTATCGCCAGTGAAAAACCCTTCACCGTGCGCGCCGTGGCTTTTATTATCGCGGGACACCTGGCGCACCACATCGCGATCCTCCGCGAACGGTATTTGCGGGCTTAGGGACGGCGGATAAAGAAGCTGGACATTTGACGCGGGCCCGGATACCGTAGAGTGGATAAACACGCGCGTTTCGAGCACCCGTACCGCGATCCGTGTCCAGAGTATTGTTCCGGCTCCCCTTAGTACGCCTGCCCGGGAGTTGTCACGGGTTGCGGCACTCCGCTCCTTCACAGTCGCGGCTCGCTGAGGGGTCCTGCGCGAACGGCACTTGCAGGCTTAGCGCGCCTGCCCGGGAGCTGTCACGGGTTGCGGCACTCCGCTCCTTGACCGTCGCGGCTCGGTGAGGACAGCCGCGGCTCGGTGCGAGGCTTCGCGGCATCCGGCCGAACAGGCGGACGACGGCCTTTGATCTTCCCCGGCGATTCTGGTACGTTGGGTGCCATGCCGTTACTCGAGCCGGTGATTTGGGCCAAAGGTACCGTTCTCAATCCACAACACCTGCAAATCCAAGACCGGTTCCTGGTGGATTCCCTGCAATTTCAGTTACAGGCGCTGAATTTCCGGCCTTGGGGTTTTCAACGGCTGCGCGTTGACCAGCAAGCCCTCACGGCCGGCACGGTGACCCTTTCGGAAGCCGCCGGAATCCTCTCCGACGGGTTGCTGTTCGATATCCCCGAATCCGATCCGGCGCCGTCGCCGCGGTCGATTGCCGACCGCTTCGCACCCGATCAGGAGAGCCTCGCCGTGTATCTCGCCATCCCGCACTACCGGGAACAGGGCTTGAACGTGGCCAATGGAATCCGCGACGTGGAGGCCCGCTATCGGGCTGAAGTGGAGATGATCCGCGACGATAACACCGGGCAATCGGAACGGCCGGTGATGCTGGCCCGCAAGAATTTCCGCCTGCTGTTCGAGGGCGAGAGCCAGGAGGGGATTTCGACGCTGCAAATCGCCAACGTCCGCAAGACTCCCGCCGGCGTGTTTCAAATGGACCCGCACTTTGTGGCGCCCATGCTGGACCTCAGCGCCAGCGACTATCTGCTTTCCATCGCCCGCCGCCTGGTGGAAATCCTGTCCGCCAAGAGCAGCACGCTGTCCGGTTCGCGACGCCAGAAAAATCAGAGCCTGGCGGACTTCACGGCTTCCGATATCGCCAATTTCTGGCTGCTCTACACCATCAACACCGCGTTCCCCATGATCAGCCACCTGTTTGAAACGCGCGGCGGCCATCCGGAAGCCCTGTTCTCGGCGATGCTGCAGTTAGCCGGATCGTTGACCACGTTTTCGCAGAAGGTGCACCCGCGCGATTTGCCGGTCTACAGTCACGACGACCTGGGCGGCTGCTTCACCGAACTCGACGAGAAGCTGCGTCTGCTGCTGGAAACCGTGGTGCCCAGCAATTTCGTTTCGTTGCCGCTCAAACTGGTGTCGCCGAATATCTACGCCGTCTCCATCGACCGCGACGAGTACCTGCGGAACACGCGGATGTACCTGGCGGTGAGCGCCGACACCGGCCAGGCGGACCTGATCGGGAGAACCCCGAACCTGGTGAAGATTTGCTCCGGCGATCACATCGAGTTGCTGGTGCAAAGGGCCCTGGCGGGAGTCCCGCTGATCCATTCCGTCAGTCCGCCCAGCGCCATCCCGTTGAAGCTGAATTATCAGTATTTCAGCCTCAGCCAGAGCGGCGGTCCCTGGGAGACCATCCTGCGCGCCCGCAATCTGGCGGCTTATGTCCCCGGAGACTTTCCGAACCCCCAGTTGGAGCTGATTATTCTGCTGCCCACGGCCGGATAGCGCCGGCAGCGCTTCCCGAATGGCAGCGCTACTTCAAAGCGAAATAAAGCAGCAAGGCGAGCGCCAGCACGATTGCCAGGCCAATCAGGATCCACAGCAGGCGATTGGTTTTCTTGCGCTGGATGGGCGGTCTGCCGGCCGGTTTCTTCGCTACCTTGGGTGCGGGCTCGGGTGGCGCCGCCGCCGGGGCCTTGAACATCTTGGTGAACTCGCTGGGACCTTGCTGCGCGGGAACTCCCGCCGGGCCTTGCGCCTGTGGACGCGGCGGCGACACCAGCGGCTGGCCCGCCAATCCCTGGGGAGCGAACGGCGATTCCAGCATGCGCGTGAACTCGCCCGCTTCCTTGGGGCCGCCGGGCGCCGTTGGAGGGAACATCGAGGGTTGCGGAGTATGGCCCCCTCCGCCGCGAGCCAGCGGCGATTCCAGCATGCGCGTAAACTCGCCCGGTTGCGACGAGGCGAGCGGCGAGTTCGCGGGAGCGGCATCGGATGCCGGCGCGGATCGCGGATTCGGCTGGTTCCGCAACCACCCCGTGAAGTCTCCGGCCTCGGTGGGCGGCGGTGGTGGTGGCGCTCCTGCCCCCGGCGGCGTCGACTGCGCTCGCAAGAGACGCGTAAATTCGCCGGGCGCCGCGGCGGGCGCCGCGGGCGGTAGTGGCGAGGAAGGAGGCGCGCCCGCTCCCGGCGGCCCGGCCTGAGTCCTCAACAACCGCGTGAATTCTCCGGACTCCGCAGCGGGCGTAGGGGGCGGCGGTACGGACGCGGGGGCGGCGGGCGCCGGCGGCCCGGCCTGGGTCCTCAACAGCCGCGTGAATTCTCCGGCATCCGCGGCGGGCGGCGCAGCGGGAACTGGCGGTGCCGCCGACACCGGCGGCGTCGGCTGCGCTCGTAGCAACCGCGTGAATTCTCCGGACTCCGCAGCGGGCATAGGGGGCGGCGGTACGGACGCGGGGGCGGCGGGCGCCAGCGGCGCAGGGGGCGGCGGCACGGACACGGGGGCGGCGGGCGCTGGTGGCCCGGCCTGCGACCTCAACATCCGCGTGAATTCCGCGGCATCCGCGGCGGGCGGCGCAGCGGGAACTGGCGGTGCCGCCGAGACCGGCGGCGTCGGCTGCGCTCGTAGCAACCGCGTGAATTCTCCGGACTCCGCAGCGGGCATAAGGGGCGGCGGTACGGACGCGGGGGCGGCGGGCGCCAGCGGCGCAGGGGGCGGCGGCACGGTCGCGGGTGCGGCGGGCGCTGGTGGCCCGGCCTGCGACCTCAACATCCGCGTGAATTCCGCTGAATCCGCGGCGGGCGGCGCAGCGGGAACTGGCGGTGCCGCCGACACCGGCGGCGTCGGCTGCGCTCGCAGCAACCGCGTGAATTCTCCGGCATCCGCGGCGGGCGGCGTAGCAGCAACTGGCGGCGCAGCTTGCACCGGCGGCGTCGGCTGTGCGCGCGGCAACCGCGCGAATTCTCCGGACTCCGGCGCCGGCGGCGTAGCGGCAACTGGCGGTGCGGCTTGCACCGGCGGCGTCGGCTGTGCGCGCAACAACCGCGTGAATTCTCCGGACTCGGCCGCGGGCGGCGCAGCCGGAACAGGCGGTGCGGCCGGCTCCGGCGGCGTCGGCTGTGCGCGCAACAACCGCGCGAATTCCACGGACTCGGCCGCGGGCGGCGCAGCGGAAACTGGCGATGCAGCTTGCACCGGCGGGGTCGGCTGAGCGCGCAACAACCGCGAGAATTCCTCGAACTCCGCGGCCGGCTCCGCGGCGGGCGTTCGGGCGGGCGCGGCCGGTGGCACAGGCTCACTCCCCGGCGCGGGCGATGCGGCCTGCACCGGCGGCGTTGGCTGCGCTCGCAGAAGCCGCGTGAACTCGCCGGGCTCGGCTTCCGCCGGCGCAGGGGCCGGCGGAAGCGGCGCAAGCGGGATGGGCGGCGCGGCTTCAGTCCTGGGCTTGTCGAGCGCCGCCAGAAGCCGCGAAAATTCGTCCGCGTCCGGTCCGCCGGGAGACACAGGGGCGTGCGGGGCGGGTATCGCAGGTTCCGGCTTTCGCCGCGGCAGAGTCGTGGATTCCGGCTGCGGCGCCGCCTGCCCCGGAGCCACCCAGGCCGGAATTTTCCAGGATCTCACCCGCGTGAGGTCGTTCGGATTGGCCGCCTTATCGGCCGCGATTTTGGTTTTCACCCCGGCCATCCACTGCCGCAATGGCGGATTCCCCGCGAGCACGTCGGTGACCACGTAAGACGTGCCGTTGTAATCGCCGGTCTCCAGAAAGCAGACCTGGTACTCCGGCGGGAGAGCGGCGATCTCCGCCAAAAGCCCCTCGTTTGCCGGGTTGTGACCGCCGGCAAGCAAATGTACGGTAACCGACCGTCCCGAGGAAATCTGGCGGCCGGCCAACGCGTGATCGGTCTGGCCGATGGAACCGGCAATCCCCCCAGTCAACTGGAACCTTTGATCGAAACTCATGCTTTCCCCAAATACGCCAAGGATTTAGCAGCCCCTGCCAGGCCGCCACGGCGCCTTTCACTCGTGCCTCTAGGCCCCTCGATATGATACAGTATCCCTACTGCGAAATTCGCGATTCAGCTTCGGCGTTTTAAGACGGCACTACCCATTGCCCTATGAAATCTCTGTCGCAAGTGGTGTGGTCGGAGGGTATGTACCTCGGTCCTCACGAGTTTCAGGCACAAGCACGGTACTTTGAAGATGCGATCCACTTCGCGGCAGCGGCGTTGTGGTTCCAATGCTACGGCCTTATCGGCTGCACCCTGGACAGCGACGCTCTGCGCAACGGGACCGTCAGTCTGGTTCACGCTTCCGGCATTTTCCCCGACGGCACGCCGTTCCACATGCCGCAGTCCGATGCCATCCCCGCCGTGCGCCCCATCGCCGAATTGTTCCCGCCCACGCGCGATACCCTGACCGTTTTCCTGGCGATCCGCGAATGGAAACCAGGCGGGCGCAACTGCGCGGTCGGCGGCGATCCCGGGGATTCGCGGTATTTCGCCGAATTCCGCAGCTTCAACGACGAAACCAGCGGCGGAGACAGCCGGCCAGTCCCCATCCGGCGGAAGAACATCCGCCTGCTGCTGGAATCCGAGCTCACCGATAATACCGTGGCCCTCCCCCTGACACGCGTGCGGCGCGACGGCTCGGGCCATTTCATCTTCGACCCGCGGTTCGTGCCTCCCTGCCTGCAAATCACCGCCAGCGAGCATCTGATGCTGATGCTGCGGCGGCTCATCGAGATTCTGGAGGGCAAGAGCAGCTCCCTCGGCCGCACCTCGCCGGGCAGCGGCGGACTGGCCGAATTCTCGACCCGCGATCTGGCTAACTTCTGGCTGATGCACGCCGTCAATTCCGGTCTGGCGGCGCTGCGCCATCTCTGGATTTCAAAGCGGGGGCACCCCGAGCAGCTTTTCATGGAGATGTCGCGCCTGGGTGGCGCGCTGTGCACCTTTGCGCTCGATTCCCATCCCCGCGCGCTGCCGATTTACGATCATCGCCATCTGGGCGAGTGCTTCGAAAAGCTCGACGATCACATTCGAACGCATTTGGAAACGATTGTTCCCACCAACTGCGTCTCCATCCCGCTCACCAAAATGGCGGATTATTTTTACGAAGGGGAGATCAGCGATACCCGCGTTCTCGGCCGCGCCCGCTGGGTCTTGGGAATTCATGCCGCCATGGGAGATGCCGAACTCATCGAGCGGACTCCGCAACTGGTGAAACTCTGTTCCGCGAAGTTTGTGGGCGAACTTGTGAAGCGGGCCATGGCGGGCCTGGCGCTGACGCACCTGCCGGCCCCGCCCCCCGCCATCCCCGCACGGGTGGAAACGCAGTATTTCGGCGTCTCCAGGGACGGCCCTTTTTGGGACCATATCGTACAAACCCATCGCGTCGGCATTTACGTTCCAGGCGAAGTGACCGGCGCGGAGCTCGAACTCTTGGTTCTCCTGGACAAGTAAAGGACATCCGCCATGACAGCTAGCACCGGCTCCGGTTCGGGCGCAACCCGGACCGAAAATCTCGCGCTCATCTTCCAGGAAGTGCTCACCGCCATCGTCCGGCTGCGCTCCAACCGGCAGGAACTGTCGGACTCGGAATCCTTCCGCTTCTACATGCGGGAGGCCATTAAGACCGCCATTCAGGAAGCCAGAAACCAAGCCGGCTACAACGCCGACGACATCAAAATGGCGACCCTGGCCCTGGTGGGTTTCCTGGACGAATCGGTTCTCAACACGCACAATCCGATTTTTGCCGATTGGCCGCGCAAGCCGCTGCAGGAAGAACTGTTCGGCATCCACATGGCCGGCGAAATCTTCTTCCGGAATCTGGAACAACTGATGGGACGGTCCGATTCCGCCGATCTGGCCGACCTGCTGGAGGTGCACTATCTCTGTCTCCTGCTGGGATTCGGAGGCCGCTACAGCATCGGGGGCCGGGGAGAGCTGCAAGCCGTCACCACCGCCGCCGGGGAAAGGATTCGCCGGATTCGCGGCGTTTCGGGCGACCCGTTCATGGAAATCCTCAATGAGCCGGAAGTGGTGAAAGCGACCGCGGACCCGTGGGTGAAGAAGTTCCTGATCGGCGCGGTGGCCTGCTTCGTCCTGATGCTGGTTTTGTTTGCGGCTTTCAAGGTGACCCTGGGGTCGAGCGCCGCCGAAGTGCGCGCCTCGGCGGCGGACACCAAGATCTAGGGAAATTACGATGAATAAAAAGAGCTACCTCATCATCGGCTCCATCCTCGTATCGTTCACCATTCTCGTCAGTTGGCTGGGGAATAACATTCGCAAAGTCCCCGGATTCAGCCACGTCGATCCGCTGACAGTCCAGATCGTAGTCTCGATCATCGGTATCATGGCGGCGGCCATGGTGACGTGGATCGCCAGCAAGAGGGACGGCAAGAAGTCCGGCGCCGGCGGCGGCGCCGCACCGGCAGAAGCCGCCGAGGAAGTCACCGATCTGGCCGAACTGCTCGCCGAGGCGGAAGCGCGTCTGTCGGTGGCGCAGCAGGAAAAGGATTCCAAGCTCGGCAAGCTGCCCGCTATCCTGTTGATCGGCGAAACCGGCAGCGCCAAGACCACCACCATGGTGCAGTCCGGATCCGAACCGGAATCGCTGGCCGGCCAGGTGTACGAAGAGAACAACATCCTGCCCACCCCCGCCGCCAATTTCTGGTTCGCACACCACACTGTCTTCGTGGAGATGGCCGGCAAGCTTTTAGGCGATTCCGACTCGTGGAAGCAGCTCATCGGGCGCCTGCAGCCCGCCAAGGCGGCTGCCCTTCTGGGCACGGCCGAGCAGGTGCCGCGCGCCGTTTTGGTGTGCGTCGATGCCGAGACTCTGAATTCGCCGAGTCCCGATCCGCTGGCCGCAACCGCCCGCAAACTGCGCGCCCAGTTGGCCGAAATCTCGCAGTTGCTGGGCATCAATCTGCCGGTGTACGTGCTCTTCACCCGCAGCGACCGTCTGCTCTTTTTCACCGAATATTTCAGCAAACTGAATAACGAGGAGTCCACCCGCATTCTGGGCGCGACGCTGCCCATCGTCCCGGTGCGCCAAGGCATCTTCGCCGAGCAGGAGACCGCCCGCCTCAGCGGCGTGTTCGAAAAACTGTTCCGCTCTCTGTGCCATGCGCGCCCCACTTATCTGGTGCGCGAAACCGATCCCCTGCAACTGGCCGGAATCTACGAATTCCCGCGCGAGTTCCGCAAGATCCGCCAGGCGATGGTGCGGTTCCTGGTGGAGCTATGCCGCCCCAGCCAGTTGACCGTGGGGCCGTTCCTGCGCGGCTTTTATTTTTCCGGAGTCCGCCCCATCATGGTGAACGAAGTGGCGCCCACCGCGCCGGTTGCGTCCGAAGCGCCCGGGGGTCGCGTGGGAGCCACTGGGATGTTCCGCACCAAGGGCGGAGCGGCGGGCCAGCCAGCCGGCCAGCGCATCATCGGCACACGAAAAGTGCCGCAGTGGCTCTTCCTGGGCCATTTCTTCAACGATCTGCTGCTGTCCGACCAGGCGGCCAAGGGAGCCAGCGCCAGCAGTATCCGCGCCAGTATGCCGCGGCGCATCCTGCTGCTCACGGCAGCCGCGCTATGCGTGATCTACAGCGCCGCGCTGGTGATTTCCTTCGGCCGCAACAAGGCCCTGGCCAACAACGTGAAACAGGCGTCGCAGGGCATCGCCGCCGCGGATTCGTCGGGAGGCACGGTGGCCTCGCTCGACTCCCTCAAGCGCCTGGAAACTCTGCGCCAATCGCTCGAGACCCTCACCAAATACAGTCGCCAAGGCGCTCCCTGGAGTTACCGGTGGGGCCTCTACATCGGCAACGAGCTCTACCCCGAGGTCCACAAACTCTACTTCGCCGATTTCCGGCGCCTGCTCCTGCTGCCCACCCAGAACATCATCGTGGATTCCCAGCGCGGCCTTCCGCCCACTCCCACCGGACCCGAGTACGGGCCCACCTACGACAGCCTCAAGGCTTACCTGGAAACCACCTCGAACCACGATAAGAGCACCCACGATTTTCTGCCGCCGGTGCTGCTGAGTCGCTGGAGCGCCAACCGCAACGTGGACCCGGACCGCATCCAACTGGCGCAAAAACAATTCGAATTCTACAGCGACGAATTGAAAATCGCCAATCCCTTTTCCAACGACAACGATGCCGCCAGCATCGGCAGGGCGCGGCTCTATCTGTCGCAATTCGCGGGCTTCGAGCGCGTCTACCAGGCCATGTTGGCGGACGCCGCCAAGACTGGACCGGCCATCAACTTCAACAAGCGCTTCCCCGGCTCGGCCGAAGAAGTCATCGACGCCCAGGATGTCGCGGCTGCATTCACCAAGCCGGGCTGGGACTTCATGAAGGCCTCGCTGCGGAATCCCGAGAAATATTTCGCCGGCGAACCATGGGTGCTGGGCGAGCAGGCAACCAACAACATCGACCGCTCCAAGCTCGGACAGCAGTTGGCCGACCGTTACTACTCCGATTTCCTGAAGGCGTGGCGCGCCTACATGAAAGCCGCCAGCGTGGTGCGGTACGCCAGCCTGCCGGATGCCTCCAAGAAACTTGAGGTGCTTTCCGGCGTTCAGTCCCCGCTGCTGGCGCTCTTCTGGCTGGCCTCGCAGAACACCGCAGTGGATCTGGCCGATGTCTCGAACGCTTTCCAGCCGGTGCAAACCGTGGTGCCGCCCGCCCTCGTCGACCGCTACATCGCGCCGGCCAACCAGACGTACATGAGCGCCCTGGTGACGCTGCAGGCATCCGTGGACTCGGTGGCGCAGCAGCCGGCAAACCCCGATTCTCCCGCGGCCAACTTGACCTTGACCAACGCCACCAACGCCCGCATAGCCGCGAAAAATGTGGCGCAGGCATTTCGCATCGACCCCGACTCGCACCTCGAAGCCACCGTACAGAAGCTGATGGAAGATCCCATCACCAACGTGGAAGCGTTGCTGCGCACTCTCGGTCCCGCGGAGTTGAACGGCAAAGGCAAGACGCTGTGCGGCATCTATCGTCCGGTGTTGAACAAGTTCCCGTTCAATCCGGCCGCAACCCCGCAAGCCACTGTGGAGGAAGTGAACGGCCTCTTCAAGAAACCGGATGGCGCGCTCTGGAAGTTCTATGACGAGAACCTGGCAAAGCTGCTGCCCAAGCAGGGATCGCAATACGTAGCGGTCACGGCAGGCGGCGTCACCTTGACCCAAGGCTTCGTGTCGTACTTCAACCAGGCCGCGGCCTTCGCCGACGCCCTTTACGCCGGCGGCACACCCGATCCGCACTTCACGTACACGCTCAAGCCAGTGCCCAGCGATGGCATTCAAAACATAGGCCTCCAACTGGACGGCCAGGCATTTTCGTATTCCGGCGGCGATCCCACGCCCAAGCAGTTCGTGTGGCAGGCCTCTGGCACACATGGAACCAAGTCCACCATGAAAGTCGGCGGCGGCGGCACCGATCTTTCGTTTGCCCCGCCAGGCGAGGGACTCTGGGCCATCTTCCAATTCTTCAACAAGGCCGACACCTGGCACCAGTCCGGGAACGGCAACACTCTCGAGTGGATCATGCGCAGCGGCAAGGATCCGGTATTGCTACCCAGCGGAAAGCCCCTGACGGTCCGCTTTGAACTGGACATGGGCGCCATCCCGCAGGTTTTCCAGAAGGGATTTTTCTCGCGATTGGCCTGCGTGGCCGACGTCGCCAAGTAAGGGGTGGGGCGGAGTAGCGGGCGCACCGCGCTCGCCCAGCGACTTCAGCGACAAACCGAAGCACTGCCATTCTCGATTCCAGCCGGTTCGGATGAAGAGGCGAAGTCGCGCCCGTATTGGAGGCAACGATTCCGAGCTACCCGACCTCACTGCCAAGCCGGGATCCGATCGTCGCGGGAGCGGCATTCGGGCAAGAAACTGCCGGCTCAATCGGCGGAACCCGGCAAGGACAGTCAAGGCGCTGTCGTTCCCGGGGCCAAAACGACCGCTTTGCATCAGGCGGAGAATGCCGTCAATGCAGTGTTGACGACCCGCCTTGAAGGTGTGTTCGCGTTCAAGATGCCATGCTCTCCCGCTTCACCTTCCGGGGACCTTGGCTTTGCCGGCCGGAAGGTTGCGGCGTCGATCGAGTTGCGAACCCACCGAACCCGACCGCCCCGCGGAGCACGGGAATGTTCGAAGCACCGCTTCCCCCAAAAACGGATCGCACCCGGAGGGACATAGAGGCGCCCATTGCAGCGCCGCCGCCGTGCGATGATGGAGCTTCCGAATGCAATCCGCGAAGCAGGAGTGGCTTGCCGTAGCGCGAGCGGCCATCGAAATTGAAGCGGCCTCCTTGGCCCGCGCGGCCGCGCGCCTGGATAACGAACTGATCCGCGCGGTCGACCTGATCCTTGGGCATCCCGGCAAAATCGTGATCACGGGGATCGGAAAATCGGGCCACGTCGCGCGCAAAATCGCCGCCACATTATGCAGCACGGGGACGCCGGCCGTCTTCCTGCACCCCGCCGAAGCGGTCCACGGCGACCTGGGAATCTATACGCCAGGCGACCCCACGGTGCTGCTTTCGAAGAACGGCAGCTCGCGCGAATTGCTGGCCCTGGTGCCGATTCTGCGGGAGCTGCGCTCGCCGCTGATCGGAATTCTGGGCAGCCTGAGTTCGCCGCTCGCCGGACAGATGGACGTGGTGCTGGATGCGTCGGTGGAGCGCGAGGCCGACCCGCACAATATGGCGCCCACCGCCAGCGCCGTGACGGCCATGGCGCTGGGACACGCGCTGGCCATCGCGCTGATGAGTGCCCGCAATTTCACGCCGCGGGAATTCAGCCGCTTTCATCCCGGGGGCCAACTCGGCCGCAACCTGCTGCTGGCCGTGCGCGAGGCCATGCACAGCGGCGAGGAAGTGGCCATGGTGGCGCCCGGCACGCCGCTCAAAGACGTGATCATCGCCATGACGCGCCGTCCCATGGGCGGAGCCTGCGTAGTGACCGCCGACGGCACGCTGGCCGGGTTCGTCACCGACGGGGATCTGCGCCGCGCGCTGACCGCACACGACGACATCCGCGCCCTATGCGCCGAAGACGCCATGACGCGCGCCCCGGTGACGATCGGCCCCGACGCCACTCTGGGGGATGCGTTGGAACGGATGGAACGCCGCCGCTCGCAGATTTCGGTGCTTCCGGTGGTGGATGAGGCCGGCCGCGCGCTGGGTCTGCTGCGCCTGCACGATATTTATCTGGGCCATGCGGGGGGCTGAAAAGCGATATTCACCGCTGAGGCGCAGAGGCGCACACAAAGGAAATGGGTGTGGGCGTTGGTAAGAGATGTCGCGTCTTCGCGGGATTGGCGGGCAGAGGGAGCAGAGGGAATTTGCGACGCTCCGGGTGAACGTGAAGGTTCGGATCATCGAGAACTTGCCCGCACCGGCATTTTCGGGGCTCTGGCCGCGCGTTGGGTCTGGGAAACCTTCTACGGAGTTCGGCCCGGCAATCGATATTTCATGGGTGAATTCGTATGACAACGCGAAAGACATTGTTCACCGCCGGGGCGCCGGGACGCCGGGGAACACCGGGAAAATGGGCGCGCGCGTCGATGAGAGATGTCGCGTCTTCCCCGGGTTGGCGCGCAGACGGGGCAGAGGGAATTAGCGCTTCTCCGGCTGAATGCAAAGTCCGGATTCTCCGGGGTCTCCTTTACTTGCGTTCTCAGCCTCGTTGCAGAGCGCAAAGAAGAGATTGTCGTAGCCACCAAAGCGGGCCGCCGGTTGTCGCCGCACCAGGTCCGCGACTTGTGGGACCCTCGTCATGCGATTAGCGTGCCCTCGCACGGCGTAGTTCCGCTGCGCGTGGAGCAAGACCTCGGATCGACAGGGCAAGCTAAAGCACAATGCCACTTACTTTGCCTCCGGTCGACAATTCTGCACAAATTGTGGGGCGGGCAATCTTGCCCGGGGTCCCCTCCGGGGACGCCTTTTAGGCGGCTTTTAGGACCGTCGGCGAGTGTTCGTGTCCCGAGAGCGCCGGCTAAATGCC
>Ga0182018_10002225_pt1 | contig 19991 bp, 22 predicted proteins | sample 812P2MmetaG_FD_120490 | JGI IMG/M metagenome (GOLD analysis project Ga0182018, IMG submission 120490) | Permafrost microbial communities from Stordalen Mire, Sweden - 812P2M metaG | ecosystem: Environmental > Terrestrial > Soil > Wetlands > Permafrost | place: Sweden: Stordalen | collected...
AAAAGCGGGGTTTTAAGGAAATATCCGGTGACTTGCCGCCGTTTTAGGCTAATGCAGCGCCTGTACCGCCAGAGCGGCAAAATTCACCAGCGCGTTGGGGAACACGCCAAGCCAGAACATTCCCGCGATGCAGACGCAGATTGAAAGTTTGATTGGCGTGGACAATTCAATCAGCGACAAGCCCGTCGCGTCCCTGCTCCAGTAAATCGCACGCACCACGCCGAAATAGTAGTAGAGTGATATCACCACGCCAACGAGTGCAGTGAATGCAAGGCAATAATAAGCATGATTTCCCGTGGCCTGTGCCTGCTGAATCACGGCCTTCAACAGCAAAAATTTTCCGAAGAATCCCGCCAGCGGCGGAATGCCAGCCAGCGAAACCATTGCCAGTGTCATTGTCGCCGCCAGCAGCGGCGAACGTTTGTTTAATCCTGCCAGCGACGAAATATCTTCGCTCTCCAGATGCCGCATCACGAGACAAATCACCGTGAACGCGGCGATTACCGTGAAAAGATAACCGGCCAGATAATACAGCAGCGCCGCCTGTCCGCTCGCGCTCAACGCCGCCACACCGAGCAGCAAATAGCCCGCGTGCGCGATGCTCGAATAGCCGAGCAGACGCTTGAGATTGCGCTGCGGCAGCGCGCACAGATTTCCGTAAAGAATGGTGATGCCGGAAATCACGATGAGCAAATTCGCCCAATGCTTTGTGACTTCAGGAAACGCCGTGAACAACACGCGCAGCAACAGAACAAACCCGGCCGCCTTGGAACCGACCGCGAGAAACGCAGTTGTCGGCGTCGGTGCGCCTTGATAAACATCCGGCGCCCAAATCTGAAAAGGAAACGCAGCAATTTTGAAACCGAGGCCGACCAGCACAAACAGCACGCCAAGCAGGAAAATTTTATTGTCCAGAAATTGCGCGGAAACCTGGCCGAGGTCATTGAAATTCAATTTGCCGGTCGTGCCCCAGACAAGCGCGATGCCGAACACGAGAAACGCCGATGACAGTGCGCCAAGAATCAGATATTTCACGCCTGCCTCGAGCGACACGAGCCGTCCGCGTTGAAAACTCGTCAGGACGTAGAATGTGATGGTAATCAGCTCGATGGAAACAAAGAGCATCGTGAAATCATTCGCTGAAGCCGCAAACAACATTCCCGCCAGCGCGAACACAATCAGTGAATAATATTCGCCGATGCCCGCAGCGATGCGGTCGGAAAATTCCACTGACATGAACAGCACGAGAATCGCGGCAACGATGAAGAAGCGTTTGAAAAAAACCGCCAGCGCGTCTTCGATAAACATGCCGTTGAAGGCCGTGCCGCTCAAGCTGCATGTGCCATGGCCGCTCAAGCTGACGACCAGCAATCCGGCCAGTGCCGCCACCGCCGCGTAACCGGCAAATTTTTTGCGTTCAGCCGGCATCCAAAAATCCGCGAGCATCAGCACCACGCCGAGCGCCATCACGCAAACTTCAAGTGTCATCAAGGAAGCGTTCATCAATTTCGGATTTCGGAAATAGCGACAACATTTGGTTTTTCCAAGGTTGGATTGGCCATCGTCACAACTTTCTGTGCGTCCGGCTCAATTTGATCCGTGAGCAATTTCGGAAAACAGCCAAACACGAACAGGCTTACCAGCAAAAGCGCATAAGGCAGTTTGCGCCAAAGGCTCGTCGCGTCGGGAAGGCTTGAAAACTTTTCAGGCAGCGGACCGTGCAAAATATTTCGGACAGCGCGCGTCATGTAAACCGCGCCAATGATGAGCGCGCCCCAAAGTGCAAGACCGGTCACGAGCGGAAACACTTTCCATGCGCCGAAGAAGACCGTGACTTCGCCGACGAAATTTGCAAAGCCGGGCAGCCCGCAACCGGCCATCGCCGCCATCAACAATGCCGTGCCGATGAATCGCAGCGGACGGCAAAGTCCGCCGAGTTCGCTGATTTGGAGCGTGCCGGTCTTTTGATAAATGTAACCGCTCAACGCAAACGTCAGCGCCGCCAAAAATCCGTGCGCAACCATTATTAAAACTGCGCCCGTCACACCAATAATGTTCAAGCTCGCGATACCAAGGAAAATAAAGCCCATGTGCGCCACGCTGGAATTACCGATGAGCAGATTCAAATCTTTTTGCCGCATGGCCACCCAGCCGACATATAAAATGTTGCCGAGGCACAGCCACGCGAGAATGTGCATCCAGCTTTGAGCGGCTTGCGGCATCAGCGGCAGCGCGATGCGGATCAAACCGTAAAGTCCGAATTTTTTCAGCACGCCGGCGTGCAGCATCGCCGTCGGTGACGGCGCAACGCCGTAACCCAGCGGTGCCCATGAATGGAACGGCCAGAGCGAAACCAAAATGCCAAAACCGAACAGCAGCAACGGGAAAATAAAATTTTGCGCATTGACCGCGAGTGGATTGGTCTTTGCGTGTTCAATCAATTTCGGGATGTCGAATGTGTTTGCGCCGGATCGCAGATAGAGCGCGATCAGGCCAATCAGCGCGATGAGCGCGCCGATGCTCAAATACAACGCAATCTGGAACGTTGCGTAATTCTTGCGTTCGCCGCGGCCCCAAACGCCGATCATGATGAACGTCGGCACGAGCGCGAGTTCGTGCAGGAAATAAAAGAAAAACAAGTCGAGCGACGCGAACGCGCCGAGAATGCCGCCGGTCATCACAAGCAGCAAAATGTAAAACTCCTTTTCGCGCTCCTTGATTTCCCAAGAGCAGAGCGCCGCCGCGAACGCGACAATCGCGCCCATCAAAATCAAGCCGACGTTCAAGCCGTCCACGCCGACGTGATAGCTGATGCCGAGCGATTCGACCCACGGGATTTGTTGCACGAAGCGATAGCCGTCCGCATCCACCGGCACACTGCCATAGGTGCAGAACATTTTCACCGCGAGAATTGCCGGGATGAGCGTTGCCAAAACCGCGATGGCGCGGATGATGACGCGATAATTGCCCGGCACAAACATGAGCAACAACGCCGCCAGCAGCGGCCAGCCTAAAATATAAGTCAGAATGGACATCTTATTTTCCCAAAACGAAATAGAGCACCACCGCCGCACCCAGCACGAACAGGAAGGCATAGGTCTGCAGGTTGCCGGTTTGCACGAGGCGCAACGCGCGGCCGGTCAAATCCGTGCCGCCGCGAATCGCGCCGATGCACGCACCTTCAACAATCCAGCGGTCAATCCAATCCGCGACCGCCGCGATGAAATCATGTGCGCGAATGAAAGTGGCTTCGTAAAGTTCGTCGAAGTAAAAACGGTTTTTCATCGCCGTCGCCAGACCGCCGAGCTTGGCGGGCAATGGATCGGTTTCGGCTCTGAGATAAAATTTCCGCGCCATAAAAAAACCGATTGCAACGACTGATAAACCCAATGTTGCGACGCCTGGTGAATCCGTAAATGGCTCAAAGATTTTTTGCGAGAATGTCTTTGCCGGAAATACCATAGAGTAGGCTTTATCCGAAGTTATATTGTCAGCAGCCAAATCAATTTGCGCGAGATTCCATTCTGCTGCTTCAGCAGAAGAGTTGTTTTCTGGAGAAATAAATTGAAAGTGGCCAGCGTTGAAAAAGTGATGCCTGTAAATTTCTTTCGCGCCAATGACGCCGCCAATCACTGCAAATATTGCGAGCACAATCAGCGGCAGTGTTATTACGGGTGGCGATTCGTGGGCGTGTCCGGCGATTTCGGATTTTTCCGCGCCGTAAAAAACGACGAAGAACAACCGGAAGATATAAAATGTTGTGAGGCCCGCGACGAAAACGCCGACGCCAAACAAAAGATAATTATGCTGCGCGAGGGCTTGCGCGAGGATGCTGTCCTTGCTGAAAAATCCGCTCAACGGCCACACGCCCGAAAGCGCGAGCGCGCCGATGAGAAAAGTCCAGAACGTCACCGGCATTTTCTTTCGCAGAGCGCCCATTTTCCAGATGTCCTGCTCGTGATGCAGCGCGATGATGACCGAGCCGGCACTCAAGAACAGCAGCGCTTTGAAAAATGCGTGCGTGGTCAGATGGAACATCGCGGCGGTCGGACCGGAAAGTCCGACGGCCATGACCATGTAGCCGAGTTGCGACAGCGTCGAGTAGGCGATGATGCGTTTGATGTCGTTTTGCTGGACGGCGATGAGCGCGGCGAGCAGCGCGGTGAATCCGCCGATGTAAGCAATGACGTGCAGCGCGTCGGCATCAAGTAAATAGAAAATCCGGCAAAGCATATAAACACCGGCGGCAACCATCGTCGCGGCATGAATGAGCGCGGACACGGGCGTCGGGCCTTCCATCGCGTCCGCGAGCCAGACGTGCAGCGGGAATTGCGCGGATTTACCAACCGCACCGCAGAAAATTAAGAGTCCAGCACCGGTTAACGAAAAATTGATAATTGTCTTTGGCTCAATTTCTCCCATGCCACTTTGAATTATATTCAGATGCTGTTGCAATAAATCAAAGTTGAGCGTTCCAAGCATTCCCCAAAAAGCTAAAATTCCGAGGAGAAATCCGAAGTCACCAAGGCGATTGACGATGAAGGCTTTTTTCGCCGCGTCGCCGGCGCTGGGTTTTTCAAACCAGAAACCGATGAGCAGGTAGCTGGACATGCCGACGAGTTCCCAGAAAATGAACATTTCCAGAAAATTGTTCGCCAGCACGATGCCGAGCATCGAGAACGTGAACAGGCTCATGAACGCGAAGAAGCGGCTCATGCCTTTGTCTTCGTGCATGTAGCCGAAGGAATAGATGTGAATCGCGCCGCCGACGCCAGTGACGATGAGGAGCATCATCATGCTCAACGCGTCAAGCTTGAGGCCGAAGTCAACGTGTAGGTCGCCGATGGTAAGCCAGTTGACAACGGATTCGCTCGTAGTCGGATGCCAGCCGTTGGCGTTGATGAAAATGAGCGAAAGGACAAAGCCGATGACTATTGCGCCGATGGAAATGAGACTGCTCGTCGTTTTACAACGCAACGTAAAAAGCGTTATCACTGTCGTTGCGAGCAACGGCAGAAACAAAATGAACCAGGGAAAAAGTTCGTGTTTCATCCGTTAGTGCTTATGAAAATGCGGCCAAAAATTGTAAATTATAATGGCCAACCAAATCAAAACAACGACTGCAATTTCCAATCGAGGATGATTACCCCACCAAATTGTTGATTTTTCTTCTTTCACGCGAAACCAATCATCTGAATGGAAAAAAACGCGGTATCCGAAAAAACAAGTGAAAGCAAGAATCCCAGCATCGTAACAAAACGATTTTAATGTTCTTAATTCAGGATAAAAGAAATCCAAAGGAGCAAAACACAACATCAAAACACAACCAAAAACGAAGCAGCCTAAAGCTCGTTTTTTGCCTGAATGATTCCACGTTGTTTTCATTTCTCTAATCAGAATTATTCGCTCTTCACAGTTTCATGCTCGTCAAATCTTCGACATGCGCGGACTGGTGCCGGCGATAGAGCGCCACAATAAGAGCTAGGCCGACCGAGACTTCCGCCGCCGCCACGGTGATGATGAAGAAGACCAGAATCTGGCCGTTCAGGTTGTCGTTGAAACGTGAGAAGGCGACGAGCGCAAGGTTCGCCGCGTTGAGCATCAGCTCCAGTGACATGTAAATCACGAGCAGGTTGCGCCGCATGATGACGCCGAGCATGCCCAGCGCAAACAGCAGGAAGCTGACGGTCAAATATTGTTCGAGTCCGACGTGCATGTTATTTCAAATCTTTTTTGCTTAACAAAATCACACCAACCATCGCCACGAGCAGCAATACGGAAACGACTTCAAACGGCAAAACGTATTGGCTGAACAGGAGCTTGCCGAGCAAGGCCGTGTCGCCTTCGGTGGCGGGTGATGAATGCGCATTAAGCTTCGTTGCGTGCAGGCTTTTCAAAAAGATGGCAACGATGGTTCCGACCGAAAGCAACCCGGCGAGGATGGCGACTTTTTTGATTTTACGGTGCTGCTCCTCTTTCAAATCCAGCAGCATGATGACGAACAGGAACAAGACCATGACCGCGCCCGCATAGACGATGACCTGCACCGCCGCGAGAAAGAACGCGTGCAACAGCACGAACAATCCAGCCATCGAAATGATGGTGAGCACAAGAAACATCGCGCTCGTGACCGGATTGCGGCTGAACGGATTCGCGACGACGAGAACGCCGAATAACAGCGTCAACGCCGCGAAGACATAAAACATGATGTCCGACAACGTCGTCGCGCTGATTAAATTTTGGGCTGATTCCATTTTCAGAGTTTGACTGGAAAGCTTTCCTGCTCCCTGGCTTCCTCCAGTTTCAATTTCCATTTCTGAATGCCGCCGTGAACGCCGCCGAGCGCCAGTAGTTTTTCCTTGTCGTAAATCATCTCTTCGCGGCTGGTACCCGTGAACGAATAATCCTTCTGCAAAAAGATCGCCTCCTCCGGGCAGACTTCCTGGCAAAAGCCGCAGAAAATGCAGCGGAGCATGTTGATCTCGAATTCGAGCGGCATTTTTTCCGCGTTGGGACGGTCGGCGGTTTGACCAGCCGGTCCAGGCGGAATGATTTTGATCGCCTTGGGCGGACAAACAAATTCGCAAAGCTGGCATGAGACGCATTTCGTGTTGCCTTCCTGATCCTTGACGAGATACGGCGCGCCGCGATAATCCGGCGGCACGGCCCACTTCTGCTCGGGATATTCCATCGTCACGATCTTGCGCTCGAACAGCGTGCGCCAGGCGTGCCGGAGCGTGACCTTGAATCCGCCCAGAATCGCGGGCAGATAAAGCCGTTCCCAAAACGTCAGTGGTTTGCGATTAACAATCATTTCAAATTTTCAATTCACCGCCGGGTCACCAGGGGGTTTTCATTTTTATTGCGCCTCCGGGTCTTGGTGGTTCAGCTTCTCATCCATAAAATTATTGCCGTGACCAGAATATTCACCAACGCGAGCGGCAAAAACCGACGCCAGCCCAAATCCATCAATTGATCGTAGCGGAAACGCGGGAACATCCAGCGCACCCAGATGAACAGCACCAGAAACGCGCACATTTTGATCAGAAAAATCAGGATATGGGCGATGCCGCCTGCGAGCGTTCCCGCCGCGTGATCCAGACCCCAGAACGGCAGCGTCCAGCCGCCAAAAAACAGCGTCACCATCATGGCCGCCGACGCGATCATGTTGGAGTATTCACCGAGGAAAAACAGCGCGAATTTCATCGAGCCGTATTCCGTGTGATAGCCGGCGACAAGTTCCGTTTCCGCCTCCGGCAAATCGAACGGCAGACGGTTGGTTTCCGCAAACGAAGCGACCAGGAAGATGATGAACGCCACCGGCGCGTAAATGATCAGCCAGCCATGCTGCGTCTGCCAGTTGATGATCTGGCCCAGATTCAAATTGCCGACGATGAGCAAAACCGGGATGACGCTCAAGCTCATCGAAATTTCATACGAGATCATCTGCGCACTCGAACGGATGCCACCGAGGAACGGATATTTTGAATTCGCCGCGTAACCCGCGAGCACGATGCCGTAGACCCCTAGCGACACGATGCCGAACGTGTAAAGGATGCCGACGTTCAGATCCGCGATGACCATTTTCTGCGCGCCCATCGTCGAACCAAACGGAATAACCGCCACGGTCAGCATCGCCGGAATCACCGCGATTGCCGGTGCGAGAAAAAAATAAATCTTCCGCACGCCCGCCGGAGTAAAATCTTCCTTGAACATGAACTTCAGGCCATCGGCGAGCGGTTGGAAAATTCCGAGCCTGATCAAAAACGGGCCGACGATGGGAATGAATTTGACGAACGGTGGTGCCGTGCGGTTCGGCCCGACGCGGTCTTGAATCCACGCCGAAATCTTGCGCTCGGCCAGCACGGCATAGGCGACCATGCCCTGCACCACGCCGATGACTACGGCAATCTTGACCGCGCTGAAGATGATGAAATTCCAGTCCATGTTAGATTTGCACCGTCACGCCGGTGTCACCGAGGCCCGCCCACGTCAGACCGTCGAACGCGGAAACGTCCTTGGCCATTTCGTTGAACAAACCTTCAATCGTCACAAAACCGTTCTGGCCGGTGACGTTGTGAACGAGGTCGTGCAAAAATTCCCATTCGGCGCGCGCGTCGCCGGGTGCCTCGACCGCTTTCATGAGTTTCTGGACGCGGCCTTTGCCGTTCGTGAACGTGCCGCGTTTTTCAACATGCGCGCTGCCGGGCAAAACGTAATGTGCCAGCTTCGTCGTCGCGTTCGGCAAAATGTCGCTGACAATCAGCGTCTCCAATTTGCCAAGCAAATCCGCACCGATGCCGTGTTTCGTCACGTCTTCGCCGAAGACGATCAAAGTTTTGATCGAGCTGCTGCGGATGCCGTCGGCGATCTTCGAAAGATTGCCGCCGATTTCCGTCGGGCAAATCTTGGTGAGCCGCGCACCGTTTGTGTTCGGATTTTTGTCCGCGCTGACCAGCAGTTTGTCGCCTTCGCCAAAACGCGCGACGGAATCGCTGATCGCGCCGAGCTTCGATTTCAATTTTGAAATCAGCCAGAGTTCTTCGTTCGTCTGCCGCGCAGAAGCGACAATCGCAACGGAACCTGCCGGAGTTTTTTTTAATTTGTCGGAAATTTCGTTGAGCGCCGCCGTCCAGGTTGTTTTTTGTCCGTGCGCGAGAACGTCTTTCAAACGGTCTTCGCGGCCAATCCACTGGTAATTCAAACGACCGGCGTCACACATCCAGCAGGAATTGACGGCATCGTTCCGGCGCGGCTCGTAGCGATAAACTTTTTCCTCGCGCGAGCCAATGATGACGTTGCAGCCGGTCGCGCAGCTCGTGCAGACACCTTTGGTTTCCTTCAAAAACCAGACGCGCATCTGGAAACGAAAATCTTTCGACGTAAGCGCGCCGACGGGACAAATGTCCACCGTGTTCAGCGTGTAATTGTTGTCGAACGGCGTGTTCGGAAAAGTCGCGATCGTGTTGTAGCTGCCGCGATTGATGATGCCCAGCGCGTCGTCACCCGCGATGTCCTTCGTGAAACGGATGCAACGCGTGCAGAGAATGCAGCGTTCCGCGTCAAGCATGATGCGCGGCCCGAGGTCAACCGCTTTTGACTTGTGAACTTTCACTTCGGCAAAGCGGCTCGCACTCTGGCCGTAGTCCACGGAATATTCCTGCAATTTACATTCGCCCGCCTGATCGCAGATCGGACAGTCGAGCGGATGATTGATGAGCAACGATTCCAAAACGCCTTCACGCATCTGCTTCACACCGGGCGTTGAAGTGTAAATTTCCATTCCCGGCGAAATCGGCGTCGCGCAGGAAATCGCCGGACGCGGCGACTTCGCGATTTTCGGCGTGCCGTCTGGATTCAAAACCGGCTTGCGATCCGGGCCGAGCGCGGGCGTGCCGTATTCGACAAGGCACATGCGGCAATTGCCGACGACCGGCAGCTTCGGATGATAGCAATAATGCGGCACGTCGGTTTTCGCCAGTTCGCACGCCTGAATCATCGTGGTCGGCAGCTGCTTGCCGGAAATCGGGTCGGGCATCGTCTTCGGCACTTCGATTTCGCGCCCGTCCACCTTGACCTTGATTTTTTCAATCGCGGTCGGTGCGGGCTTCGTTTCAGTTGCGGCGGCGGTTGACATTGAAATCAGTGGTGCGCGGCGGCCAATTGTTTTGGTTCAACGGACGCGGCAATTTCTTTTGCGTGGCGCGCTTCATCCGCCGCACCTTTGGCGACAAATTCGTCTTTGAACTTCGCGACGAAACTTTGCACCGGCCACGAGCAGGCTTCGCCGAACGCGCAAATTGTGCGGCCACCGGGAATGTTGTCGGCGATTTTCACCAGATAATCCGCGTCGCTCGCGCGGCCTTCGCCGTGCGTGAGGCGATTCAGCGCCTTGCTCATCCACAGCGCGCCCTCGCGGCAGGGCGTGCATTGGCCGCAGCTTTCGTGCGCGTAAAATTCGGCGATGTTCGCCAGCGCCTCGACGATGTCGGTCGAATCGTCCATCACAATGATCGCGCTCGAACCGCTCATCGAACCGGCGGCGGACAGCGAATCAAAATCGTAAGGTAAATCGAGCATGTCGGTTTCGACCAAAATCTCCCTGCCCTCGGCGTCCTTTTTCTTGAGTTTGAATTTTTCGCCGGCCTTGAAAACTTTCGCCGATGAACCGCCGGGAATGACGGCTTTCAATTTACGCGGTGGCCCGCCTGACTCGGGCTCGCGCAGACCGCCGCCAAATTTCGGATCGTTGATGAGTTCGCCAATCGTCGCCTTGCCGACTTCAATTTCGTAGTAGCCCGGTTTCTTGACGTGACCGCTCAGGCTGACGATGCGTGTGCCGGTGTTGTTCGGCGTGCCAAGCTTGGCGAATTCCGCACCGCCCATCGCGACGATGTGCTTCACGTTGCAAAGCGTCTCGACATTGTTGACGATGGTTGGGCACATCCACAAACCGAGCACGGCCGGAAAATACGGCGGCTTGATGCGCGGATACGGACGTTTGCCTTCGAGCGATTCGATGAGGCCGGTTTCCTCGCCGCAGATGTAGGCGCCCGCACCGCGATGCACATGCATCTCCAGATCGTAGCCGCTGCCCAAAATATTTTTGCCGAGGAAGTTTTTCGCGCGGGCCTCTTTCAACGCCTGGTTCAAAATTTTCGCGCCATCAACCATTTCGCCGCGGATATAAATGTAGGCGAGATGCACGTCGTTCGCAAAACACGAGATGATCATGCCTTCGATCATCTGATGCGGATCTTTATACATGATCTGGCGATCCTTGAACGTGCCGGGTTCGGATTCGTCGGCGTTGCAAATCAGATAAATCGACTTGCCGCTCTTACGGTCAACGAAGCTCCACTTCAGCCCGCAGGAAAATCCCGCACCACCGCGACCGCGCAGGCCGGAAACTTTTACGTCCTCACGGATTTGTTCCGGGCCGGAAATCTTTTTGCCATCCGGCAAATCCTTCGGCTGGATGGCGAGTGCCTTCTTGAGCGCGTCGTAGCCGCCATGCCGCAAATAGCATTCGATGTCCGGCGTGTAACTCGGTTCATCGGCGTATTTCAAAATCAATTTGTATTCCTGCGCCATATCAGCAACTTGACTCCCAATCAAAATTCTCTAGCTTGTCCCGTCCCGTCTTGCCCGATGGTGTAACGGTAGCACAGCAGACTCTGAATCTGTTTGTCGTGGTTCAAATCCACGTCGGGCAACCATTTCATTCGCACTTCGCACAAATTTCGTCCGCTTTCGCGTGCGAAACTCCTTCATAAAAATCGTCGTTGCACATCATCACTGGCGCGGTGCCGCAACTGGCAAGGCACTCGACGAACTCGACCGTAAACTTTCCGTTCTTCGTTGTCTGCGCGCCGTGCGCATGCGCGTCCAGACCGAGCTTCGCGCAAAAATGTTTGTGCAATTCATATGCGCCGCCGAGCGCACAACTCAACGTACGACAAACTTTGATTTGATATTTGCCCATCGGCTCCTGCCGGAACATCGGATAAAACGTCAGGAGTTCAAAAACATTGATCGGCTGCAATTCGAGTTTCTTCGCCGTCCACTTGACCGCTTCCTGTGAAATCCAGCCGAACTGATCCTGAATCGCATGCAGCACCATGAGCGACGCCGCGCGCTTTTCGGGATAATGCGTGATCAATTCGTTCACCTCTGTTTCGAGCGCGGCGGACGCGATAAAATCGCGCTGGTGCTGGAGCGAATTCGGAGTCGGTTCTGTGTGCATGGCGTTCATGGGTTGCACGCCTCCGTAGCCGTTTTGCACCATGCGGGAACAGCCCAAGCCATTTTATTGGTTGGATTAGGTTGGATTAGGTTGGATTTAGTCGGATTTAGTCGGACTGGGTTTGACTGGGTTTGACTGGGTTTGACCATTTTTTGGGGAATCCAACGGCCAAAATTTGCGAAAGTCTTTCTTTCACAGACAGTTGCAGCGCAATTCAGACCGATTTGACCATTGCCGACCAGTTTCACACCCGAAATGACAACCACCCCGGATTTTATCAATGGCATTTCACCCATCAACAAGCCGATGCGTTTCAAAATTTGTTGAAAATCAAAGTTCATTGGTCACTTCGAGTGCAATGCAATCCGGTTGCCTTCACTGTCCAAAACCACGGCGCGAAAGCCATACGGTCCGATTTGATGCTTCGGCTTCAAAATTTTTCCGCCGTTTTTCTCCACAACAGTAACCGCCGCGTCCAGCCGACCTTTGCAATTCAAATAAATCATCGGGCCGTCGGCGGAAGGTTTCGCTTCGTCACTGACCACCAGACAGCCGCTGACATTTTCTTCTGCATTCGGCAACAATCCAAAACTCATTTCACCAAAAGTTTCTTTCGGAACCGCCTGGCCAAGCACCGCGCTGTAAAATTTTATCGCGCGGTCAAGGTCTTTGACCGGTATGTCGCACCAAACAATTGTGTCGGGCATATTTTTACTTTGGTTTATCGGTCGCACTCGCCCATCACGAAATCGAGCGAACCGAGAATCGCCACGGTGTCGCTCAACATGCAGCCGGGGAAAATTTTAGGGATGATGCTCAAATTCACGAACGATGGAGCGCGGATTTTCATGCGATATGGCGTGCCACCGCCCTTGCTGTTGATGTAAAAACCGAGTTCGCCCTTCGGATTTTCGTGGCCGAAATAAATTTCGCCGGGTGGGCAGTTCACGCCTTCCGTGACAAGCATGAATTGATGGATCAATTCCTCCATGCGCGTCATCACCTTTTCTTTCGGCGGCAAAATAATTTTCCCATCGTCAACATTGACCGGCTCATTCGATAGGTTGTCCGCGCCGCCGGGAATTTTTTCAAGGCACTGATGGATGATGCGGACGCTCTGGCGCATCTCTTCCATGCGGACGAGATAGCGGTCGTAGCAATCGCCCGTCGAACCAGTCGGGATATCGAAATCCAAATCCTTGTAGCAGAGATACGGTTGATTCCTGCGCAAATCGTATTCGATGCCGCTGCCGCGCAGATTCGGGCCGCTCAAGCCGTAACTGATCGCGTCCGCCTTGGAAATCACCGCCAAATCCCGGATGCGATCCACCCAGATGCGATTGCGCGTGAGCAGCGTCTCAACTTCGTTGATCGTGATGACGACTTCTTCGAGAAACTTGCGGCATTGATCCGCCCAGCCCGGCGGCAAATCGCGCATCACACCGCCGATGCGCGTGTAGCTCGTCGTGAACCGTGCACCGGTCAAGGATTCGGCGAGGTTGTAGACTTTTTCGCGTTCGGTGAAAATCAGAAGAAACACCGTCACCGCGCCCATGTCCATCGCGAATGCGCCAAGGCCGAGCAAATGCGCGGAAATGCGGGCCAATTCCGCGCACATCACGCGGATGTATTGGCAGCGCGGCGGCAGCTTGTCATGGATGCCAAGCAGTTTTTCCACGGCGAGCGTGTAAGCGACGTTGTTTGCCAGCGGCGCAAGATAATCCAGCCGGTCCGTGTAAGGGATGAACTGGGTGTAGGTCATGCTCTCGGCGATTTTTTCGTCGCCGCGATGCAGATAACCCACATCCGGCTCGGCTTTCGTGATCAATTCGCCATCCAGTTCGAGCACGATGCGCAAGACGCCATGCGTGGCAGGATGCGACGGCCCCATGTTCAGAACCATCTTCTCGCCCTGCATGTCCTGAAGCTCGTCAACCGCCAGCGCGTTGCGCGCGGCGGAATCGGGAATTTCAATGTCTTGAACAGCGGCCATGAAAATTATTATTCAGGATTTCTCACACGCGGTTCGCGGCTGACAGCATCGCCGCTGCTGGGCAAGGTCACAAACGGCCCGCCCTCCATTGGCGAAATTTCCGTGAAAGCGACCTCCGGCACGTTGGTCGGCTTGCCCGCGAGCGGAAAATCCTTCCGCAACGGAAAATACGGATAGCCTTCCCACATCAAAATCCGGCGCAAATCAGGATGACCGCGAAAACGGATGCCCATCATGTCGTAAATTTCGCGTTCGTGCCAGTTGCTCGTGGCCCACACGCCAAGAACGCTCGGCAACTCGGATTTTTCCTCGCTCACGTCGGTTTTGATGCGCAATTCCGCGTTATTCGTGAGGTTGCGCAGGTCATAAACCACCGTCCAGCGCGGGTCTTCGCCGTAATTGTCCACGCTGCTGATGTCCACGAGATATTCGAAGCCCAATTTCATCTTCGCAAAACCGCAGACTTCCGCGATTTGCTCCGCGTCCGCAAGTTTGACCGTGATTTCGCCGCGAAACTCCGCCGGTTCGGAGATTAAATCGCCGAACTTCGCTTTGAGTTGATGGGCTGAATCGAGGGTGAACACGGGAAATTCAAGATTTCGAGGAGCCGGTCAATTTGGCGACCAGGTTTAACTTGCTCAAAATTGGTTCCTTGCCGATTTGATTCTGAATTTTTATCAACGCGTCGAGGACGGCTTCGGGACGCGGCGGGCAGCCGGAAACATAAACGTCCACGGGGATGATATGATCGACGCCCTGCAACACGGCGTAACTGCGATACATCCCGCCGGTCGAGGCGCACGCGCCCATGGCGATGACCCATTTTGGCGCCAGCATCTGGTCATAAATGCGCTTCACGAAACCGGCCATTTTGTAGGTGACGGTGCCGGCGACAATCATGCAATCGGACTGGCGCGGGGAAAAACGCATGACCTCCGAGCCGAACCGCGAAATATCAAACCGGCTGGCACCGACCGCCATCAATTCAATGCCGCAACAGGCGAGTCCCATCGGCATCGGCCAGACGGAATTTTTTTGAAACCAGGCGAGCGCGGCGTCAATGCGCGTGATGACCACGTCGCCTTCGATCTTTGAATTGTAGCCAATTTCGCTCTGGGTTTGCATGGACACGATGCCTCCAAAGGGAAGCGGTAAAAGCCTAACTCTGAGAAAAAAACGAGGCAAGTTAATTTGTGATTTTTTTCACAAGGTTTTCTTAAAAATTAGATTCCGCCGAAATTTTAGCGTCGCTGGTTGTGGAAATTATGCCGTCAACTTGCGCTTGTGACCGGCGGCGACTTGCGTGACAATCAGAAAACGCCGATGGCAAAATGCCGTGCGACCTATGAAAACTTTTGCGGAACTGAATTTTCCCGGACGACTGATTGCCGTCGAAGGTCTCGACGGTTCGGGCAAGTCCACGCAAATTTATCTGCTCAAACGCTGGCTTGAGGCCGAAGGCATCAAAGTCTACTTCAGCGAATGGAATTCCTCCGAACTCGTGAAATCCGCCACGAGCAAGGGCAAAAAACGCGAACTGCTCACGCCGACGACTTTCAGTTTGATTCACGCGACGGATTTCGCCGACCGTTACGAACGGCATTTATTGCCGCTCTTGCGCGCGGGTTACATCGTGTTGTGCGACCGTTATATTTTCACCGCGTTCGCGCGCGACGTCGTGCGCGGCTGCCCGCCTGAATGGGTTCGCGGCCTTTACAATTTCGCCGCGCTGCCCGACCTCACGTTTTTTTTCAAGGCGGATTTGGAGGTGTCGCTGCAACGCATTTTGGATGGCCGCCCGAAATTAAAGTTTTTCGAAGCGGGGATGGATTTGCGGCTGTCGAGCGATCTGTATGAAAGTTTCCGCATTTTCCAAGGCCGCATTTTGGAGCAATACATGGCGATGAGCGGTGAATTCAAATTCATGGTCATGGACGCGAACCAGCACGTCGAGAAACAACAGGCGCTGGTGCGGAAGCTCGTGAGCGAAAAAATCGCGCTGGCGAAATTCAAACGCCGCAGCCCGCTGCCGTTGCCACCGGCGGTTCAGCCTGATGATAAAACGGTGGAAATAGCGGAGGATCCAGACGCCGCATGAAAAATTCCGCCGACAAAAAATTCTGCCGCCGTTTTTACGGCCACGGTATTCCGGGTGTGAAGCTCGAAGAACTCGCGGGCAAATTAATCGTCGTCGAAGGCGCGGACGGTTCGGGCCGCTCCACGCAAATCGCGCGGCTGGTGGAATGGCTGGAAACCTGCGGCCACCCGACGGTGCAGGTCGGCTTGAAACGCTCGACGCTGGTCAGCGAAGAATTGGATAAAGCGCAGGCCGGAAACATTTTAAGCCGCTCGACATTGAGCTTGTTTTACGCGACGGATTTTGCCGACCAGTTGGAAAACATCATCCTGCCCGCGCTTCGGGCGGGTTTCATCGTGCTGGCCGACCGCTATATTTATACGCTCATGGCGCGCGACATGGTGCGCGGCATGAGCGGCGCATGGCTGAAAAATCTTTACGGCATCGCACTCGAGCCCGACGCGGTTTTTTATATTTCCGTGGAAGCGCCGGAACTTGTGCAGCGCAACCTCGCCAAAAGCGCGACGCTGGATTATTGGGAAAGCGGCATGGATTTGGGATTATCGCGCGACGTGTTCGACAGCTTCCTGAAATATCAGACCTCGATGCAGATGGCGTTCCGGCAATTGCAAAAGACCTACGGCTTCACGATCATGGACGGCAACCGTTCCGTGGATTATGTAACGAAGGAATTGCGAAAAAAAATCGGCGCGCTGCTCGCCGGAGAATGAATCAAACGCCGGGATCGTTCGTCGGAACCAGCGGCGGAAGATTAGTCGGCACGGACACAACCGGCGGCGCGTTGGTGGGATTCTGCTGCCGCTTTTGCGAACGCTTCATCAGCTCGTCAAATTGCTTTTGCTGGGCGGGATTGAGTTGGTCGCGGATTTTCTCCCGCGTGCCCTGTCGCACGGCCTGAACCGCCTTTCGCATCTGCCCCTGGCTTTCGACGATGATGTTTTCGATGGCTTTGCGCTGCTCCGGCGTAAATTGGAGCTCATCGTTCAACTGCTCGACAAACTGCCGGCTCAAAATTTCCGGTATGTGCGGCGGCTTTGGCTGGCTTACGCCGCCGGTTTGAGCAACCAGATTGGTAGTGGCGGGCGGCGGGCGGTGAAATTTTTTTGGGTGCGGATGATCAACGTAATTCACCAGCAGGCCGCCGGTCAAAACGCCCGCGCCAAAAATCACCACGGTCGCCAGAATGACTTTCCAATAATTCACTGCGCTTGGTCGCCTTGATCCACCGACGCCAGAAGCGTGTTCTCAAAATTTTGCGAGAGGTCGTCGGCAGTCGTGGTCGTCGTTGGATTGAGAACCGCCCACGCGCCGAACAGCAGGGTGATCGCGACGCACGAAACCGCCGCGCGCCAAAGCCCGCGCACCCACAACGTCATGTCGTCCGGCGCAACGCGCGACACGAGCAGCGCCGTGACGCGTTTTTCAAAGGCATACGGCACCTGATTGCCCGGCACATTGGCGCGGGCGGCGGCGATCAGTTTCTTTTGCAATTCAGCCAGATTCATATGCGCTTCAACTTTCAGACGCCGCCTTGCGGCGTCGGGTTACAGATACTTGTCCTTGGTCATTTTCGCCAGAATTTTCCGCATTTCGCCGCGCGCCCGGAACGCGCGGACTTTCACCAGCGGGACCGACCAGCCGGTGAGTTCGGCAATCTCCTTCACGGAACGATCTTCGATTTCCAGCAAGGTGATGACGAGCCGCGCCGGGGGGGAAAGTTTTTCCATTACATGTTCGATCAGCAATTTCGCCGCGTCGGCGTTGTCCGTCAAAGTTTCCGGCTGCGTCACAAACCGCTCCAGCCAGTCGTTCTCCGGCTCGCTCAATTCAGAAAATGCCGACTCGCGGTTGCGTTGATGGCCGCGCAAAAAATCGTAGCACGTCCGCACCGTCATCCGCATGAGCCAGTGTTCAAACGGCGCTTCGCCCCGGAAACTTGGAAGTTTGGAAAACGCCTTGAGCCAGACTTCCTGCGCGATGTCCTCAACCTCGCTTTCGCGGCGGGCATAACGGCGGGCGGTGGCGAACACGCGCGGGGAATATTTTTGGACGAGCGGCTCGAAGCTCGCGGCGTCGCCTTTGAGCACCGCCGCAATCAATTCCGCTTCAGTCCGTTCCATTTTGCGAGTGTGCCGTAAAAATAACCGAAGCCAAAGTCAAAAGCGGTTTTGAAGGCGCATCAAGACTGCTTGATGTTCAATGCGGATTCCAGCTCGCGTGCAAATCGCGCGATGGTTTCGGAGATTTTTTGCGGTTGTTCGACGAGCCTGTTCAACAACCGCCCGGCGTCTTCGGGACGGCAGCGGATCAATTCCCCAGTCGCCATGATCAACGAGAGATTATTGTTCACGTCATGCCGCATCGTGGAAAGCTTGCGGTTCAATTCGTTAATTTGCTCAACATTCAAAGTGACGGGATTGTTCGGTAAAGCCATGACTGGAATCATCGCTGTAAACTTGCGGAAATCAAGTTGGTTTCCAAGGCGGAAGTTTTTGAGGCAAAATTGGAGCGAGCGAAGGGATTCGAACCCTCGACACTCACGTTGGCAACGTGATGCTCTACCAGGCTGAGCTACGCTCGCTTCCAGAAGACGGCCGGCAAACTACGCGAATGGCGCGGATTTGCAAGTCCGATTTCAGACCTTCTTGTCGGCCAACGCACTGCGGATGACCTTCAACAGATCATCGTGGTCAATCGGCTTGTGGAAAAACGCCAGCGCACCACTGGAAATCGCCCGCTCCTTGTAGCCGATGTCATGGCCGCCGGTAATGATGATGACGGGAGTTTTTTTTACTGCTTCCAATCGGCGAAACCATTCCATGATGCGAAAACCATCCCACTCCACACCGCCGACATCCGGCGGAAAACTGATGTCCAGCAAAACCAAATCTGGAAGTTCCTTGCGGGCAGCCGCGACCGCCTCCGCGCCGTCCAATGCCGTGACGACCTGATACCCGGCTCCCTGAAGTTTCAAGGAAACAGTTTTAAGGATGATTTCGTTATCATCCACCACCAAAATTTTTTTTGCGGGAGCCGGTTCGGCTTTCATATCAAATTCCGCTGATCAAAGTTTGCGTTTCCCACGACAATCAACAGACACGACCCTAACAAAGCCTTGGCGCCAACGCAAAGCACAATTTCTGCGGCTTTGACTTTTCCTGCCGCCGCTGTGCTAGACTGTCCGCGTGAGCAACGCCTTTTACGACGCCGGCGAACAGCGCGCCGCGAAGGTCAACGACCTCTTCGCCACGATTGCCCGGCGTTACGATTTGATCAACGACCTGCAAAGCTTCGGCCTGCACCGGCTGTGGAAACGCCGCGTCGTGGAGCTCGCCAAAGTCCAACCTGGAAATCGCGCGCTCGATTTATGCTGCGGCACCGGCGACATCGCGCTCGCGCTCGCACAACGCGGCGCAGAAACCGCCGGTCTCGATTTCAGCGAAAAAATGCTGGACGTTGCAAAAACCAGAAGTCAGAAGCCAGAAGTCAGAAGCCAGAATGAAAAGCTGCAATCCGCAATCCCGGCCGCGTCGAAGCGAAGCGAAGGCGGGCGCAACCCGCAATTCATCCGGGGCGACGCGCAGCAGATTCCTTTTCCCGACAATTCCTTCGACATCGTGACCGTGGGTTATGGCTTGCGGAATCTGACGAGTTGGGAACGCGGCCTGGATGAAATGTTTCGCGTGGCCAAACCGGGCGGACGAATTGTCGTGCTGGAATTTGGGAAGCCGGCGAACGCCCTGTGGCGCGCGTTTTATTTCACGCACTTGCGCTGTTCCGTGCCGCTCATCGGCCTGCTGTTCTGCGGCAACGCGTCGGCTTACGCCTACATTTTGGAATCGCTGAAACATTATCCGGCGCAACTGGCCGTGGCGGAAAAAATGCACGGATTGAAACTGGCGAATGTGCGTGTCATCAATCTGCTCGGCGGCGCGATGGCGATTAACTACGGGGAAAAACCAAAGTAGTTTGGCGCGAAACGGGCAACGGAAAGTTTCTTAAATGTCATTTAGAGCATTTCCATCAATCCTGTAGCGTGCGCCTGCGGCCCCGGCAGGGTGACTGCGTCACGGCCACCAAGAGGGCAAGCCCGAATGGGACGCGGTGGAAGCAGCGTGACGCTGCACCCAATCCTTACCATGAAACAGGCCGCT
>Ga0182018_10002227_pt1 | contig 19985 bp, 15 predicted proteins | sample 812P2MmetaG_FD_120490 | JGI IMG/M metagenome (GOLD analysis project Ga0182018, IMG submission 120490) | Permafrost microbial communities from Stordalen Mire, Sweden - 812P2M metaG | ecosystem: Environmental > Terrestrial > Soil > Wetlands > Permafrost | place: Sweden: Stordalen | collected...
CACGGCGGTAAAAGCCCCGGCCTTCAGGCCGGGGAACCAAACCGCCAAACAGGAGGCCTTCAGCCCCGGGCCTTATGCCAGGCCAGTCCCGGCGCTGGTCTAGGCCGGATCACATTCGAGCGGAGCAGGGAAGAAACGCCGGGGTGCACAGCGCGCAGTATGCTAGGACGCAACTCTGCCTTGTCCAGGCCGAGGCCGACGCTCAAGTCGTTCCAGCCATGTGCCCCCACGCAAGCGCACTGCCCGACCGGATATCCCTCGAACCCGCCTCCCCTTCCACACGATTGACCTCTGAATGCTGACCGCCGGACGCTGGCCTCTGCTTTTCCACCGATCTGTCAAGTGTTTGTGGGAAAATCCAAAGTAATAACCCAACATTCCAACCCACTTACAAGCCAACCAACCCAAAGAAAGTTGGCAGTTTTATCCTCCAAACTTGGTATCCTAAGAATAGAGAGTAAAAAAAGAAAAAGGCCGCCCGCGCGCGGCCCTTTTCCTTTCTCCGGGAGGATTTTCCTCTGCGCTCTCTGTGTCCTCTGTGGTAAATCGTCCTGGGGTATGTTCTTTCAAATGAAATTCGTACCCGCAACCACAACCGAATCAAATCGGTCCGCCCCACCCATGTTGTCGAGTATGTTGTCGAGTCTGTCAACACAAGCCAGGTCCAATGATTTCAAATCGATGCGAAAAGCGACCCACCCAATAAAAACACAATGTCCCAACCCTATGCCTCAAAAAAAGTGCAAGTCGCCCAGCAATCCCCAAGCCCAGGGCAAGCTTCCGAGTTCCACTTATCCACCAGACGAGGATATCCTCTGCGCGCTCAGTGTCCTCCCCGGTGGAGTGTGGTAGAACACCAGGCGCCAAAAGGCGTCCGTAAGATGATTCACTCGCAGCAACTTGCCGCCGTCCCAGATGGCCCTCCAGGAAACCCCGCAAAAGCACTAACTTGCCGCAGCCTCATACCCAGGGTGGGGTACCCCCACCCCGCCCACTTGACAACGCCAGCGAACCCCGCCATCATAGCTCCCCTGCTGTCCCTTCCGAGGACGCCCAGTTACTGTTGCGCATCGGTGCCGGCCGGATGCGCGCAACTAATGGCAACCCGCCGTGTTCTCACGGGGAAACCTGACCCACCCAGGAGGCCTTCCTATGAAGTTAGCGATCCGTCCCGGCAAGTCTCTCTGTCTAGCCACCCTTCTGCTCGCCGCGCCGCTCTCGAGCTATGCCGCCGAGCAGTTGATTCCAGCCGGTTCTCTCATCTCCTGCACCCTCTCAGAACCCAAACTCTCCTCGAAGACCGCCGCCATCGGCGATCCGGTCCTCTGCCAGCTCGGACACGCCGAACGCTACGGCCGCTCCGTGCTGCCCTATGACAGCTACCTCGTCGGCCGCTTCGAAGACTACAAAGATCCAGGCCACCTCGTCGGCAAGGGCTGGATGGAGCTCCGCTTCGACCGCATGGTCATCGAGCCGGACACCGTCATCCCCGTCGACGCCAAAGTCGTCGATGTCCCCGGCTATAACGTCGACCGCAACGGCCGCATCCTCGGCAAAGGCCACGCCGTCAAGGACACAGTCACCTGGATGATACCCATCCTCTGGCCCATCGACCTCATCAATCTTCCCCGCCGCGGACCCTACCCGACGCTGAAGGAAGAAACCCGCCTCACCCTCAAGGTCATGGACGACCTCGGCATCCCGATGGTCGACCAACAGCCGCTTCAGCAGGAACCGTCCGGCCTCTACCGCCGTCCGAGCGCCTACGAAGAACCAGCGCCACCCCCGCCGCCTCCACCCCAACAGATCACCTACGTGCAGCCCGCGCCGCCTCCGCCCACCTACGTCTACGTAGCCCCACCCCCGGTGGTAGCAATGTGGGCGCCGCGGACGGTCATCGTCTACCGCAACGGCTACGCTTACCGAGTCGCTGTCCCGTATTGAGCGAATCCCGGACATAGCGGCCAAAACAAAAGCGCCGGAGCAAAAGCTCCGGCGCGCGCTTCACCCGAAAATCCAGCTCTACTTCACCCGCACCTTGGGCTCGACCGACATCCCCGGCCGCAGCAAGCGATCCTTGTTCTCGTCCGGCTTCGTCAGGTCGATGCGAACCGGAATCCTCTGCACCACCTTAACGTAGTTGCCCGTAGCATTCTCCGGCGGGAACAAACTCAGCTCCGATCCGGTGGCGCCGCCAATCTGGGTTATCTGGCCGTCGAAGTCGCGGCCATACGCGTCCACATGAATAGTCACCGGCTGCTTCACGTGCATGTGCCGCAGCTGTGTCTCCTTAAAGTTCGCCGTGATCCACACATCGTCCAGCGAGACCAGCGTCATCAGAGCCTGGCCGATGGCGACGTTCTGCCCCGGCTCGACGCTCTTGGTGGTGATGATGCCCGAAACCGGTGCGTGAATCTGCGTGTATTCAAGGTTGAGCTTCGCCTGCGCCAGCGCAGCGCGCGCCTGCGCCACCTGGCCGGCAGCCTGATCCGCCTTCGCCCGCTGGATCGCCACCTGCTGCGGCCCGGTCTGCGCATACTTCTGCGAAGACTGCGCCTGCAGCACCCGATCCCGCGCGATCCGCACAGCGTCCTGCGCGGCGATCAGGTTCGCCTCCGCTTCCGCAACGCCGGCCTGGTCAGCTGCCGCGGCCGCGACCGCCGCATCGAACTGCTGTTTCGAAATAATATCCTTCTCCACCAGCGGCGTGTAGCGATCTAGATCCAGCTTCGACTTGGTCGCGTTCGCCTGCGCCTGAGTCACCCGCGCCTGCGCTGCTTGCAGTTGCTTCTCGGACTGCGCCACCGTAGCCGTCGCACTCGATACATCCGCGTTGGCGCTGTTCAGATTGCTCCCCGTGTTGATGTTGATCACCGGCACGTTGACGCGCGTAGCCTCGTAGTTCGCGATCGCAGCCTCGAGGTTTGCCTCCGCCTGGTTGGCCGCCGTCTGATAGTCGTTGGGGTCAATCTCTAACAGCAGCGTGCCCGCGTCGACGTACTGGTTCTCATCCACGTCGACCTTCGCCACGTGCCCCGTGATACGCCCGCTGATCTGCACAAGATGGCCGTCCACCGACGCATCGTCCGTGTCTTCGTAGTAGGTCGAGTGCCACCAGAAAAGAAGCGCGCCCACAACAAAGATGGCCACAAGGCCGATGATGATGAATCGGCGGCGCGAGTTCTGTACCGGAGGCTCCGGCCGCTCTTCGGTTGGTCTGGTCTGCTCGGGATTCTGCTCCGCCACGCTTACTTTCCTCCCACGTAATCCTTGTAATTACTTTGCGCAACCCCAAGGGCGCGCGCCAGGGATAACTTCGCGACGTTATGCCGGTAGAGGCTCGCCACATACTGCTGATCGGCCTGCGCCACGGTCTGCTGCGCCTGCGAAACCGCCAGATTATCTGAAACGCCCGCCTTGTACCTCTGCTGCGCCTCGCTCAGCGCTTCATTCGCCAGGTCCACATTACTCTTTGCCACGTCCACCAGCTTTTCAGCCGCCTGAATGTCGAGTATGCTGTCGCGCACATCGGCCCCAATTTGCCCGCGCAGATCGCTCAGCCGCGCGCGCTCCTGCTCCAGCTGCGACTGGGCCTGCTTCGCGTCGCCGCGCAGCTTCGCTTCCTCGAATAACGGCACGTCGAGCGAACCTGTCGCGTTGCCCGTTCCGTGCGAATGCGAAGGATTGATCCCGATGTCCCCATAATCGCCGGTGAAGCTCACCGTCGGCAGACGCTCGTCGGTCGCAGCCTTGCGCGCGCTGTCCGCCGCGGCAACCTGCTCCTCCAGCGCCTTCAGATCCGACCGCGTCGCCAGTGCCTGCTGCACCGCCTTATCCGGATCCACGTGGTCGAACGGCGCGTACGGCTCCTTGTCGCTCAGCTCGAACTGCTGCTCCAGCGACAGCCCGATCGCCCGCGCCAGCGCAATCTTGTCCTTCTCATAGGAATTGCGGTCCGCAATCAGCGTCTGCTCCTGCGTCTGGTAATCCACCCGCGCCCGCAGCTCATCCAGCAGCGGCGCCGTTCCCGCCTGATGATTGCCCACCGCCTGATCGAGCGAGACCTTCGACGTATCCACCTGCGCCTGCGCCGACTCGACCAGCGCTGCATCCGCGATCACCGTCAAGTACGCGTTCCCCACCGTCAGCACCACCAGATCGCGCGCGTCCTGCGCGGACAGCTTCGCCGCCTCGAAATTGTGCTTCTGCGCAAGATAATTCTCGAGCGAAGAAAGATTTACAAGTGACCAGCTCAGCGACCCACGAATGTCCGTGTAACCATACGGTCCAATGATCGCCGGAAAACCCGGAATGCGCAGCCCCTCCGCCGCCAGATCCGTCTCCTGCACCGCTTCCTTAATGGAACCACTCACCGTCGGCAGCAGCGACTGCAATTCCTCCAGCCGCGCCCCCCGCGCCGACTGCGTGTTCTGCGTCGTCAGGATGAGCCCGAGGTTCAGGCGCAATCCCCGCTGGATCGCATCGGTGAGCGAGAGCTGCACCACTCCCGGCGTCACCTTCCCGTCGCTCACGCTGCTCTGATACGTCGTGCTGTCGACCGGAGGCTGCGGTATCTGGATCGGCCCCGCGGGCACGGTCACCGAACCGCTGCCCGGCGGTCCCTGAGCGAAAGCAGCCCCGGCTGCCAGTGACACGAAGGCCAACGCCGCGCCCATCCGCTTCAGGCGAAGAAATCGTGAATCGGTTGCTACTGCCTCCGGCACCGGGACGAGCCTTTCGTTGAGGGAACTCAGAGGGAAACAACAGCTTCCCATTTCAGGGTATGTGCTTTGGATGCACCACGCCGAACAAAAAATTCAGAACAAACGCTGCAGAATCTCGAACAATCTTCGAGATAAGAGTAGTCGAATTGACCCTGCCGCGTCTCGCAGAACTCGACCGGGCTCAAATGTCGCGCGCGGCGATCTCCTGCCCCAGCGGCTCCGCCCCAGCGCTTCCGCTTGCGCTCGGATTACGCTGCAACCTGAGTCGAATGCACCAGCGACGAAGCCAGCGAGCAGAGCGCCTGACGAAACACGCTGCTCACAGCTTCCCCGGTCCATACCGCCGGACGTGCAAAGCGATTGATAGCGCGCGCGGTGTCCGCGTTGCTGCTGCCCAGAACGGCGCGCTGCACAAAAACCGCCCGCTGCGCCTGCGAGAGTCGATTCAGCCAGTCACGCAAAGGTCCGCGTCCTGCGCTGGCCAGCAGCTCCGAGATTTCCCTTCCGGAAAGGGGAGCGTCGTCCTCGATGCAGGAACCAGCCGTATCCGTTCGCGGCAGGTTGTCAAACGAAGCCGGGTCGTGCAGATGCATAATGGCGAGCGCCCCGTCCAGCACTCGCTCCCGAACCAACCCTCTGGCGGCGCACGGATCGGCGCACGGGTCGATCTCAACTGCTGCCACTGTATTTTCCACCAGGCTCAGAGCTTCCGCTTCATTGCCCAGCATCAGCGCGGCAAAACGGTACATCTCCACCGCTGCGTTCTGTGCTTTAAGGACTGCTTCGCTGCCCTGGCCCGAACAAGGGGGCTCCGCCATCAGTACCACCTCCGGGGAAAAGCTCTTCATCCTATCCTCGCCGAGCCCGCTACGCCCGTCAAATGGCCGAGCAGGTCTGAATCCACGCCGCCTGCCGGCGCGCCATCCGGAGACCCGCCATGTTTTACTGATGAATGCAACCTGATTATGCGAACCGTTGCGGAACTCTCGCTGGACCGGCTGAAGGGGATCAGTGACTGAGCGGATAAGGCACGTCCTCGTCACCGGCGGCGCAGGCTACATAGGCAGCCACGCGGCAAAGGCCTTGGCCAACAGAGGCTTCATTCCGGTGTCCTATGACAACCTGGTGCACGGTCATCGCTCAGCTGTGCGCTGGGGACCGTTCGTCGAGGGAGACATTGGCGACAAAGCGAAGGTGACCGAGACCATCCGTCGGTATGAGATAGGCGCGGTCATCCATTTCGCAGCCTTTGCCTACGTCGGGGAATCGATCAGCCGGCCGCAGCTTTACTTCGATAACAACGTCACCCGATCGCTGGCGCTCCTGGATGCAATCGTGGAGACCGGTGTGCGCCATATCGTTTTTTCTTCGAGTTGCGCGACCTACGGTGCGCCGCCGAAGATGCCAATTACCGAAGACACGCCACAACTTCCCCTGAATCCATATGGCGAGACCAAGCTGGTGATTGAACGAGCACTCCGGTGGTATGGCGGTGCATACAACATTTCATGGACCGCCCTCCGATACTTCAACGCCGCAGGAGCCGATCCGGACGGGGAACTCGGCGAAGTGCACTCCCCGGAAACCCATTTGATCCCGCTGGTGCTCGATGCTGCAATGGGCCGCAGGACCATCGAGATTTACGGGGACGACTATCCAACCGCGGATGGGACCTGCGTCCGGGATTACATTCATGTATCGGATCTGGCGGAGGCGCATGTCGCCGCCCTTCACTGTCTGCTGGCGGAGGGGACATCGATCGCCTTGAACCTGGGTACGGGCACGGGGCATTCTGTCTGGGAGGTCATTCACGCGGTGGAACGCATAACCGGGCGGCAGGTTCCCCAGCGCGTTGCATCGCGGCGCCCCGGAGATCCGGCTGTTCTCGTCGCCGATCCTTCCCTGGCCGGCAGAGTTCTGGGATGGAGGCCCCGGCACTCCTCTCTGGAAACCATCGTCAGCTCCGCCTGGGCCTGGCACTCGAAGTACTTCGGAGACCCGGCGCCTGACTTAAGAATCTAAGCCATTACCGCCGCCGCAATCCAAGAACGCTCAGGAAGAAGCTCGCGAAGATAATCTGGCCCCCCAGGCTGAGCGACAGAACAGCGGGGATGACCCGGCGCATCATCCATCCGATATCCAGCGGGCCAAAGTGGTGTATGCCCCAATAGCGGACGGCCCAGATGGAGACCCCAAGGCCAAGCAATAACAATCCGCTGCCGACAAGAATTCCAACCTCCAGCGTGATGTATTGGAAGGCCTTCGTCAGCCGGGGATCTTCGGGAAGAAGCCCCTCGCTGATCGCGAAAAGCTTCGTAAACAACGCAAATGTGACGGCTTGAAAACCAAGAATCACGGCGGCCGCGGCAAACAGCAGGGTGTCCGCGCTCAGCATCGCTCCCGCGAAAGGCCGCGGACCGGGAATAAGCCAGGCGCAGGCTGCCAGGCCCAACAGCATCAGCGATAGTCCAGGAAAAAGAAACAACCACCGCGGGCTGTACAGCAGGAAAAAACGCAACGTGCGCCAGCCATCGCGCCAGGTGCGCAGATGTGGCGGACGGCTGCGTCCATCGGGCGAAAGCGTCGTGGGAACCTCCGCGATCTGCATCCGCAGCAGCGTAGCCTTCACCACCATCTCGGTGGCAAACTCCATGCCCGTCGTGCGCAGTCCCATACGCTCGTAGGCATCCTTGCGAAAAGCTCGGAGTCCGCAATAAAAATCTCCCACCGGACTGCCGAAGAACAACTGGCCCAGTTTTGTCAGTGCGGGATTCCCGAAATACCGATGCAACGGGGGCATCGCATCTTTCTGAATGCCGCCGCGGAAACGGTTGCCCATGACGATGTCGGCGCCCTTGCGCAACTCTGCCACAAACCGCGGAGCGTGCCCGAAGTCGTAGCTGTCGTCGGCGTCTCCCATCATGACGTACTTGCCCCGCGCCGCGGCTATACCGCCCATCAGGGCATTGCCATAGCCTTTGGCGCGCACGTTCACCACCCGGGCCCCCATCCGCTCCGCGATCTCGATCGAACCGTCGGTGCTCCCGTTATCCGCGACAATGACCTCGCCCGCGATGTTTGCTTCGCGCAGCGCGCGCTGCGCCTTGCCGATGCATGTCTCCAGCGTCTCCGCCTCATTCAGGCAAGGCATAACCACTGTTAATTCCGGGGTTACCTCTTCACGGATGGGTGCGCCAGTGACTGCGGTGGCACTCAAAGTACATTCCTCTGTTTAGTGATGGATTTAGCGGATCGGCGAATCGCACCCAGGGCGCTCTGCGGCACGGTGACTGCAGAAGGATTTTAACACGGTCTCATCAGGGCTTCGGCAGCTGAGTTTACTCCCCGACAAAGCTGTGTCAGCGGCTGTTATAGTTTGAAGTTCGCCAAATTCTTATTCCGTGGAGTCAACCCGGTTGAGTCGTTCACATAGTGGCGCTATCGGCGCCCTGCATGACAATATCGTGCACGGAAGAAGGACACGCGTCCTCTCCGATTGGTTCTCGAAAATCGCGCCGCAGGGTAGTCGAATCCTGGATGTCGGCTGCGGGGACGGTCTGATCGCGGCTCTTCTGCAGTCGAAGAGGCCGGATGTTTCTGTGCAGGGGATCGACGTGCTTTTACGGGAAAAGTCGAACATCCCCGTCACGATGTTTGACGGCTCGCACATTCCTTTCCCTGACGACTCATTCGATGTCGTGATGTTTTCCGATGTGCTGCATCACACCGAAGATCCGGAGATTCTCCTTCGGGAGGCAGGCCGCGTCGGCAAACGGGTGATGATTAAGGATCACTACCGTGAGGGAATTGTCGCCCGTCAGCGTTTGCGCTTTATGGACTGGGTTGGTAACGCGCGATTTGGAGTTGCTCTGCCGTACAACTACTGGAGTCGCAGGCAGTGGAGCCTTGCATGGAGCCAAATCGGGCTTGAGAGTGAGCAGATGGTCACGAAGCTCGGCCTCTATCCAAAGCCCGCAGACTGGATCTTTGGGGCACAACTCCATTTCATCACGCTGCTGAAGCGGTCCGCGCCCCATCCCGCGGATTGATCGACTGGGGGACTCAGGTGCGCGGCTATCGAAAACCGCGCCTGCGGATTACGCCCGCGCGCGGCTCTCGGCGCTTCAAAGCGGCAGGTAGTAGAAGGTCCCGCTCCTTCCCAGAGGCTTCCATTGCGTTGAACAGGGCGGTCCTTCCTCGAACCGTCCAACGATAGCGCGCACATTCCGATTTCGGAGCAGACGCATACCGTCGGGGTGGCTTCGCAATTCCACGCAGCCTGTCTGGGCATCCGTGATAGCGAAGCCCCTTCCCGTTTCCACAATGGCGGTCATTTCCAGATGGCCGTATCGGGCCCAGTACGGGTCGCCCCAACAGGCCGCGTCGCCCATGCAGGCGACTTCGGAACCTGGAGGAAACTCTGACGCGAGGCTGGCGCCCGCGGATGTTGCCGCCACATCGTAGATGCCGTGCAGCGGTCTGCCCCCCTCCAGCTGCTGGTCCTTCAACTTCTGCAGGCTTTCCTGAAATCCGTACAACACGACGAGCGCAGCGATCAGCAATACTGCCGTGTGCAGAGAACCGGGCTTGCTCGAAGGCCTTCTTAGGCAACAGGCAGCGTAGATGGTCGCGATCGCTATATACGAAAAAATGACATACCGCTGTTCGAAGTAAATCAGCAAGTAGCTTCCCACCACCGCCACGGCAAGGACGAGGACCGTGGAGAATGGAGAGTAGGCTATCGCGCGTTTCGCTGGCACAAAACCGAAAAGCGGGAACACAGCGAGTAAGACGACGACCTGGAGGCGCATAGGGGCATTGCGCAGGAATACCTTCATGTCGTTGACGAATTCGGTTGCATACTGTCGAGGCACGAAACGCGGCTTCAGTCGATCGGACCAATACGAGGGATCGTCCCACTGTGGTGTCGATCCAGGAACGGTATGCGGATTGTAATAAGAGATTTCCGGGTCCCTCATGAGCAGTTCGCCCGGATGCTTAAAATCTGGAACGGCTTGACCGGCGTGATAAACGGACAAATCCGGCACGGGGTTGAATCGGTCAGCTCCATTGACGAACCAGGCGGCATTCAGCGAGCCGGAATCTCCGGCGCTGAATCGCCCCTTAGCCTGGGAAAGCTGCCAGACCCAGGGCGCTGAAATAAAGCCAAAAATCAACAGCGAGAAGACGAGGCCCCGCAGGATCCGTGGGTGCCGGAAATTCGCAACTCCGAAGCAGAAAATGCAAAGGAAGAAAAAGGGAAAGGCGAACGCTTTCGTCCAAAAAGCGACCCCCGCGGACAGTCCGGCGATTAGAAACGATAACCAGCCTTCTTCAGTAACTCCGCGAAGCAGGAACGCGACGCTCACGATCATAAGCGTGGTAAGCAGCGCGTCCGGTGTGATTCCCGTGAAATCGCGCAAAGCAAAAAAGCAAGCGATCGTGGCGATCCAGATATAGAGAGTTCTTCTGGGAAGCAATTCCGTTGCGCTAAAGCCGCGCGCCAGCATCAGCCGCCGTGCGGTCGCCGCCAGGAAGACCGAACTAACCACAAAGAGAACCTGAATGATGGAATCGACGAGCTTGGCGGCCAGCAATTCATAGCGCACGCGAAATCCAAAAGCCGCCCTTCCCAGGGCAAGCGCCGCGGGATACAGAGGAAACCAGTAGGCGTTTACAACCGCGTGCCAGGCGTGCCTCCGTATCAGATCGGAGATGTCCAGATATGCCACAGGATCCGCGCTGCCACGATACGGCCCAAGGACACTCTCGGCAAAAATACACACGACGATGCTCATGTAAATCCACCGATCGGCGCCGCGAAAGACGGATCTGTCCCGCACGGTTCGTCGTTCTGTCTCAATCGTGATGTCAGCAGGAGACACGTGCCCTCCGTTAAGGCTAAACAGTTTATGCATCCGGAAAAGGAAGAGCGACGATTCTATGTAACGCCCTGCGGCTACAGCACGGTTCCCCGGCCAGCGCACGACCAGTCGCTGGCTCAAGGTTAAATACTAGAACAGGACGTCCCGACGCAGTCACCTGAAATTAAACCCAATCAGGTAAACTGCCCCTTACGATTCGAAAGCACGCCGGCCGGCAATATGCGGAAAGAACCAAAGCGCGCGCAGAGCCTCTTCCTCAGCCGCGACGAGTCATGGCTGAGCTTCAACCGCCGCGTCCTCGAGGAAGCCGAAGACGCCTCCAACCCCCTCCTCGAACGGGTCAAGTTCCTCGCCATCACCGCCAGCAATCTCGACGAGTTCTTCGAGATTCGTATAGCCGGCGTCCTGCAGCGCATTGAAGACGGCTACAACGAAGCCACTCCCGACGGCGCAACCCTGCGCGAATCGCTGCAGGCCCTGAAAGACGAGACCCACCGCTTCGTGGCCGACCAGTACCGCTGCTGGAATCAGGGCCTGCTTCCAGCCATGCGCAAGGCCGGCATTCGCGTCCTCAGCTGGGATCAGATGGACGGCGAGGCCCGGAAATTCGCCACCGACTACTACCAGCGCGAGGTCGATCCGCTGCTCACCCCCATCACCATCGACCCCGCCCATCCCTTCCCGCGCGTCCTCAACAAGGCCATGTGCCTGGCCCTGCTGCTGCGCCGCAAGCGTCGCGGCACCCTCGGACCCGTCCTCGGCGTCCTCACCGTTCCTCGCGCTCTGCCCCGTTTTGTGCGCATTCCCACCGCCGGTGGCACCGAGGACTTCGTCTTTCTCCACGACCTCATCGAGCGCAACGCCGCCGGCATGTATCGCGGCTACGAGATTCTTTCCCGAGCCGCCTTCCGCGTCACCCGCAACAGCAATCTCTATTTCCAGGAAGAAGAGTCCCGCTCCCTGCTCGAAACCGTCCGCGCCGAACTCCACAACCGCCGCAAGGGCGACGCCGTGCGCCTCGAAATCGACAGCCAGGCCGATCAGGAAATCGTCGACCGCCTCACCGTCAATTTCGAACTCGACGAATCGCTCGTCTACCACACCGACGGCCCCGTGAATCTATCCCGCGTGATGACCCTCTACGGCTCATCCTCGCGGCCCGAGCTGAAATTCAAACCCTTCGTGCCGCGTGAGCTCCGCCTGAATCGCAAGTCCGTCGACCTCTTCGACGAAATACGCCATCGCGACATCCTCCTCCACCACCCCTACGACTCCTACGACGGCGTTGTCGGCTTCATCGAAGCGGCCGCGCAGGACCCCAACGTCGTCTCGATGAAACAAACCCTCTACCGCACCAGCGCCGATTCGCCCATCTTCCAGGCGCTCACTGAAGCCGCGCAGACCAAAGAAGTGACTGCCGTCGTCGAACTCACCGCGCGGTTTGACGAGGCCTCCAACATCCGCTGGGCGCGCAATCTCGAAGACGCCGGAGTCCAGGTCTTTCACGGCATCGTTGGCCTCAAGACCCATTGCAAATTGGCGCTCCTCGTCCGCCGCGATCCAGACGGCGCCGTTCGCCGCTATGCCCACCTCGGCACCGGCAACTACAACCCCGACACCGCCCGCTTCTACACCGACCTCAGCCTGCTCACAGCCGATCCCGAAATCACCGCCGCCGTCCACAGCGTCTTCAATTACCTCACCGCGCATTCCGAATCCGACGACTACCGGCCGCTCCTCGTCGCGCCCTTGACTCTGGCAGAGAGCTTCATCCGCCTCATTCACCGCGAAACAGAGCACGCCGCGGCAGGCCGGCCCGCGCGCATCATCGCCAAGATGAATTCGTTGCTCGAGCAGCGCATCGTCGAGGCTCTCTATGCAGCCGCCCACGCCGGCGTCGAGATCGACCTGATCATCCGTGGCATCTGTTCGTTGCGCCCCGGCCTGAAGAATCTGAGCGAGCGCATCCGCGTGCGCTCCATCATCGGGCGCTTTCTCGAACACAGCCGTCTCTATTACTTCTTCAACGGAGGCGATGAGGAGTTCTACTGCGGCAGCGCCGACTGGATGCCCCGCAATCTCTTCGAGCGCTGCGAGGTCGTCTTTCCCATCCGCGATACCCAGATCAAGGTGCGCGTTCGCGACGAGATTCTTGCCGCCTATCTGGCCGACAACGTCAAAGCTCGTCAGATGAAATCCGACGGTTCCTGCGTCCGCCTGCGCGATCCAAACCAGCGCCCCTTCAGCGTCCAGGATTTCCTCATTCATGTCGCCGAAGGTAAAGCCGATACTAGTGACATTCCGAAGCCCCAGCCCGCTCCCGAACCGAAGCCCCGGCCAAAGCGCCCCGCCAGGCAGGCCGCCGCCGCAGCAGACTAAGAGCGCAACCAGAAGCTGCGTGTTTTGCTTCGCGCGGGCTGGCCCGGGTCTCGCGTTTGAGACCCGGGAGAATGCGAAGCATCCGCACTCCCCGACCTAAAGTGGAATGCCAATCCTGCTGGCCGGGTCCCTGGCCGACACCGTCAAAGCTCGTCAGATGAAATCCGACGGTTCCTGCGTCCGCCTGCGCGATCCAAACCAACGCCCCTTCAGCGTCCAGGATTTCCTCATTCAGGTCGCCGAAGGTAAAGCCGATATCAGCGACATTCCGAAGCCCCAGCCCGCTCCCGAACCGAAGCCCCGGCCAAAGCGCCCCGCCAGGCAGGCCGCCGCCGCAGCAGACTAAGAGCGCAACCAGCGCCTGCGCGTTTTGCCTTTACCCTGGACGAGATAGCCAGCCGCCGCAAACCGCCACCCCATAAATCCCGCCAGGTTCACCCCATAGCCGTACATTGCCTTCGCAGCGGTGCGAAGAGCGTGGCCCAGCCTGCGTCAACCAAATGCTCGATCAGATCTCCGCGAGTGCTCGATGCACCAGGTGGATGGAGATTGAACCTTCACCCACCGCAGAGGCAACTCGCTTCACATTGCCGGAACGAATATCGCCAACGGCGTAAACAGCAGGCAGACTGGTTTCCAACATCTGCGGAGATCGGCCCAGCGGCCATTTTAGTGGCGCGCTGTCCAGAATCGGGTCCAAATCCCGCCCCGTGAGAATAAATCCTTGCTTATCGAGGGCGACGCATCCACGCAACCAATCTGTACGCGGCGAAGCACCTGCCATCACGAACACATGACGGATGCTACGCGTTGACTGTTCGCCTGTTGCCCGGTTCAGCCAGGTCACACGCTCGAGGTGCGAACCACCTTCCAATGCAACAATCTCGGTTTGTAAATGCAGTTCGATGACCGGATTCTCATCGATTCGCTGTATGAGATAGCGCGACATGGTTTCGGACAATTCCTTGCCGCGAACCAGCATGTAGACCTTTTGTACCGTCTCTGCCAGGAAGGCCGCCGCCTGGCCCGCGGAGTTGCCGCCGCCAACGACGATGATCTCCTCGCCTGTGCAAAGTTGTGCCTCCATGAAAGTCGCGGCGTAGTAGATGCCTTGCCCTTCGAACTTCTCCAGATTCTCAACGTTCGGCTTGTTATATTGAGCGCCGGCCGCGATAACAATGCTGCGCGTGTCGATAAGTCCGCCGTCTTCCAAAGTAAGCTGGTACGGCCGCTGGTCGCATCTGATCTTCATCACCTTCTGACCGACCATCATGTGAGCGCCGAATTTTTCCGCCTGCACAACCGCACGGCCGGCAAGCTCCTGCCCCGAGATGCCCGTTGGAAAACCCATATAATTCTCGATCTTTGAGCTCGCGCCCGCCTGGCCTCCGGGGAACTCGGATTCGATCACGACAGCGTCCAGCCCCTCTGAAGCCGCATACACGGCCGCCGCCAAACCTGCCGGACCCCCGCCCACAATCGCGACATCATGGACGCGGTACTGGTCTGTTCGGCCTGTGAATCCCAGACACTCCGCCAGTCGCAGATTTGTCGGATTTCGCAACACACTCGTTCCGCTGCAGATCACAACGGGAATGTCCTCCAGCTTTATGTCGAACCGATCCAGAAGTTCCTGCGACGCTTTGTCGCTGTCCAGATCGACATAGCTGTGGGGATGGCCGTTGCGGGTGAGGAATTCGCGCAGGCGCAGCGTATTGGATGAGTGTTGCGATCCCAACACCACCACATTACCCAGGCCTGCCGAAATCAGCGCGACACGGCGCAGGAGGAAAGCGCGCATGAAGATATCGCTCAGCTCGGCATCCCTTGCGATCAACGTGCGCAACGCGTCTGCGCTGAGTTCGAGAAATTCCCCCGGCTCGGCCACCCGCCCCCGAGCGAGAGCTCGGGCCCCGGAGATCAAAACAACTTCACCAGAGAATTGGCCAGGCCCATAGGTCACAAACACCTGCTCACCGGAAAGTCCGGGCATTGCGATGTCAAGCTTTCCCGAGAGCACCACGAAACAAGACACACCCAACTGGCCCGGTTCGAAAAGAACCTCTCCAGTCTGGACCGATCGGACATTGGCATAGGACCGGACGCGGGCAATCTGCGGCGGCGTTAGAACAGGAAAAACGTCCCCTTGCCGGTCAGGCGCCTTCAAAGACGGCAACATTATCCGATTCCCCCCGCGCATTGAGATGCCATGCGCCAATTGCTACTTGTGTACGCGCATCTGTGCATGCTTGCAACATCCGTGATGTAATCAACAGTCCGCGCGCAACCGGAGCCTGCGCGTTTTTCTTTGACCATGGATCAGACTGGCTGGCCCGGGTCTCGATTCTGAGACCCGGGAGAATGCGAAGCATCTGCACTTCCTGACCTGAACCCTCAATCCTGCGTTGCCGCCTTGACATAACCCCACTTCCCCCGCAGACTGAACCATCCGGCTCCCTGTCGCGCCGTTCCGGCGCATTTTCTGCGACCACAATCAGGAGGACTTCCCGCATTGCCGTCTGAGGCCGTGCCCGTGTACGTTGCCGACATTGAGAAGCCCGCCAGCTATGGCCTTCGCCGCGGCGTCCTGTCGCCCGCCGAGACGCTGGCGCAATCGGTCTCCGCCATCGCCCCCACCACCACGCCCGCCATGACCATCCCGCTGGTCTTCGCCATGGCAGGCAACGGTACCTGGCTCGTCTACCTGCTGGCAACCGCCGGAATGGCGTTGATCGGCCTCCTCATCGGCTGCTTCGCGCGCCGCTCCGCCTCGCCCGGCTCCCTTTACAAATACGTCACCGAATCTCTCCCCGACTGGGCCTCCGGACTCGCTGGCTGGGCGCTCCTCCTTGCCTACGTCACCACCGCCGTTTCCGTGACCGGCGGCTTCGTTCAGTATGCGAACGTGCTCCTGGTGGCGGCTCTCGGCAGGACCGCTCCCGCCGCCATCCTCGCCACCGTGGCCATTCTTATAGCGTCCGCCATGGCCTACCGCGACATCCGCCTCTCCGCCCGCTCCATGCTCTGGCTTGAGGCGGCATCCGTCGGCTGCATCCTCGTCATCGTGGTTCTCGTGCTCGCCCGCCACGGCCTCCATCTCGATACAGCGCAGTTCCGCCTCCGCGGCGCCAGCGTCTCCGGCATGCGCCTCGGCATGGTGCTTGCCCTCTTCAGCTTCGTGGGTTTCGAAAGCGCCACCGCCCTCGGCGAAGAAGCCCGCAATCCGCTCAAAACCATCCCCCGCGCCGTCCTCCAGAGCGCCATCGGCCTCGGCTTTCTCTTCGTCGTCTGCGCCTACACCGAGGTCCTCGGCTTCCGCGGCCTCAACCAAACCCTCGACCAAAGCGCCGCGCCCTTCCACATCCTTGCCCAGCAGGTCGGCGTAAGCGCCCTCGGTATCGCCGTCGACGTTGGCGCCATGATGAGCATGTTCGCCTGTGTCCTCGCCTGCATGACCGCTTCCGCCCGCGTGCTGCTCACCATGTCCCACAATGGACTCACCCACGTCCACCTGACGCGCACCCACCACCGCAACGAGACCCCGCATATCGCGGTCCTCGTAACCGGCATTGTTACATTTGTTCTGACCGTCGCCCTGGCCCTGCGCGGCATCTCCAGCGCGGACATCTACGGCTGGATGGGCTCCCTCGCCACCTACGGATTTCTCACCGCCTACGCCCTCGTCTGCCTCGCCGTCCCCAGCTTCCTCCGCCGCCAACGCGCTCTGACGAATCTCTGGCTGGTCCTTTCGGGCGCTGGGTTCATCGCCATGCTGCTCGCCATAGCCGGCTCCGTCTACCCCGTCCCAACCGGAGCCTATCGCTGGCTCCCCTACATCTATCTCACTTATCTGGTAGCAGGCTGGCTCTGGAACCATAGCAGGCCGAAATTGCGGCAAGCAGCGTAAGCTGAACCATTACAGACGAACCAGCTTCAGGGCGTGTTAGAGCATCATAGATTCCGGCGTGTCGTTGTCAGGGAAACTCTGAATTTGAGTCGTCGAAAGCCAGGCCAATGCTCAGTCACGAAAGGGGGGCCACCGCATGAAGAATGTGCTGCTGGTAACGGCGCTCATGCTGTCGCTATCCACAACAGGATTCGCTCAGGCAGCCGAGAGAGTAAGCGTAACTTTCGCGACCCAGGACGACGACAAAGCCTGGAATAGCCAGATCCAGGATCGTCTCGTCTGCGACGACCACGACGTAGCGACCCTGACCTGTTGTAATGCCGATCAGGATACCGATCACTGGGACGTCAACACGACGACCGCTCGCGACATGACCATCGTCGAACCCTTCCAGAAGGGCCGCCTGGCGGGGTGCCATTTCGTCTTCGGCATGAACGCGGTCGGGAACGATACGTGGAAGGTGATTCCATCTCTCACCGTCTACTACGACGGAAGCAGGATAGATTGGCACTTCCCCTACACCGTGCTCAAGTCGGACGGCACTCCCACAAGCAAAACATTCGAACTGCCCCACCAATGAGTCGCTGGCCAGGCTCCTGACGCGCCCCAGGAGCGCCGTTCTGGTAATGTGAAGAGGAGCGCCATGGACTACCGCAAGATCATCACGATTGAGCCGGGAAAAATGGGCGGCAAGCCCTCCATCCGCGGAATGAGGATTACGGTTTACGATGTCCTCGATTATCTTGCTTCGGGCATGACCGAAGAGGAAATCCTGCGCGATTTTCCATATTTGACCGGAGAAGACATCCGCGCGTGCCTGGCTTTTGCAGCTGATCGGGAGCGGCGGTTGACCAGCATTCTGGCCTGATGCTGCTCTTCGACCAGAACCTCTCGCTGCGCCTGGTTGGCGCTATCCACGATCTCTTCCCCGGTTCGATTCATGTTCAGGACGTCGGACTTTCCGAAGCCGAAGATACTGAAGTGTGGAGCTACGCGATCGAAAAGAGTCTGGCGATCATCACCAAAGACGGGGATTTTCGCCAAAGAAGCTTCCTGGAAGGATACCCGCCAAAGATTATCTGGGTGGCTCTCGGTAACTGTTCAACTGCGGCAATCGAGAATCTGATCAGGGCTCGTAGTGAGGAGATTGCCTCCTTCCTTTCAGACGGCGGCTCTTCATTCCTCAGCCTGTCCTGACCCCTACTTCCGCTTCCACCGAGTCCCCTCTTTCGAATCCTCCAGCAAAATCCCCATCCCCGCCAGCTCGTTCCGAATCGCATCCGCCCGCGCAAAATTTCGCGTCCGTTTCGCCTTATCCCGCTCCTCGACCAACGCCTGAATCTTCTCGTTCGTCACGCCCCGTGTCGCCAGCACCTCTGGAGCAGCCTCGCCCAGCCGCCCCTCGCGCTCCGCCCAGTCCAGCGTGAACCGCGTCCAATCCGCGTCGTGATCCTCGAGCACCGCAAATATCTGGTCGAATTCCCGCAGCGCTTCGAGGACAACGTGCTTGTTGAACGCGCGGAACTTGCCTGCGTCGGCCTGAGCGTTCACAAAACGGACCATATCGAAAATCGCGGCCCTCGCTTCCGCAGTGTTCAGATCGTCCGCAAGTGCAGCTCGGAACTTCTTAATCGCCGCTTCTGCGGCATCGTCGATCGCTGCGTCGAAGCCAATCTGTCCCTGCGACGGCTCCGGCCATTTCATATTCACAATCCGCTCCCGAAATGTCCGCAGCCGCTCCACCGCAATCGTCTCCGCAGACAGCCCCTCAAACGTGAAGTTCAGCTGCTGACGGTACGGCACCGAAATCAGCAGCATCCGTATCGCCGAAGCCTTATACCCGCGCAACAACAGATCGCGCAGCGTATAAAAGTTCCCCTCGGACTTCGACATCTTCCGCCCTTCGACCAGCAGAAACCGCACATGAAACCAGTGCCGCACAAACGTCCGATGCGTCGCCGACTCCGACTGCGCAATCTCGTTCTCGTGATGCGGAAACATCAGATCCTCGCCGCCCGCATGCAGATCGAAGCTGTCCCCCAGGAACTCCATCGCCATCGCCGAGCACTCAATGTGCCAACCCGGCCGCCCCGGCCCCAGTGCCGTCTCCCACTTGTGCTCGCCCGGCTTCGGCGCCTTCCACAGCGCAAAATCCCGCGCCGAATCCTTCTCGTACTCGTCCAGATCGATCCGTGCCCCGTCCTCGATCCCCCCAAAATCCTTCTTCGACAACTTCCCGTACTCCGGAAACCGCGCGATCCGAAAATACCAGGATCCATCCTCCGCCCGGTACGCAATGTCCTGCTCCGCCAGCCGCTCGATCAGAGACACCATCGTCGGAATGTGCTCCGTCGCCCGCGCCACCACCTCCGGATGCTCCACATCGAGCGCCTTCAGGTCCTCGAAAAACGCATCCTGATATTTCCGCGTGTACTCGTCGATCCCCACTCCAGCCGCAGCCGCGTTGCGAATGATCTTGTCGTCCACGTCCGTAATGTTCATCACGTGGCGAACCTCAGTCCCCAGCAGCCGCATCGTGCGCCGCAGCACATCCACCTGCAGAAACGTCCGAAAATTCCCGATGTGCCCGTAGTCGTAAACCGTCGGCCCGCACGCATACATCCGCAGAGCCTTCCCGTCCATGGGGGCCAGCGTCTCCACCTGACCCGACATGGTGTTGTAGAGCCGCATCTCCGGCGCTTCTCCACCTGGGGTGCGGGTCTGTTCGCGCACTTCCTCGCCACTTTGCTTCGTCACACTCATGCAGACCAATTCGGATTCTACCAGCGCGTTCAGCCTCTTCAGCGCGCAACCACGCGCATCCGGCTGGCTGGCCCGGGTCTCGCTCTTGAGACCTGGGAGAGCGCGAAGCGCCCGCCTTTCCCTAATCGCACGGAGCCGGCTGGCTGGCCCGGGTCTCGCTTTTGAGACCCGGGAGAGCGCGAAGCGCCCGCCTTTCCCTGATCGCGCGCATCCGGCTGGCTGGCCCGGGTCTCGCTTTTGAGACCCGGGAGAGCGCGAAGCGCCCGCCTTTCCCTGATCGCATGCAACCGGCCGGCTGGCCCGGGTCTCGCTCTTGAGACCCGGGAG
>Ga0182018_10002228_pt1 | contig 19967 bp, 18 predicted proteins | sample 812P2MmetaG_FD_120490 | JGI IMG/M metagenome (GOLD analysis project Ga0182018, IMG submission 120490) | Permafrost microbial communities from Stordalen Mire, Sweden - 812P2M metaG | ecosystem: Environmental > Terrestrial > Soil > Wetlands > Permafrost | place: Sweden: Stordalen | collected...
ATCGAATCCGCCGAAATCAACGTTGCCGGCCCCGCCAGGAGCACGCCCGCCGCCAGGAAATCCTCCGCCAAAATCGCCGGGCCCAGCCCCCGGCTGTCCGCCGCCTCGCGCGTAAGCGTCCGCCGTAGCCGGATCGATATTGTCGGAGTAGAACCCCAGCTGATCGTAAATTTTCCGCTTCTTGGGATCGCTGAGAACCTCGTTGGCTTCGGACAGTGTCTTGAACTTTTCTTCCGCGCCCTTGTCCCCGGGATTAACGTCAGGATGATACTTCCGCGCCAGCTTGCGAAATGCCTTGCGAATGTCGTCGACTGAAGCCGACTTCTTGACGCCGAGAACCCCGTAATAATCTTTATCTTTGGTTGGAGTGGCCATCGTCTACTGTGAGCGTGATTTGAGCTTTTCTTTCTCCGTCATCTTACGCTCTGTCATCCTGAAAGGAATCTTTCTGGTTGTCATCCTGAGCGCAGCACGGCCCTCGGCAACGCCGAGGGCCGTGTCGAACCGAAGGATCCCTGCCTCAAATTTAATTCACCACTTCTTTCGCCTGTTCATCCAGCGCCACCGTGTGAGAGGCGTCAAACGGCGAAGCATCCATCGACACCGGAATCTTCTGCAGTCCCGTCGCCGTCGGAGCGTAACAAAACCAGCGCCCCTCTTCTGGGACGAAGTTCACAAAAAACATCTGTCCATTGACTTCGAATCTCAATTTGCTTTCCTACTTTCTGGCCCTTATATTCTGTTGGATACAAATGGGGGCGCACTTCGCGCCCCCACCCACTCCCGTAACGTGGCACCCGCCGTAAAGTCAGCGAGCTTTACTTCTTGTCTTCCACATCCACGTACTCAGCGTCAATCACGCCTTCGTCCTTCTTCTGCCCCGCGCCGTTCGTGCCAGCATCACCGCCGGCACCCGGCGTCGGTCCCGCACCAGGCGTCCCGCCCGGAGCCGCCTGCGTCGCCTTATACATCTGCTCCGCCAGTTTGTGCGATGCCGCAGTCAGCCGCTCGCGCGCCGAATCCATTTGCGACTTGTCGCCGCTCTCGATGGCCTTCTTCGCGTCCGCCAGCGCGTTCTGCACGTCGCCGCGCTCCGAGCCCGAGATCTTGTCGCCATGTTCTTTCAGCATCTTCTCGATGTTGTAAACCATGGAGTCGAGCTGGTTCTTGGCTTCAATGGCCTCGCGCTGCTCCTTGTCTTCGGCCGAGTGTGCGTCGGCTTCCTTCGCCATCCGCTCGACCTCTTCCTTGCTCAGACCCGAAGAGGACGTGATCGTGATCTTCTGGTCCTTGCCCGTGGCGTTGTCTTTCGCGGTCACGTTCAAAATGCCGTTCGCGTCAATGTCGAACGTCACTTCAATCTGCGGAACCCCCCTCGGTGCCGGCGGCAATCCCGTCAAATGGAATTTCCCCAGCGTCCGGTTCTGCGCCGCCATCGGACGTTCGCCCTGCAGCACATGCACTTCCACCGACGTCTGACTGTCCGCCGCCGTAGAAAACGTCTCCGTCTTCTTCGTCGGAATCGTCGTGTTCCGCGGAATCATCGGTGTCGCCACGCCGCCCAGTGTTTCAATCGACAGCGTCAGCGGAGTCACATCCAGCAGCAACAGGTCCTTCACTTCGCCCTTGAGCACTCCACCCTGAATCGCCGCGCCTACCGCCACGACTTCATCCGGATTCACGCCCTTGTGTCCTTCGCGTCCAAACAATTCTTTTACAATCGCCTGGATGCGCGGCATTCTCGTCTGCCCGCCCACCAGCACCACTTCGTTGATCTTCGAAGCGTCCACGCCGGCGTCTTTCATGCACTGTTTCGACGGTCCCACCGAGCGCTGCAAAATGTCTTCGACCATCGATTCCAGCTTCGCCCGCGTCAGCTTCTTCACCAGGTGCTTCGGACCCGAAGCGTCCGCCGTAATAAATGGCAGATTGATCTCCGTCTCCATCGTGGTTGAAAGCTCGATCTTCGCGCGCTCCGCTGCATCCCTCAGACGCTGCAAAGCCATCTCATTGCCCTTGCCGCGCAGGTCGAGTCCTTCATCTTTCTTGAACTCGTCAATCAGCCAATCCACCAGCCGCTGATCGATGTTGTCGCCGCCCAGGTGCGTGTCGCCATTGGTGGCTTTCACTTCGATCACGCCTTCGCCCACTTCCAGAATCGAAATGTCGAACGTGCCGCCGCCAAAGTCATACACGGCAATCGTCTCGTCCTTGCCCTTGTCGAGTCCGTAAGCAAGTGCCGCCGCCGTCGGCTCGTTGATGATTCTCTTCACGTCGAGCCCGGCAATCTTTCCCGCATCTTTCGTCGCCTGCCGCTGCGCATCGTTAAAATACGCCGGCACCGTGATTACCGCCTCGGTCACTTTTTCTCCGAGATAATCTTCCGCCGCCTTCTTCAGTTTCTGCAGGATCATCGCCGAAATCTCCGGCGGAGTGTATTCCTTCCCCTGCGCCACCACAGCCACGTTGTCGCCCTGCCGCACTACCTTATATGGGACCATCTTCAGTTCTTCGCTGACCTCGTCATAGCGCCGTCCCATAAAGCGCTTGATCGAATACACCGTGTTCTCCGGATTGGTAATGGCCTGCCGCTTGGCGACTTGCCCCACCAGCCGTTCCCCGGTCTTGGTAAATCCCACCACCGAAGGCGTAGTCCGACCACCTTCTTCATTCGGGATAACCTTGGGCTCTCCCCCCTCCATAACCGCCACGCAGGAGTTCGTAGTCCCCAAGTCAATTCCAATGATCTTGCTCATAATCCATCCTCCAACCTCGTCAAAATTCTAGACAAGTGCTTTATAATCAATACCGTAATGATTACGGCTTCGGCCATACTATAACCTGAGCGAACCGTTGTCAAGGTTTAGATGCGATTGGAGGAGAAGAGGATGCGGCTCCACGCCAGGTCGGGAGCCGTTTCTCCGAATGTTGGTTAGGATAATCCCTTTTCTGGGAATTGCTAGCTATTCCATTGCTTGTATGCTAAGCTATTCTATTGAGATCAAAAGAGGGTATGCAGAATGAAACACGCTGACAGAATCCGTGGTTTCGGGAGAGAAAGATATGTCTTACCGGCACGCCAACGGAAAGAAAAGCGTTTTTCGATCCGAGTCGGTGATGTCGTTCGAGAGATGAAACTGACCGGCCTTGTTCCTGCAGCTTGCAACGCCTTGCAGACCCGTGAGTTTCTAGAGAGCAACGGCTTGAAACTGGTAGAGAAAAGCGGCCCAAAGTCAGGCCAAAGCACGACCGTCGTATACACCTACGAGTTCGCCGGTACCAAACCGTCCTCCCCGCACGAGCACGATTCCTGGAAGCGTTTGCGAGGCGCGCTGAAAGGCGTTTTCGCCGAACTTGGTGGTGGCGAAGCCTATCTTCGAGATGAGAGGAAGAACTTCTACCCGACCAAGGAGGACGAGTGAGCCGCGTCTATTGGGACACGATGCTCTTCATATACTGGCTGGAAGATCATCCGCAGTATGCGCGACGCGTGGACGCGATTCGCTCTCGCATGGAACAGCGCCACGATCAATTGATTACAGGCGCCTTTACCTTCGGAGAAGTGTTAGCTGGGGCCTATCGCAAAGGCACTCCCCAGTTGGCGGACGATACCCGTCGCTTGTTGCAAGACGCGGTGGCAGAGGTCATACCATTCACACTGGAGACTGCCGGCCATTATGCGCGCATCCGTGCAATTCCGGGCATTACTCCGGCAGATGCAATCCATCTGGCATCCGCCGCTCAAGCTGACACCGATCTCTTCTTGACGAATGACAAAAGGCTCATCGGAAAAATTGTGCCCGGGATTCAATTCGTCGCTTCGCTGGAGACAAACCTATTCTGAGGCCCGCCGACAGCTTGCTAGAATCACCAGCCTCGTGAGGAGCGATGGAATCATGAATAGCCAACAAGCCAACACAATCGGAGAATATGAAAACGAGATAAGGAGGCGGGGCGGCAACAGGAAACTAGACTGGAATGAAAGCAACGCTAGTGAAAGTCGTGGCGTCCTTTTCGCGGAAGTAGACGGGGTCACCCTGATGGTCTACCCCGACGGTTTGATAAATATACCTGCACGCTGCTCGTGGAGTTTTGACAAATATACTCACGTAACAGCGGCGGCGTGTGCGAAGGTGCTGTGGGCCCGGCAGAAGAAACGGGATGACAACAATCCTGAGGCGGCGAAGAAGCCGCGCAGGCGGCCATCTCGGTCCGCTCGTCGGCCCGGACTTAAAATGTCGCGTAGACGACTGCCCTTGCCAGAAAGAACTTCCACAAATGCGGCAGAGGCGAAGCCTTGGCTCACGCAACGCAAAACAGGACATTCGTAAAGAGAAGTACCGGGGTTTCAGTGGCTGTCACTGACTAAGATATCTGGACTTTGCGGGCAATAAAAAAGGTGACCTCTAGAGCATCAAGGACGCTTGCCGGGTGCCCCACCTTTCGCGCTTTTCGAAAGGTGGGATTTCACGGTCGTATCAATCTAGGGGTTCTATACGACGCCATTTCACTTGCAGGCAGGCGATGTTTTTTCGTACCCTGAAAACGATGGAAGTACACTTCACGCCCGAGCAGCAAGCGCAGATTGCGCAGATCGCCACCAAATGGACGCCCGCCTTGAAGCCATGTTCAAGCACTGACGCGCGTTCGTCCCATGCGCATCCGTTGGACTGTCCCAGCCGCCGATGACCTTCAGAACATCAAGAATTATTTGCAAAACCATTACTCGCGCTTCGCAGAGCCGACGGTGCGGGCAATCTACCAGCGTATCCGTCTCCTGAAAACCTCACCGCACAGCGGCAGGCCAGGGCTGCCGACCGCGACGACGCACATTCGAGATCTGCTCCCAATCGCCCCAAATTCCGCGCTGCGATACAATCGCCAATCCCTCTCAAGGAGTCGCTCATGTCTTCGGTACTCATCACTGGAACCAGTAAAGGAATCGGTTTTGAAGCCGCACTGGCTTTCGCCCGCGCCGGCCACAAAGTCTACGCCACCATGCGCAACCCGTCGCAGTCTCCTGAATTGGCGCAAACCGCGACGCGCGACAAACTGCCGATTACCGTTTCGGCCATGGATGTGGATTCCGACCAGTCCGTGCGCGATGCCATTGCCGCCATTCTGAAGCAGGGTTCTCTCGACGTGCTCGTCAACAACGCCGGAGTGGAGCGATCGGGCTCCGTCGAAGAGCTTCCTCTGGCTGGTTTCCGCGCCGTCATGGAGACCAATTATTTTGGCGCGATCCGTTGCATTCAGGCCGTTGCGCCGCACATGCGCCAACGCCGCAGCGGTTGCATCATCAACGTGTCCTCGGTCGCCGGTCGCATTACCAATCCGCCGTTGTCGTCCTACACCGCGTCCAAGTGGGCGCTGGAAGCGGTGAGTGAAGCGCTGGCTGGTGAGATGAAGACATTCAATGTCCGCGTGGCGATTGTTGAACCGGGCATCATCGATACCGCAATGGCGCGCCGCCTCGAACGTCCTCCGTCCGAATCTCCCTACCCGCAGCAGGCGCGTTTCGCTTCTCTTTTTGAAGCCTCGCTGAAAAACCCCGCGCCGCCCTCACTGGTCGCTCAGAAAATTCTGGAAGTCGCCGACAGCGGAACGTGGCAGCTCCGCCATCTGGTCGGACCCGATGCCGCCGGCTTCCTGCAGTGGCGCACCCAGATGACGGACGAGCAGTGGGTGGCTCTGCACGGCAGCGACGACGAAACCTGGTACAGCAGAATCGAGCACGACTTCGGCATGAACACGCGCCCCAAGAAATAACGCAGCGTCCCGCAAACTCGCGGCATTAGTTTAACGGTGTCATCCTGAGCGAGCGGGGTGGGCGAGCGAAGGACCTATGCATTTTGCTTGTGGTCCATGTGCTCCCGCCACAGCAAACGACAGTGAAATCGTTCTAGCTTTACAGCCCGGCTTTCCTGCCCAACGGCGAAAGCGTCCCCAGAAATTGCCGGATTCGTTCAACGTCGGCTGCGGAAATCTTGTTGAACTTCACCCCAATTCCAAATCCCGGCGTACTGTAAGTGACCTCGCTCTCCGCCCAGACCTTGATTTCGTTAATCCAGATGCCTACTCTCACCGCGCTCCCCGGCTGCAGCGGAATCGCCATTTCGATGAAACATCCAGCGACACTCAGCTCCGCAATCGTCGCCCAAAATGACCCTCCACTTGGGGTATGAAGCTCCACCGAGTTGTGGCACTTGAAGCGTGGGTACTGCCGTCTTTCGACCGAAATTTGGCCCCTGTATGTGTCCGGAGTGGCGTCGGGCAGAGGAAAATCCCAGAGAGGCTTCTCCGGAGAAATATTGAGCAGGCCCACATGTCCGGCTTTGGGTGTGCCAGATTGCCCCACCCATTTGACGCGAAAGTGGACCCGGTTGGTGCCGTAGGTCAAGCCGACAATCTCGTCGAGATTGAGCTTTGGCTGCACATCGCTCAACTCGACTCCATGCCGGCTGATGTTGACTACGGTCGCTTTCTCGGTGAACACCTTGCCGCTGCTGTCGGTGCCGAAGATCCGCACCATGGCTTGCACCTCTTTGCGAGGCTCGCGGCGCTTGCTCATTCTCCGGTCTCCAAGCCGTTCCACGTGTGTTGAGAGGACACTAGGAACTCAACAGATCAACGACAAATAGCCCGCACCTCACATCCCACATCTCTCAGACCACTATACGCGACACTGTACGCGAATCGTTCTTAGTTGCCGACCATGGAAGCACAGTTGTCGCGACGCTAGCGCTTTTCGCGGGATCCTGCGCTGAGCGGGAAACCGGGGTAATTACCCCCGCGCTTTCTTACGCTCCTCCATCATTAACTTCCGGAGGGCGCGATTGATCCGGGTCTGGTAACCCCGTCCGCCCCGCTGGAACCATTCCAAAATGTCGGCATCCAGCCGCAGCGTGATCGGCTTTTTGAGTGGCCTGTACAGGCTGGCTAATTCTTCCGGCGAGAACTGCGGCAGCATTCCCCGCTGGGCCGAAGCCTCGATCCTGGTAATTTTTACCGGGTATTTTTTACGCGATGCCTTCCTGCGCTTCGTAACTCGTTTGCGTGGTTTCATTTAAGTCCTGTTGTGCGTACATTATCATACTAACATATTGTATGCACAAAAAAGGCTGTAAAGTGTTCCACGTGGAACACATCTCACTTTTGCACGACCCCAGCCGCTCCCGTCGGTCCATGACCAAGATCAGGACACCGACGGTCGGGTCAGGATGCGGCTAACTCTAAGGCCGCCAGCGGCTAACCACTCTGCCATGTCCTTCTTGCGACCTCGCCGGGCGAACACCCCTAATGCTTATCTCTAATCGACCGAAGTTAGTAGGTAAGGCTTGCCTCCAGAAAAGTCCGAGGTGGTGAAGAGCGCATGAAACTTACACTAGGCAAACAGCTGGGACTAGGGTTCGGGCTCGTGCTGGGCCTGATGGTTATGAGCGCAGTGCTCACCTATCTGAAAACCAACGGCATACGCGAAAAGCAGGATCGTGCCTTCGCCGAAACCCTGGCCAAGCCTCTCGGAGAGATGGCCGATTCCTTCGAGTCCGTGCTGCAGAAGAGCCAGGATGATCTGGACAAGGGAATGCACTCGCTGAACGTGGCCCTGGCATTGACCTCGCTGGCAGAATTGAGCATCGGAGCCTTCGTTGCCCTCTTCCTGAGCCGCGGCATTTCCGCCCGGCTCAGACGATTAACCCAGATGATTCAGGATATTGCCGAGGGCGAAGGCGACGTCACCAAGCGCTTAGAGGTGTCTGCCGGCTTCGGCAACGACGAAGTCGGCGAAGTCAGCCGCCTCTTCAATCTGTTCATGGACAAACTGCAGCATATCCTCCGCGGCATTTCATCTCACACCAACAAGCTCGGGAGTTCCAGTCAGCAACTGCTCGAGGCCAGTGAGCAGATCACTACCAATTGCGGCGAGACCGCCACGCAATCAAACTCCGCTTCCCGCATCACCCAGCAAGTCTCCGAAAATCTGCAGAGCCTTTCGACGGGCGCGAGCGAGATGACCTCGACCATCCAAAATATTGCCGCCAACGCCCACGAAGCCGCCAAAGTAGCCGCGTCGGCTGTCAGCGCCGCCGAAACTGCCAATGCCACGGTTGCGCAACTGGGCAAGTCGAGTAAGGAGATCGGAGAAGTTCTGAAGGTCATTACCTCGATCGCGCAGCAGACAAACTTGCTGGCTTTGAACGCCACCATTGAAGCCGCGCGCGCCGGAGAAGCCGGCAAGGGTTTCGCCGTTGTAGCCAATGAGGTAAAAGAGCTGGCCAAGCAGACCGCCAAAGCCACGGAAGACATTGGTTTGAAAATTACGGCCATCCAGGCGGACACCAAGGGCGCCGCCGCCGCCATCGGAACCGTCTCCAACGTCATCGCTCAGATCAACAACATCTCCGCCACCATCGCAACGGCGGTCGAAGAGCAGAGCGCGACCACCAACGAGATGACTCGCAACAGCCGCGAAGCCGCCAGCGGCGCGGGTGACATCTCGGCTAACATAGCGGGCGTGGCGCAGGCGGCCGAAGGCACGCTGGGGCGCGCGCAAGAGTCACAAAAGGCCGCACGTGACCTCGCTTCCATCGCATCCGAACTTACCGAACTGATGCGGCAGTTCAAGATCGAGCGCGCCGACCGTAGATTCGACGTCTCTGTGCCCGTACGCCTCAGCGGCACCGATGTCAGCGGGCAGCCGATAAGTCAGGAAGTCGTAACCATCAACATCAGCCGCAATGGATCTCTGCTGAGGGGCATCCGGGGCAAACTTCGGCTGGGCAGCCAGGTTTCCCTGGCGCGCGCGCAAAAGCTTGAGCAATTCTTAGTTGCCTGGGTGGGAAAAGAAGATACCCCGGATGCTGGACAGATTGGCGTCTCTGCGGTCGCAGCGGATAGTTCATTTTGGAATGATGTGCTGCCATCGCAGTTTGAGGACGAACCGTCCGCGGGAGAAAAACATTCAAAGCCCAAAGCAATGGCACAGCGAGCTTGAGATCCCCGGTCGAACACTTCTCATCTCTCATCTCTCACCTCTCATCGGGAATCCCTTTAGTCTGACAAAGTTCGAGCCTGGTCGTGCGTCAGCCGAACCGCTTCCACGATCTCTAACGGCTCCGGCCGATCTGCATAATCCTCATTCGCCGAAGCAAACAAGATGCTGCCATTGCAGTCAATCACGTAAGTTGCCGGAATCGGCAGCTCCCAGCTCGAGTCACCATTGGCAAAGGGCAAATTGACAAAGGTTCGGCTGTAGAGCGCCTGCTGTTCTTCCGGAACGCGATAGACCAGCCCAAACTGCCGGGCAAGCGCGTTGCGAGCATCGACCAGCAGCGGGAAAGCGAGCTTGTGCTGGTCGTGCATAAAGAAAGCCTGCTTCTCGGTCTGTGGAGAGACTGCGACCAGCGCAGCTCCCGCCGCGGCAATCTCAGACGCGATCGAAGACATCGCCTCCATCTGCGCGACGCAAAAAGGGCACCAGCGCCCGCGAATAAATGAGAGGACAAGACGGCCTTTAGCCAAGAGATCGGAGGAAGAGACAAGTTTGCCGCGGTGGTCCGGTAACACAAAAGAAGGAGAGATGTCTCCCACCTTAAGCGTTTGCGCTGCCAACTGCTGATTTTTCAGGCTTGCGACGGCGCGCACGTGAACGGCCTGAACCTCGGCCGGAACGTACTGAGCGATCGCCTGCTTGCGCTCAGCAAGAATCTGCCGCAAAGGGCGAAGGTCACTCGACGGGCCAGATTCTTGAAGAGATCGCCACTTCATAAAGAGCAGTCGTTGGTCGCCGGTCGTTCGTCGTTTGGCAGTTCAGTCGCTAACGCGCGACGACGAACAACCGGCGACCAACGACTACATCCCTGGAAACTTCATGCCCGCCATCCGCCGCGCGAAGCTGGGCTTGCCCATCTGCTTGAACATTTTTCTCATTTGGGCATATTGGCGAAGCAAATTGTTGACTTCCTGCACGCTTGTGCCGGAGCCGCGGGCGATGCGCTTGCGGCGGCTGCCATTGATGGCTTCGTGATGGTTGCGTTCGAATCCAGTCATCGAATTAATAATCGCTTCGACGCGATTGATTTGCTTCTCGTCAACTTTGTCAGCCGCCTTCTGCAAGCCCGAGAACGCGCCGACGCTCGGCAGCATGCCCATGAGGCTTTGCAGCGATCCCATTTTGCGAACCTGGCGCAACTGGTCGCGGAAATCCTCGAGCGAAAAGCCGTCGCCGCTGAAGGCCTTGGTGGCCAGCTCCTGCGCTTTTTTCTTGTCGATCTGCGACTCGGCCTTCTCGATCAACGACAGAATGTCGCCCATGCCGAGGATGCGGGAGACGATGCGATCGGGATGGAAAGGCTCGAGCGCATCGTATTTTTCGCCGATGCCGATGAACTTGATGGGCTGTCCGGTGACCTGGCGGATGGAGAGCGCCGCGCCACCGCGAGCGTCGCCATCCATTTTGGTGAGGACTACGCCGGTGAGTGTGAGCTTCTTGTGAAATTCGTCAGCGGAGTTGACGGCATCCTGCCCGGTCATGGAATCGGCGACGAACAGAATTTCCTGCGGATTGAGCAGGCGCTTAAGCGACTGCATCTCGTCCATGAGTTGGTCGTCAATGTGGAGACGGCCGGCAGTATCGACGATGAGCACATCGCATCCGGAGTTGATAGCTTCGCGGCGCGCTTCTTGGGCGAGGCGCACGACGGTCGCGGTATTGGCTTCGCCGACTTCGCCTTCGTAGAGGTTGGCCTTAATTGCGGCGGCGACCACTTTGAGTTGCTCGCGCGCGGCTGGGCGGTAGACGTCGACGGAGACGAGCAGCGGGCGGTGTCCGCCATTCTTGAGCCAGTTGGCGAGCTTGCCAGAGGTTGTGGTCTTGCCTGAACCCTGCAATCCGGCCATGAGGACGACGGTGGGCGGCTGCGAGGCGAATTTTAATTTCGCCGTGTCTTGGCCGAGAGTTGCGACGAGTTCGTCGCGGACGATCTTGATGACCTGCTCGCCGGGCGAGAGCGCGGTCAGGACTTCCTGTCCGACGGCCTTGGCCTGGATGCGGTCGATGAGCTCTTTGACGACTTTGAAGTTGACGTCGGCTTCGAGGAGAGCCAGACGAATTTGTTTCAGCGCCTCGGAAATGTTCTCTTCGGTGAGGACGGCTTGCCCGCGGAGAGACTTGAAGGCGCGCTGGAGTTTTTCCTGGAGATTCTCAAACATAGGTTCGTAGTTATTTTAGCAGTCGGGGTGGGTGGGGAGTCGTTGGTCGTTGGTCGAGGGTCGTTCGCTGTTCGTCGTTCGTCGTTCGCAAAATCTTCGTTGTCATCCTTAGTGAAGCGAAGGACGCCTTCCCCTTACTCCACCTTCGGGCGGACCATCTCAAAGCGCTCGGTGGTACGGGTGTACTGCATGCCGCCCATGCGTCCGACGAGATTAAGCGAGTTACGGTCGAGGCGGCCATCCTTTATATGTTGCTCGTTGATGTGGATGGAGACGATTTGGCCGATGACAAGACTGCCGCCTTCGGGCTCGGGATTGAAATCGAGAATCTGATGCAGCTTGCATTCGAAGCTGACGGGAGACTCGGCCACGCGGCGCGGGCGGACAATGGTCGATGGCGCAGAGGCGAGGTTCGCTAATTCGAATTCGTCGACGGAGGCGTCATATTCGCCGCTCGTGAGGTTCATGGCTTCGGCGAGTTCGAAGGTGACCAGGTTGATGACGAACTCCCCGGTGTCGCGAACGTTGCGCAACGTGTCTTTGACATGTACGCCGGGGTGTCCGGCGGTTGCGTCGGCGGCGGCTTCGGACTTTTTGGGCGGGCGCATTCCTGGAGCAAAGACTAGCAGCGGAGGCTTGGCGCACACGGCGTTGAAGAATGAAAATGGCGCGAGGTTCGGTTGTCCGGAAGCGCTCAGAGTTGAAACCCACGCGATGGGGCGCGGGACGACGGCGTTGATCAGAATGTTGTAGAGCTCGCGGTGCGCAAGTTCAGAGGGAACGACGTCCATAGGGTTGAGTATATCGTTTGCGGGCGTTCAGAAATTCCGTAGCTGCTAAACTTGGATTCTTGCCTGCCAAAAAGAAATCGCCGCCTGTGAGTAGCGCGCCGGGGCCAGTTCCGGTTTCCGATCGGGCTTCTGCTGCGCGCTCTAGCTCGAATCCGACTCATCTCCGTGACGAGGGCAAAGGGCGGATTTTTCTGATCGATACGATGTCGTTCATCTTTCGCGCCTATCATGCGATGGCGCGCCAGCGGCCGATGTCTACGAAGACGGGATTGCCGACGGCGGCGACTTTTGTTTTTGTGAATATGCTGCGCAAGCTGCGGGACGATTTCTCGCCGGAGTATCTGGCGGCGGTGTTCGATGTGGGGGCGCCGACGATCCGGAACCAGCAGGCAGAGCAGATCACGACCATCCGGAAGTTCGACATCAAGACGCAGACGTTCAAGGAATCGCAATACGGAGGTTACAAGGCGAATCGGGCGGAAATGCCTGGAGACCTGGTGCAACAGATTCCGTATATCCGACGGGCGTTGGAGGGGTATCGCATTCCGATTCTGCAGCTGGAAGGTTATGAAGCCGACGATGTGATTGGGACACTGGCGCGGAAAGCGGCGGCGGAATCGTATCCAGTGTTTGTAGTGTCGAGCGATAAAGACATGCTGCAGCTGGTGAACGACACGGTCTGCGTGTTGAATCCTCCGAAAGATAATTTGATTTGCGACGCGGCGAAGGTGGAGGAAATTCTGGGGGTGCCTCCGTCAAAAGTGGTGGATGTGATGGCGCTGCGCGGCGATTCGGTGGACAACGTTCCGGGGGCTCCGGGAATCGGCGATAAGGGATCCGTGGAACTGATTCAGCGCTTCGGCAGCGTGGAAGCAGCTTTGGAACGGGCGGCGGAGGTGGAGAAGAAAACGTATCGCGAATCATTACAGAACAATCGCGACAATATTCTTTACAGCAAACAACTGGTGACGATCGACACCGACGTGGCCGTGGAGCTGGATGTTGAGGCGATGAAGGCGGGCGAGCCGGACGCGGAAGCGCTGCGCGCGCTGTTTGCCGAGTTGGAATTTACTTCGCTGCTTAAAGAGCTGCTTCCGGTGGTGGAAGTGAAAGCGGGTGATTACCAGGAGATCAGAACCAAAGCTGAATTCGATGATTACCTGCGAGGGTTGGGTGAGAATGCCGCGCTCGCTTTGGCGATTCCGGGTGAGGACGCTGAGAGTGGTGCACCTGAGAGCGTGGTTGAGGATGAAGTTCCGCCGGCGCAGTCGGGGTTTCTGGCTTTGCAACCAGCGGAATCAGAGGATCGTGGTAACGACGCGAGCGGCGAGGGCAAGCACAATGCCGAGCGCATTGCGGTTTCTAACGCGGCCGGCGGCGGGGCGATGGTCTGGCTTGAGGATCGGGCGCTCCTGGATCGCGTGAAGACGCTGCTTGAAGATTCCGAAGTGCCGAAGACGGTGTATGACCTGAAGACGGCGCTGCATTATTTCGGCGAAAAGTTTGGCGGGCAATTTGGTGTTCATTTGGATGAACGGCGGATTGCGCTGGCGGGCGTGCGGCACGATCCGATGCTGTATTCCTATCTGCTGGATCCGACTTACTCGTCGCATTTGTTGCCGGAGGTTGCGCTACGGAGATTCAATTTAAAGCTGAGTGGCAATCCGGCGGAAGCGGCGGACATTACGGGCCGGCTGGCAAGCGCGCTGCGAGCGGAGGTTGACGAACAGGGGCTGACCTCGGTGTATGAGGAGATCGACGCGCCGCTGGTGCCGGTGTTGGCGCGGATGGAAGCGGCGGGAGTGAAGATTGATCCGACGGCGCTAGCGGAAATGTCGGTGAAGTTGCAGCGCGAGGCCGCGACGAAGGCGCGCGATATTTATGAGCGCTGTGGCATGGAGTTCAACATCAATTCTCCGAAGCAACTGGGAGATGTGCTCTTCAACAAACTGGGGCTGCCGATTCCGGTGAAATATGGGAAAGGGAAAAAGATATCGACGGCGGTCGATGTATTGGAAGGGCTGGCGGAAGACCACGAAGTTCCGCGGCTGGTGCTGGAATACCGGCAACTGACGAAGTTGATGTCGACCTACGTTGATGCTCTGCCGTTGCTGATTCACGCCGGGAGCGGGCGCGTGCATACGACTTTTGTGCAGACGGGAACGGCGACGGGGAGACTGGCGTCGACGAACCCGAATTTGCAGAATATTCCGATTCGCACGGAACTGGGGCGGGAGATTCGCGCGGCGTTTATCGCTGAGCCGGGACACGTATTGCTGGCGGCGGATTATTCGCAGATTGAGCTGCGGCTGCTGGCGCACTATTCAAAAGACAAATTGCTGGTGGATGCGTTTCGGCGCGGGGATGATATCCACACACTGACGGCGGCGCAGGTGTTTGGCGTGCCGCCGCTGATGGTGACACCGGACCACAGGCGGCAGGCCAAGGTGGTGAATTTTGGAATTGTCTACGGGTTGTCGGCGTTTGGGCTTTCGCAGAATTTGGGGATTGAGCCGAGCGAGGCGCGAAAATTTATTGAGGCTTATTTTGAGAAATATGCGGGAGTTCGAGCATTCATCGATGCGACGCTGGAGCAGGTGCGGCGCGACCGGAAGGTGAAGACACTGTTTGGGCGGGTGCGGCCGATTCCCGACATCGATAGTAAGAACGCCACCCAGCGCGGATTTGCGGAGCGCACGGCGGTAAATACTCCACTGCAGGGAACGGCGGCGGATTTGATCAAACTGGCGATGATTCGAATTGATGAGGACATTCGGAAGCGCGGGCTGAAGTCGCGGATGACTTTGCAGGTGCATGACGAGTTGGTGTTTGAAGTGCCGGAGAACGAGGTCGACGTGATGAAGCCGCTGGTACGGGAGCGCATGGAGAACGCACATACGCTCGCGGTTCCGTTGGTGGTGGAAATTGGTGTGGGCAAGAACTGGCGGGACATGGAGTAGGGCAAGACGACTCGCCGGGGAGCGACAAACTATTTTGCTCAGGACTACAAAATATATGTAAGGTGATGACAAAATAAAAAGGTAGGGCAAGAAATGGTTCCGCTATACTCGGGTCAACGTTGTTGGCGCGCGCCGCGTTCGTTTTGATTCCAGCCGCATGACAAGGATTTTGGTTCCTGCGGAGGCAGTCTGATGAGTGCAGCTCGAGCGCTGGCGTTAGAAGAAACGCCGCGTCGTTTGTTCCCCCGACATCCCATCAATGTTCCTCTGGATTTGATCGTGTTGCGGTCTGGAGTTCCCGAAAATCTACCCGGACGCTGTACCGACATCAGCGAGGCTGGCGTGGGCGCGGTGGTAGCCGGAGAGATGGCCGCTGGCCAACAGGTGGCGGTTGAACTGCGGCTTCCGAATGTCGGCGTGCCGGTGCGGGCACGCGCGCGGGTGCGTTATCAATCGCGGCTGCATTGCGGTTTGGAATTTGTGGGGCTGTCGGTGGAACAGCGCGAGATGATCCGGTATTGGGTGTACCGGGCGGACGCGGGGGCAGTGGAGGTTAAGGAAGAAGAAAGAACTGAAGTTCCGGAAAAAAGTTCGGGAACAGAAGCTAACCTAACGGCGGCGAACCTAGTGGTTGCGGAAGCGACCGGTGTGCCCCGGCGGAGAGTTCGTGTAGGGCGGCGCGGACTTTATGTATTGCTCGCGTGCGTGATCGCGCTGGGCGCCCTGGGGTGGTGGCAGTGGCAACGGTCGTGGAGCGAACTGGAAACACACGCGCAGGCGGCGGGGCCGGGAGCGCGGAGATACGGTGAAACCCAAGTTTCTTTCGACACGATGCAGAACAGGATCGTGACGAAGGTTGAGCCGGTGTATCCCGAGGCAGCGCTGGCCGCTGGCACCGAAGGGTTGGTGGTGCTGGACGCGGTGATCGCTGCGGATGGCAGCGTGGGACGGTTGCGGACTGTCTCCGGACCAAGCGGGCTCGTGCAGTCGGCGACAGTAGCGGTGCAGGGTTGGAAATTCGAACCGTATCTTTATGACGGCAAGCCGGTCGCGGTAGAAACATCGATTGCTGTGGAGTTCCGGCTGAAGTGATAGGACGTTAGCTAATCGAAAGCTAGTCGAATTTTTCGGCTTGGTCGAACGGCACGCCTCGCTGGTCTTTGGCGGAGATGAGCGGAGAGATACCCGGATCGCTGTCGAGTTGCCAGTCGATGTTCACAGTGGGATCGTTCCATGCCAGGGTACGCTCGTGCTCAGGCGCATAGAAGTCGGTCGTCTTATAGAGAACGTGGGCATTCGGAGACAGAACTCTGAAGCCGTGAGCAAAGCCGCGCGGAATCCATAACAGCAGTTTGTTTTCGCCGGAAAGCCGGATGGCCTCCCATTTTCCGAAGGTGGGAGAACCGCGGCGGAGATCGAGCGCGATATCGAGAATCTCGCCGGTGATGGCGCGCACAAGTTTTCCCTGCGGTTGGCGAATCTGGTAGTGCAAACCACGGATGACGTTTTTCTCGGACAAGGAGTGATTGTCCTGAACGAAGGGTTCGGTGATGCCCAATTCGGCGAAGGTGCGCTGGTTGTAGCTTTCGAGAAAAAAGCCGCGGTTGTCACCGAAGACGCGCGGTTCGAGGAGCAGAAGTCCGGGCAGGCGGGAGGCGATTTTTTTCATCGGCAGATTTCAACAAGTCAGCGGGATCCCATTGATCTTACGATCAACAGCCCGCCGATTGCGAACAGCAAACACAGGAACGTGAAGAACTTTGCCGTGCGACTCCTCCCGGCAATGAGTAATACAAGCCACAGCCCGAGTGCCGCTATGAACGGCAATATGCCCAGGAGGCCGAGGACAACGACGTCAAGTATTACCACAGCCTCAAATGGGGTTGCCGTGTGCGGCGCATGGGGACCCATCCCCAAATGTCGCGCTAGAGGGGAAACCGGATACATTATTACCCAGAAGCCCGCGGGAAGGCACAACAAGCCGATTAGGAGTGCCAATGGGAGCTCGAATCTCTTATTGGCGATTGTCGTCGTCATGCAAGTCTCCAATCGATGTGCCCTTGGAAACCGCTCGGCAAATCAGAAGACGCGCTCCCGCAACAGTTGAAGCAAGTAAGCGCCGTATCCGTTGTTGCACATCGAATTCGCCAGAGCCTCCAGATGCGCGGCAGTGATGTAGCCGGAGCGATACGCGATTTCTTCGGGGCAGGCGACCATGAGGCCCTGGCGCTTCTGCAGGGTTTGGATGAATAAAGAGGCCTCCATCAAAGCTTCGTGCGTGCCGGTGTCGAGCCAGGCAGTGCCCCGTCCCATGACGCAGACGTTGAGTTGATTGCGCTGGAGATAGACGCGGTTGACGTCAGTGATTTCGAGTTCGCCGCGCTGCGAAGGCTTGAGGCTGGCGGCGATGTCGGTGACCTGACTGTCGTAGAAGTAAAGTCCGGTGACGGCGTAGCGTGACTTCGGCTGCTTCGGTTTTTCTTCAATGCTAAGGGCCCTGCCCTGAGGGTCGAACTCGACTACGCCGTAGCGTTCGGGGTCGTTGACGGGATAGGCGAAGACGCGCGCGCCTTTTGGCTGTGCGGTGGCGGCGCGCAGTTCCTTGACAAGATCATGGCCGTAAAAAATGTTGTCGCCGAGCACGAGGGCGCAACCGCTGGAGCCGATGAAATCCCTGCCGATCAGAAATGCCTGGGCGATGCCCTCCGGTTTGGGTTGAGGCGCGTACTCGAAGTGGACGCCGAAGCGGGAGCCGTCGCCGAGCAAGTGGCGAAAGCGGGGCAGATCGTCGGGAGAGGAGATAACGAGAATGTCGCGGATGCCGGCGAGCATCAGGGTGGAGAGCGGGTAATACACCATCGGCTTGTCGTAGACGGGCAGCAGGCTCTTGGCGAGACCGTGGGTGACGGGATAGAGGCGCGTGCCCGATCCTCCGGCGAGGATGATGCCTTTGTACGGTGGTGGCGCGGGGTTAGTCATCGGGATGAGCGCTCGGTGGCGTACTGCTTTGCCATCCATTGACGATAGCTGCCACTGGTTACGTCGCGGACCCAGTCTTCATGTCCAAGATACCAGCGGATGGTTTTGCGGATTCCGGTTACGAATGTTTCCTGGGGACGCCAGTTCAGTTCGCGCTCAATCTTGGTTGTGTTCATCGCGTAGCGGCGGTCATGACCAGGACGATCTTTGACGAAAGTGACGAGCTGTTTGTGCGGGACGACGGGGTCGTCAGGGCGCAGTTCATCGAGCAACGCGCAGATGGCGGAGACGATCTCGAGGTTCTTTTTTTCGCTGCCGCCGCCGACGTTGTAGGTTTCTCCGATATGGCCGTGGGAGAGTACGGTGCGAAGGGCGCGGCAGTGGTCCTCGACGTAGAGCCAGTCGCGGACGTTTTCGCCATCGCCATAGACCGGGAGCGGCTTGCCGGCGCAGGCGTTCAGGACCATGAGCGGAATCAGTTTTTCGGGAAACTGGTGAGGGCCGTAATTATTGGAGCAGTTGGTGGTGAGGACGGGAAGTCCGTAGGTGTGGTGGTAGGCGCGGACGAGGTGGTCGGAAGCAGCCTTGGACGCGGAGTACGGGCTGTTGGGCGCGTAGGGAGTGTCCTCACTGAAAGCGGAGTCGGCAGGGCCGAGTGATCCGTAAACTTCGTCGGTAGAGACGTGAAGGAAACGAAACTTTGCGCGGTCGGCGGGCGAGAGAGCCGACCAGTAAGCGCGGGATTCTTCGAGCAGGCTGAAGGTTCCGTTGACGTTGGTGCGAATGAAATCGTCGGGGCCATGGATGGAGCGGTCGACGTGGCTTTCGGCAGCGAAGTGAACAATGGCGCGGGGCCGCTCGCGAGTCAGCAGATGCCGGATGAAATCGCGATCGACAATGTCTCCCTGCCCGAAGCGGTAGCGGGGATGGTTCTCGACGGCACGCAGATTGTGAAGATTGCCGGCGTAGGTGAGTTTGTCGAGATTGAGAATGCGGAGAGATTCGGAGGCCGGGCGGTCTGCGGCAAGGCAGTGCAAGATGAAGTTGGAGCCGATGAAGCCGGCGCCGCCGGTGACCAGGATGAGATCGTCCATGTAAACAAGCGGCGTTGCACATGAACACCGCGTTTCGATTCTAATCATAAACGTTAATTCGCCTGCCAAAGGCGGGAGCGATGTTACTAAGGTGGGCAGCGGGCTAACTGCACTAACGAGGGCAGACGTTCCATGCAAAATCAGCGGCGCAGACCTAGAACAGGCGTTACGCTGGGTTCCGCGTGATTCGTGGCTGCGCTGACGTGAGTTTGTGCGGGCGTGCGATCACCGGGATCCCAGCCGAGCGCGTTGTAATACGTTGCTTCGATGGAACGGGAGATTTCTTGCCAGAGGTATTGGCCCTGGACGCGTTCGCGTTCGCGAGTCGCGGCCTGATGGCGAAGAGTGGGATTGTGCACCAGCAAGTCGAGCATGCGCACCAGGTCTGGCTGATCGCCGTGATGAAAGGTGAAACCTGCACCGTCGACGACTTCAAGATTTTCGGGAATGTCGCTAGTCAGAACGCAGACGCCGGCGGCCATGGCGTCGAGCAGAGCGAGCGACAGGCCTTCAATGTCGGAGGGAAGCACGAACAAGGCGGCATTGGACAGAAGCTCTTCCAGATCGTTTCCTGAAACCCAGGGCAGGAAGCGGACCTGAGCGGATTCGTGGCGGCGGAGATCGCTGACATAGGCATCGGAGTGAGTGGACCCTGCATTCGAACCTCCGGCGAGGACGAGTTTCATGCTGGTGCGGACGGTCTCGAAGGCGTCGATCAGGAGATGGCAGTTTTTTTCGCGGGAAAATCTGCCCAGAAACAAAACGTAGTTGTCGGGTTCGAGGTCCCAGGCGAGCAGTTGCCGAGGCGCACGGTGGGAGGCGAGTGTAGCCCCATTGGGGACGTAGATCGTATCGCGCCGGTAGTGCCGATGGTAGTGCTGCTGCAGCGTGCGCGAGACGACCATGGTGGTGTTGGGAGAGTAGACGGCAGC
>Ga0182018_10002229_pt1 | contig 19961 bp, 23 predicted proteins | sample 812P2MmetaG_FD_120490 | JGI IMG/M metagenome (GOLD analysis project Ga0182018, IMG submission 120490) | Permafrost microbial communities from Stordalen Mire, Sweden - 812P2M metaG | ecosystem: Environmental > Terrestrial > Soil > Wetlands > Permafrost | place: Sweden: Stordalen | collected...
CAGCTTCCTTCAGATCCCCAGTCACCCGGGGCACCCTTGCCGCTCAGCTAACACTTCCCCTTGCCGGGTGTCTAGAGGACTTTCACCTCCAAGTGAGTGCGCCCTGCCGGGCGCACAAAAAAAGCCGCCGACTCGAAGGCCGGCGGCTGAGAGTCAGCGGATCACGTAATGATGCGCCGATGCTCGCGGGCGAGGTCGGCGTAGGCCGCCATCGTTCGCGTCGCTGTGAAGTGGAGGTCACACTCGAGCGGCAGCCCGAGGGGGCCGCGGGCGCCCCCGAGCTCCAGCAGGCTCACGTAGCCGAGTTCGGGCTGGCCGAGACCGACGTCGATCACATTATTTCGACTGGTTCGGTACGTCAATGACCGCAATGCTTCGCCCTTTCGCCCAGAGTGAGGCACGCGCCGAGAAGGCCAGTCGACGTCCGTCCGGGGACCAGACTGGATGATCCGCATTTAAAGCAGGATCGGTAACCTGAATAAGCCCCGTTCCGTCTCGATTAATGAGGAATATGGCGTACTGGCCAATGAGGCTTGCTCGGGTAGACTCAAAGGCCAATATCTTCCCGTCGGGCGACCAAGTCGGTGCTCTTCCTTGACCCGGGGTGGATTCTACGGTTCTCGCTATGCCACTGTCATCAACGAGCCAAATGGAGTTTTTTGTCTGATCGTATTTCTGTCCAGTGTTCTTCTGACCCGCAAAAGCAATCCACTTCCCATCCGGCGAGACGCTGGGCATCCCGGTAAAGACTTGCTTCTGGTCGGTGACTGTAACGGCGCCACCCGTATTGACGTTAACCCTTATTATGACCATATCTTGAGCATCCATCGCCGCGAGCTGTTCGCCGCTTGGAAACCACGATGGATAAAACATTTGGTCCGATGAGACGAGCAACTTTAACTCGCGAGGGTTGGATCCGTCAGAGTTGATAAGCCAGATGCTGTTCTGCCCGTGCGCAGATGTCCCCGTAAACGCGATCACGTTGTTTTGCTTCGACCAGTTCGCTCGTGTCGCAGCGATGGGCAATGGAGCCCGCGCAAGCGGTTGTGGCTGACCGCTTTCCGTGGGAATAAGTAGTAGTTGCCAAGTTTGTTCTACGCGACGACTGAACAGGATATGGTTGCCGTCCGGCGAAAAACACGGCCACAAATCCAGGCTGTCAGCGGTGAGAAACCTAACCGACGCATGCGATGGCGAATCCGTGTGCGATACCGATGCGCCGCTAGCTGCCAGTATTAGGACGTTCATCGTCACGGAATGCCTTATCAATGCAGCACTCGCAATTACAGCAACCTTGCGTTGGCGCGGCGGGTGTGCATCATTACGGCTCGCCCCTTTGCCTGCGACGCCACCGGGCCACGCAGCCCGGCGGTCCAGCCGCGTATTTGTGAGGATGTACATGCTCACGCCGGTCCCGATGGGGATAACCGGCAAACGCGCTGCCGGCAGGACCCGGTGCACATATCGCCCAGTACAGGATCCGGGCGGCGACAACCCGGAGATGACCAAGCGAAACCAACGAGCAAGAGCCTTATAAAAGAGTAGTCCCGTAGCATATCCTTGCCCTAGACCTGTAGCCCAATCGAGTCAGTTAGCTAGAAACTTATCGATCGCGGATTCGCCGATAGTGTCAGAAAAGCCGGCAAAGGGCAGAAAATCCAGTACTTGAATTCCGCTTGTCTTCATATGATTAAGCGGCTCTTCGGAGCCTTGCAAGTCCCCACCAATCGAAGCAAGGGAGATTGCTCGCAGATCTTTAAGCATATTGAGGAAATGTTGTTCCCTCCCGCGCCAACCGATTGTGAGGACTCTCGTTACCTTGGGAATTAAGTTTGCTAATTGACCCAGGTGATCGGTGGGGCATTCGAAAGTGCTGTCGTCCTTGTTTGCGATAGGAATTGCGATTGCTGGAACGAGCGGTGTTGCCGAATACCCTTGGGCGACCTGCTCCGTAACCAGGGAATAGCTATTCGTCAGGGATATCCGGTCAATGTGCTCTATTATCTTATGCGAATGTCCAAACGGGCCCTGCTGCGTCGAAAAGAGGACTTGAGGTGCTGACGATATATGTCGCCCCCAATTCTGGGAACCGTGCAGCTTGAACAATTTGAATCCATCGGTACCGATATAGTCATTCATTACGTGGAATTCGACTCCGTATTGCTTAGAAAGCGCTGTTTCTAGCAACGTGTCGTAGTTGAATGTAACAAGGCAAACTGGATCCGAGACCTTTTGGAAATGACGAACTCGATCGAGTAGTGCCTCATAGTTAGTGAAACCACCAATTCCCGAAAGCCATATGGGTATAGTCGATTGAAAGATTGACTGCAGGTAGTACTTGACTGCTGTGAGTTGCTGACGTCTCCGCGGATTGTCGGCCCCCTGGTCTTGAAGCCGCTGCAGAACCTCTTCAAGAGATCGCCTTGGGTTTTTCGGCAGAAGTTGCGGGATTAGGTCATGGAATTCCCTAAATTCCGTCCTTGCGCTCCTAAACTCCGATCGTTCCTCAAAGAGATTATCTGCTAATGCTGGTCTATTTGGCCTTGGAATCGTGATTGGAACGTTTGAGGAAGAGTCATATGATGCGCCGGCACCAAAGATGACCATTAGCATTGGAGTTTCTTCGGTTTCTCTGGTTGTTGCTGTGCTACTTATTTGCGCGGATAAAGGCCTCGGGCCCAGCCCCCTTTACAAATCCGTCGCCGTCGATCTCAGAAGTGTCGACCTCCTCCATCGTGTTCTCGAGCGCGCGTAGATTCCACTGCTTAATCGTGGGCGTCGTCGCCCGGCGCTTCGTCCGGACCATGCGATCGTCCTTCACGACGTACGCCTCAGCAAAGTAGACTTTAACTTTGGCCATGAACTCCCTCCCTTCGCGCGCAAGGATTGTTTGCCAATTGTCCCCCAGCCGACTGTGTGGGAGTGTACTGGACGGGATTATCGCGAGCCACGCGCTAGTTAAGTCTCCGATTCGTCGCGGTCCGGCACAGCCGGATCCGGCCTAGAATTCCTTAATCCGTTAGTCATTAGTCAAGTCCAACACAGATAGAACGTATAATCAATAACTTATGTAACTTACCTGATGTGATTTATCGAGCAGTCCCACCACCGAGCGGTGCCGTTAGATCGTGCGTCGATGAGATCAATAAACCATCATCCAATGTGCGCTACGAGTGATAACCGTCGTGTCCGGTTCAGATCAATACGCCTCGGGATGACGCTTACAGATGACCTTCACCGGGAGGCCCAGAGTCGACTATTGCGACCAGAAGAACCGACGCTTCGTGCTCAATACGTCAGAGTGAAAACAGGGGAGTTGCTTGCGGAGCTTAGATCACCCAGTGCGGACTTTCGCGAACGGAGAAAACCCGCCGACCCGAAGGCCGGCGGCTGAGGGTCAGCGGATCAAGTGATGATGCGCCGATGTTCGCGGGCGAGGTCGGCCTAGGCCGCGATCGTTCGCGTCGGCGCGAAGTGGAGATCGCACTCGAGCGGTAGCCCGAGGGGACCACGGGCGGCGGCGAGTTCCGCGAGACTCACGTAACCGAGTTCGGGTTCGCCGAGGCCGAGGTCGCAAAGACCGAAGGCAAGGTCGATGTCGGGGTTGAGCTCGGTGAGTAGCCAGGTGGCGTTGCCGTCGGCGGTGAAGAGTTTCACGACGGGTTGGAAGTCCAGCGCCTGGTCTTGACGGTCGGTGGCTTCGCGCTGCGCGCGTCCGTTCTCGAGGAGTTTCTGGCGTTGGGCGGCGGTGATGAGTGTCATGTGTTCGATTCCTGTGTTGGCGGACCGGAGCGGTCCGTTCGCCGGCGAACACGGACCGCGCAGGGGCCGCGCAGCGCCGGACACAAGCCATCAGAGCCGGAGCTGCAGGGGTCGAGATAGCAACCGCCGTGACAGCGGCTCTGCGCTGGCGCGGCGGGTGCGAGTTCCTTCGAGGCGACGACTGGACGAGTAAGATAATAAGAGGAAAAGTGGCCTAGCCGTGTCAGCGAAGGTATCCTGCGCTTTATTGCGAAAGCTCCACAAGAGCGCAATTTCTAAGGAGTAGAGAGTCGTGGGTACGTCGCTTCCGGTGATAGGCGCCGTATGCTTCGGAACGGTGATTGGCTGGATGGCCAACCACGTTCTTGAAAGGGCAAAAGAAGTGAATGTGAAGTGGCTTGGCTCAATGATTAGTATTTTGGGCGGTGGAGCGGTTACGGCACTATTTGAGCCGCGCTCTCAGCTGTTCGGCGCTTATTGCATTGGGTTGGCTGGAGCGTTTTTCATACGGGTCCTCTGCCTGCCCGTCGTCCGCTGGTGCGGTCAATTTTTCGCTCATGAAGCACTGCGCGAGATTGAGAAAGAACCCACTGCGTCCGCACGTCCGGTGGCCCCAGATGTTGTTGTGGCCGACCCGCGCAATAAATAGTGGCCTCTGCTGATGCCTGGATCCCAAGTTGCGAGGCCTGAATGCTAGGTCGATGTCGGGATTATCGCTCTCGGCGAACCTCTCGAAGGAGATCGGCGGTCCGTGCAAAGCCTTCGAGCGAGGAATCAGGACGAGGATTGGGAATCATACGTTTCGGGCGACCGGGATCACGCAGTACCTGCGCAATGGCGGCCGACGCGAGCGCGCGCAGCAAATGGCCGCGCACGACGGCGCTCTATGATCGGCGGGATGATGAGGTCGCGGTGGGTGAGGTGGAACGGATTCTGATCTGATAATGAAATAATATGTTTCCATTATATAAATGGGCCGGGGGCGGGCACGCTCAGACCCTCATAAGAGACCGGCCGCAGCGTTGAAAATCAACAACGTCTCACCGCCGACAATTCCAGAAGCGTCAGGGGATCCGATAGAACGGGTCGGGCAGGAGAAACGCCCGATCCGCGTGCCCACCCGCGAGATCACTGGGTTGATCACCAACATTCTCGATGATGTGGTAACCGCGCGCTTCGATCTTAGCGCGCTCGGGCGCCTTGAAGTCGGCAGCGGAGGTTGGATGCAGGTCGTTGGGCTCCATAATAACGGCGTTCCAGTCCGTATAACCGGCCCGGCGAAGATTTAGTTCGGTCGCCGCTCGTTCGGCTTCATGCCTTCCCGTGATGAAGAAAATGGCGACATGACGTGATTTGGCATCATTGAAAAGCGCGACAATCGGTTCGATCGGCGTCGCTTCCGCCAGGCTGTCCCAGGCCGGCGCGCCACAAGGTCCTTGCGGCAAATGTGAGCAATCCCCAGTGGGGAAATAGCCAAAATCGTTGGCCTTGATTTCGGTCCAATTTGAAATCGATGTCTCGTCAATGTCGAGAACAATCGCAGGTTGTGCAACATGGGCCACATGAGTATCAAGGTAGGCGTGTGCTTGGGTTGCGACCGCAGCAAGCTCCCGCTCGTAGCTTCCATACTGCTGATACACGAGAATGCCGGCTTTAAGATCACCAAGATTAGGTGGCTGCGCGAACGCATCATCTTGCGCAGCAACTCCAGTCAGTGCCAGCGCGAAAGCAGCTCTAAACCAAGGTGCAAGCCATGGTCGCTTTGTGACGGATTGCATTACGCCCCCCTCTTCGATGGATTTCTAGCCTTGGGCTTGGCCCTCGGGCTCTTCGCGCGCCCACGTGCGGACTTTCTGGTGCGGCCGAAGGCGCATGCGTTTATTCTCGCAATCTCATACACTCCGTCTAACGTAAATTTGAATTGATGAGATTCGCGAGCCGCACGCCCGCCAAAGCCACGCGGGCTTGCGCCTCAGTGCGCGCGTTTTGCCTATAGTGCGCGTCCAATTGATAGGGTCCAGCGCCAGGACCGACTGGCGGGGCATAGGCGTATTGCCGCGCCGCCGCAAAACTCTCTTCGATCCACACCTTTTCGTCGGCGATGGCTGCGCCCGTTTCCGGCGCCGCTCCCAGGCGCTCCGCTTCAACGATAGCGATCGTCGGACTCTTGCTCGTGCCAAGAATGTCGTCCCAGAATCCGTGCAATTCGGTGCGGCAGGGCTTTTCGCAAAGGGCAACAAGGTTTCCGCCTTGATCGCCATTGGGAAGTTGTTGCGAAAAACGCGACGTAGCATGCAATGGTTGATGCACGTCGCCGACCAGGTGTTCCAGCCAAACCAAGTCGTACGATTTTATATCGTCGCTGACGCTATCCGACTTGATCGCCGCTTCGAAGAGCTGGATTTGAGTTTCGGCGTTCGGCGGTATCGGTTGAACGAGGGGCGTCCTATCCATCGACAAAGGTACGTCGATGAAATGCCAATAGCGATGCTGCAGATGATCGCTATAGCCGATGTTTTGGGCCGCAGCAGGCCCCGAAGGCCGTTCGCCGTCGAATATATATCCTGCTTCCGCCTTTATCGCGTCCGGCCAAGTTGCGGCTGTGACAAATGCAATCTGCGCCTGTTGATCGGGCGCAATGTTCGCTATCCATTTACTGTAGTCAGGATTGAGCTTTAGCAGCTGAGCTACGCGCGCTCGGCTTGGATCATCGAGATGCTTCCACGCGACGGCGGCAACCATCATATGACCTTCGCTATCCCACGCCCGGGCGGTTGATGCAGCCATCGCAAGCGCGACGACAACCGCTACCATAGTGCTCTTCATACCGCCTCTTCCTTCCGTGCCGGCGCGCGCCTGTAGGGAAAACTTCATGCGCGTAAATCCCTCCGCAATATTGCGTCTGCCGTGCGCAGGGCGAGCGCGACCAGGGTTAGCGTGGGGTTGCCAGTTGCTATGGTCGGGAACGAGCCGCTGCCCGTCACAAAAAGATTGGGATGGTCCCAGGAGCGCTGTGCGGAGTCGACCACAGACTGATGTTTATCCGTACCCATTCGGTGCGTACCGGCAATGTGTCCCGACCCGAAGTATTTAATTCTAGTATCTTTTCCGTCGATCGTGACCGGAAACATCGCAGGATCATTATCATCGGGCTCCCTCGTAAACTCCGCCGCACCCATTGACGCAAAAATTTGGCTTACGGCGTTCTTAGCTGCGACTAAGCCGTCTTTCGTGTACTGCGAAAGGTCGTATTGGATCGCGGGCCGCGGAAGTCCCAAATTGTCGACTTGTTTCGCTACGGTGACGCAATTACGCTCTTCCGGAGTTTGCTCCACGAGTACGCCAAGTCGAAATTGATGACTAAGCTTCGAGTTATAGGCGTCGATCAACGCGGTGCCGAACAACGCCGACCTATTGGGATTAAGATGACTATCATTCATTCCATTAATGAAATCGAGAGTGGTGGTGTCTGGGTCGCCGATGGGGAAATTCCAGCCCTCATTGCCGATCTCGATTCGAAACGCGGCGCGCTGTCGTCGGAAATCGCCATCCCGAAGGTTTTCAATGCCGGACGTTGATAATGGGCCGCGATAGGGAAATACTGGATCCGCTGCGAGTGCCCAACCAAGATAGAGCGGATGGTCCATTAGGTTCTTGCCAACCTTGCCGCTGCTATTGCCGACACCGTTCGGCGTGCGACCGCCGTTCGTCGATATGAGCAACAGTTTCGGCGTTTCGACGGCGTGCGCGGCCAAAACAAATACTGTAGCCTGAACGGACCCGGCTGCGGTTTTGGGACCGAGGGCGTCTTGATATTGTAGGTAATTTACGCTGGTGATGCGTCCATTGGCAGCGACAATTACCTCGCTGACGACACTGCGATAGCGGATTTCGACATTGCCGGTCGCTAACGCATCGTTGATCGTAACGCTGGGATCGTATTTGGCCTGGATGGGACAGATCGGAATGCAATTAGTGTTGCCGGCGCACGCCTTTCGGTTTTGATAGGGCTGCGAATTGCGGCCGGCCGGCGAGCCTGTCACCGTGAGCCGTACTCCGTCTATGCCCAATTCGGCAATGCCCGCAGCCACCGCCGCATCGACGAGCGAAGGTGGGATGAGTGGCATGGGATAGGCATACCCCACCGGAAAGCTGATGCCGTGATAGGCTTGGGCTGCAACGTCCGCGGAAACGCCAATTTCTGCCTCCGCAGCGCGGTACCAAGGCTCCAAATCCTCATAGCCGAGTGGCCAGTCTGCCAACTGTCCATAGACCGTCTTGGTCTTGAAATCATTGGGGACGAATCTGAGGCTCGTTCCAAGCCAATGACGTCCTGTTCCGCCCCCTATACGCTCATAGGAGCTTGCAAAGGCAAGCGGTCCATTCTGAATCAAATACGACTGCTTTGGGTCTTTCCAATTTGTAGGATCCAGCGTAAGAACTGTGGGACGCGGCGCGTTAAGCTTCGTTGGATCAATGAGCTTGCCGTTGGCGTCGAAGAGCGGTGGCGTGTAAGGGATCTCCTCAACTTTCGTGTTCGAGGTATAAAAGCGCTCCATAAACTCGTTTACATTGACTGGAATCTCGACGCCCGCTTCCAATATGAGGACATGTTTGCCTGCTAGTGCGAGTTGCTTCGCGATCATCGCGCCGGAAAATCCAGCGCCGACAATCACTGCATCGAAAATTGGATCGCTCATCGCCTATGCCCCTATGAAATCATTAAGCGACGGGGGCGGACCGTTCCAATACCCAAAGTGCCAGTTGCTGTCTCCCATCGGGTGGGCTTGCGCCACCTTCCATATCCAGCCTTGCGTATACGCCTTTGACGATATCACTAAGGACGGGATCGGCGACGCCGGCGGATCGGGGACGGCGTAACGCTTTAAATCTCCTGGCGTGATCCACTGCCCCAGAAACCACAGCAACATGATGCTGCGGCACAAAAAACGTAGGTCTTCGCCCGACTGATTTAGGAGGACGTCGCCAAGAGTGTTTGCGGGCGTGTTGCCGGCGACCGTGAGCGCTTCTGAGAATGTAGGGCCTGCTTCGGTGCGTGCCTTATCAAAGAACTCCTGCTTGATATTTATGGGATCGACGGAAGGCGCAAGCTTTGTCGGGTCGATTCCTGTCAGGGCCGCCGACAACTTTACGAAATTGTCCATGTCGCTCATCGCTTGCTCCTCAGGACGACACCGCCGCTCGCCCAGCCTTAGTGGGCATTTTCCAGGATGTAGGTAAAGTCCGAGAACTTTCCGGTCGTCGTCGTTGCGTTGTTGTGACAGCCGATGCAATTGGAAGACGCCTGCGGCACAGTACCCTGAATGTAGGTCTCGGCCGTGGTGTTCGCAAGAAAGGTCGGTGCAGGCCGCCCGGTCGGGTCCGTCTTACTCCCCGCGTCCGTCGGCCATTGCGTGCTCACGAGCATATAATTCTCCCACACGGTACCCCTAAGAATTGCCTGAAAACTCCTGGACATTCCGATAGATTCGTCGGATAAGGGGATGACCCGCGTAATCTGGCTCCTAAATCCACGGGGAAAGGGCTGAACATTAGGATCCCAAGGGCGTGGCGGCGGTTCATTGACCTTGCAGCCGCTGCAGTTGGGATTGAAGTAGTTGTAATGCGCATTAAGATGGCCTGCTTCTACTTCGGCTTGCGAGGGAACATTGTCGACTTGCTCGAAGCTGGACCAAATCCACTCCGGATCACTGTCGAATTTGTGAGCGATGTGCATCCCCACCAATCCCAAAGTGGCCTTATGGCAGGTCTCTTTGACGCTCATGCTCGTGCCTGCCACTGGTTTGGTATAGATGAGCGCCGCAAGCGTGTGAAAGCGCGCCAGAGAATCCCCGGGCCCCATCACCTTCCATGCAAGTTTGATCATGATCGATCCGACCGTGCCAAGCGCCGTCTTGCTGACGAAGGGTTTTTTTGGAACAGTGGCCGCTGGAAAATCGACCACGCCTGACACCTTCTTCTGTCCGATCTTGTTATAAAGCTGATTGGCGACGATGTGGTCGAACATTGTCTTGTTCATCAGTATGTCGAACCGCGTGTAATTGCCATTTTGATCGATGAGTGGCCCGGTCTTGAAAGGTTCGCTGATTGCGCTAAGCACATTCGGCGTCTTGCCGACCATACTCACAACGGCCATGCCGGGTTCGAAAAGATCTTTACAAACCGCCGGAATGGGCGTCGGAGAACCCCACGACGTGGGGGGCGAACCGTCGGCTCGCATTACCGAGTCGATGTCCTTCCAAGTTTCCCAGATCGTCGGCGCGTCGCCGGCCACACTGTGACCTTTTCCGATTACAGTCTTACCATCATTTGGCGAGTTCAAAGCCAGAAATGTCAGCCACGAATAGAAGTCGAAGCCATGCTGCAGATTCTCGAGGGTAAACGGCGAGACGAATTGTGCCTTACATGGAAGGCCGCTCGTCAATAGTGCAGGCGTGACGGGCGTATCCGGAGCGGTCACATTGCAGTTTTGCGGTGCTAACGGGGCCGCAGCGCCATGGTCAATCGTGCAACTAAGAAGCGCAGCCGAAACGGCAACTGTGGCCCGTCTCAACATTTCGAGATACTTATGGCGCATCTTCACAAACTCCTGCCACGCCCTGACTGCTACTGCCGCAGCCTTCTTGCAGCAGGGTCATGCATTCTGCGTCCGCTAACGTGTTTGCGGCGCGAGGCGCAAGCTCGTAGACATTCTTACTCATCGGGCTGGAAACCGTGCGGGGAATGGTTCGTCCAGTATGCTTTTGCCGCAGAAATGTATTGTGTCCAATCCTGCGCGATTCCATGCTGGGCCTCCGCCAGGTCCAGCTCGCCCTTTCGAACCTGCACGGCGAGGTAATTTTCGACGCTGTCCTTGATCTTGAAATAGCGCTGCGCCAGGACGACGTCATTCGGACCACACTGGGGCCAGATGTTGTCCACCGTATCGGCACCACCGAGTTCCAGTGACACGAGATGGTCCAGCTCGCACGTCTGATTCTGACCTTTGTTGTCCTCTGGATGGGTGATTTTGTACTCGTCATAGGTCGCGTTCTTCGCCTTCATCGTGCTCGCTTGGTTCCGCTCGCAACCCGTTTTGAAGCCTCCACTCTGCAGGACCTTCAGCGTCACGGTAGGATTGATCGCGCCCGGAGTGCACGCGGGATCAGGAATCGGGTAGCCACGATTCATCTTCGGCGAACAGTTCGCCTGCGCAGTCTTTTGCCCCAATGATACAGATGCAGCGCGATCTACACCGGCCGGGCATGAGGGCGCTTCGCCCGATTGGGCGACAGAGACCGCGGATAGACAAACAATCAAACAACCGACCAAGCGGCGTCCAAACGCGGTGCGGTTGTCGCTACAGACTATTATATTCGCTCTGCGCGGCCGAAAGAGCGGCCACCCAACGACGCGCGCGCGTACTAGAGAAAGTAGCGAACTCAGGAGTTGTCTCATTATCTTACCCCAATTGTTGCTTTCAATAACGACGCGCATGATTGCGCTGCAGCAAAGTCGCGGACGCGGCCCAGATTCCCCTCCCAATAGGTCGCACCGCTCGAGGCTATAAAGTTCGCAAAAGCCCTCCCTAAGCAAAGATACGGATCTCATAATCGGCAACGATCACGTGAGTGCGCGGCCGAACGCCAACCAGAGAAGCTGCGCAACCCGTTCTAAGGCCACGTTTTGATGCCGGTCTTGGTAATTAGCCAGTGAGAATGCCTGTCGTCCAAGCATACTGCTCCGAACGGTTGGTCTATCTCAGCACTCGAAGAAAATACATTGCTGCAGCTGGCGACTCTCTTGATGCAGCGCGTCAAAAGCCGATGATGTCGCCGACTCCTTAACTACATTAATGACGGCCGAGGTCGCTCGGACAGACCTTCCGATCCGGTAGTTGGAGAGTACAAGGGCGCCGACCCGAAGGCCGACGTCCATATGTGAACGCATAAGGTGACAATGCGGCGATGCTCGCGGGCGAGCTCGGCATAGAATTTGAACGCTCGTGTTGGCAAGAAGTGAAGATAGCACTTACGCGGCAATCCTAGATGACCGCCAGCGGCGGCAAGCTCTGCGAAGCTCACGTAGCCCAATTCGGCTGTGCCGGATTCCTAGTCGCAAAGGCCGAAGCGGCTTTCAAATTCCGAGTCGAGCTCCGTGAAAAGCTAGGTGGCGTCGCGACCCCCTCGTTCTCCAGGACCAGTTGGAAATTGAGGGACAGGGGATTGCCGTCGGCTTCCGCGCAGCTGAGGGTTGCGCTGCCGGCGACGATTACGTGATCGACAATGCGGACGTTCACGAGCTACAGCGCTTCAGGCAGCCGCCACGTTATTAGCTCGTCGGCGCGACCGGGCTCGCCGACGCCTAACGGGTAGTTGGGAACCAGAAGCGCAGCCGCAGTAAGGGCTCGGATACTCATTGATCTCACCGAGTCCTTCATGAGATTTGATCAATCGGCCTCGCTTCTTCTTTTTCCACGCTTTCTACAAAGCGCTCGACACACTCCCTCAATCTCTGGAGTGCATCTTCCATCGCTTTCGAGTCTTTAGCGGATCCCGAACCTCGCGGATTTACATCCAAAAGAAGCGTCACTTTGACGGCGGCCTTACGGAGATCCCGCAGTGTAGTGGCGGATTCAGAAGGAAGGTTCCTGTCTCCCTTGTCCGGCGGCGCGAATATGCCCGCCGCCGCCCTTAGAAAATCCCCTGCGGTGTCAACAAACGCATCCATCTTATTATTGTTCTGACCATCCTCTATACGCAGGGTCGATTGCAACTCGCTGACGGTGTTCGCTCTGCTCAGCGTGAGTTCCGCGGATCGCTGAAGCTCACTTAGCCGTTCTAGACGCTTCTTCTGTCGTTCGGCGTTGAGCGTTAACGTCTGTTTAAAAGCTTCGAGTGCTTTGGCGTGTTGAACTTGCTCGTCAGTAGCGCGAGCAGTTGCTTTCCAGGTTTGGTAGCTAATGAAAGCATTGACAAGAAGTGTGATTAGGGCCACGACAGCCGCCATCATAGCGGCGCGCTCCGTAGCGGTGCAAAGAGTTAGCTCTGTGCATAGCCAGTCCATAAATACTCCACATCGTAGTCACACGTGTAGGGTGCCATAGGCGTTTGTATCTTGGAGCCTTGCTGTCGGGGACGCTCGAGCTATTAATATGCGTCACCGCGCGTCATCTTGGCGGGATACGTCAACGCAATACGAAAACCGAAAGTTTTGTTACGTTCTGGGCCGAGGTCAATTAACTTGCACGCTCCCGGTTGCCCTCAGGTTGATCGCGCTAATCAACACAAGCGTACCCAGACCCTTCGTCATGCCCGGAATCAGTGTTATGCTCAATTTAGTGTCTAAGATCTTCGAGACATCTGTCGTGGTGAGAGTTGCGACTTTGCTGCCTGCATCTGTCCATTGCGCGGTCATGCCATCCGCGAAGTTCCTGCCAGTGACTGTAACAGCCCTCGGTTGATCGTCGGGTGTAACACTTTGATTCGGGTCGATTGTCAATGGATCGACGGGAAAACTACACGCCGCCATCTGACCATCTTTATCGGTTAAGATCAGTGTATGCAGCCCCTCCAAATAAGAGGCCGCATCTTTCAACCTAACGTTGACTTCTGTGCAGAACGAGGGATCCGCGGCCTGGACTTGGGCTTTCACGACGTCGATTGCGAATTGATCGGGTCTCAGGGTATCGCCATCGATGTTGACCAAAGCGTTCTGGGATAGGTTTTCGCCTTTGATGTTAATGGCCATAGTCGCTGGCGATCCCACAACGGCTGGCGCCGCCGCGGTGACGAGAAGTTGCGCGACCACTGGCCCGGGCGATCGCACGAGCTTCCCGCCCAAATACCCCGTAGCGCTGATTCCCATCAAGTACAGAAAGCTTGCCGGTACATCGGGCAAATCTTTCAGTGTTGACGGGTCGTGCGCCATGACGAGCCCCAGAAATCCGCCGCTACCCACCAGCGTCCATACAAAAAATTGAAAGCGATCGCTGGCGACCAGACCACCGCTGCAGATTAGATCGGAAATCGAAGGTGAGACCGGACCCGCACCCTTCGGGCCATGGTTTGATGTAATGCCGACCGCGGCGACCGTTGTGCCCACGCTAATACCCAATAGCGTCGACCAGCCGCTAGGTATCTCCGGAAAGGTGAAGTCCCATTGGATGAGGATCCTGCAAAGGAAAGCAAAGATATATGAGAAGACAGCGACCCCGGTCCAGGCGAGCAATTGAAACTTTGAGAGGCTGTACGAGTTGGTCTGCTTATCGAGAAAGAAGGACGCCGCGGGACTATAGTCCTGATCCCCGATCTTGTAGATGCCGATGCCTTTCCATACTAGCGCTAAGACGATGAGCCCGAGAACAAGAGACAACACTGTGGCCAAGCCCCGCAACTCCGTTGGCGTGATTCGGGAGAAGGTTACTGGCCTGGCCTCGGAAAGGGTTCCGTTTACGCGCAATCGCAATTGGATGGGCTCTTGGAAGCTGACAGGGTGAAATCCTTTGACCGTCAACCTCCGCGTTTCCATACCCGTATCGTAAGAAAGACATATCTTCTTGAATACTCTTGCTGTCGCATATGCGGCGCATTCCGACGGCGTTCCGACCGATTGCCGCCCTGCTCCGACGACCTCAAGATAATTGTCATCGGGTGCTTGCCCGAGATTTGTTCCAGAGATATCGAAATCATAGCCGTCGTCTTCGTTGCTGGCATAGTCTGTGGCGGGATAAATTGAGTCAATCTGTACCTTGGCGGCCTCGTCTGGAAGAACAGTTAAATCTCCTGGAAGGGCCAATTCCGTGGAATCGAAGTCTAAATAGACCAGATATCGTCCAGTATCAAAATGGTCTTGTGGAAGCTTGAAGCTAAGGCTTTTGCCGTCGCTTGCCACGACTGCGACTATTGTGCGGCCTTTATTCCCGGAATCCTCCCTGCCCGTTCGCAGATGGACTACAACACCCTGGGCCGGGAAATTACTGCCTTGGACCGTTACGGTTTGTCCCCGTGTGGTCGCTGGAAGAGCAGGCACAGGCGAAACGCCGGGCGCCCCCCATGAGATGTTACTCAAGAGAAGCATCAAAGAAATACTCAATGCCCTTTTCAGCATCGCAATCCGATAGCGCACGTTTTGTGTCAAGTGGGAAGACCTACGCAGAATAGTAAGATCCACCGATCATCGCGCCGCATGAATGTCGCTTCGTCTGGCAGTTCTTCTGTGCAAACACCGAGTGACGTTCCCTGCATCAGGTTGACTTCCGAAATCCGACAACCGAGGCGCTCGCTGATGGATACGCTTGCACATCCCAGCCGCTATTGTTTTCATGAATGCGAAATACTCCGATTTCGACGCCGTGCAACAGCGACTTGGTGAAGCATTTGTATCTGCCCAACGGAATTGTTCTTACCCGTCATCTGTTTGGCCCTTCGACTGGGAGCAAAGCACCCGCAAATCGACTTGCAGCGGTATTTACGAATGCGGCTCATAAGATTCCATTCCAGCGACACTCGAACGTTTGCATCGACACTCAGGTGATCGAGCGCCCCGATGTCAGTAGATCAGTGCCTCGACCCGCTCTGGGGCCCCCTTATCATGCCGGCTTTGGTAATAATCCAGTGCCTTTGCCCCATTAGTCGGATGGAACCATGTCTAGTAGATCACTGGTCGAAGTGGGTCGTTCATCTCAGCAACAGAAGTAAATATGTTGGCGCATCTGCCGGTCCGTTCGCCGCAGTGCAGCAAACATCCTGAAATGCCAGAATTCTGAGTGCCCTTAGGGGTGCGCGTACTTTTTCTCCCAGAAGTAGCACTTGTAACAATTCAACCCCCTGATTTCAGAGACTTGCGCGAGCTGCAGTCACCGCAATTTCTTTACTCGCACGCCCGCTGTGGGACCTTAGCTCGGTCAACGAGTTGCGTGTGCGCTTGCGGCGTTGCCGCAGAAAAAGCGCTACTCTTGGCACGGAAAGTACGCCAACCCCTTAGAGCAGGCACAGAAAAAGGCCGCCGCCCCGAAGGCCGGCGGCTGAGGGTCAGCGGATCAGGTGACGATCCGCCGATGCTCGCGGGCGAGGTCGGCGTAGGCCGCGATCGCGCGCGTCGGTGCGAAGTGGAGATCGCACTCAAGCGGTAATCCGAGGGGGCCGCGGGGCCGTTGAGAGCTCGGCGAGGCTTACGTAACCGAGTTCGGGCTTCCATGCCCGTGATTCAACTAAACAGCTCGTCATCTTTTTGGTTTGCTGGATCCGAAGCGATCTTTGTAAGGCCAAGGCGATCTTCATTTCTTTCCAATAGGCCCCACAACTCGAGCCCGCTCTTAGACATAAAGCGGATAGCCCCACAACGAACCAATATTTGCCGAAGCTCATCTTCTTTGAAGCCACCCAAATGGTGGCGGATAACTTTGAATGATCGCAGGCGCCAGCTAGTGTCAGACAGCAATGACCGAGTCACGAACTCCGCAGAATCTTGGAGTTGATAGTCCTTTTTAAGGTTCCGCTCCTGAACTAAGTAAGTAGCATAGCCGCCTAGCGCGCCGCTAATAATGGACGCAGTCAGCGTCTCAAGAAAGGAAAGTTCCGTGGCCATATTTCATTACCCACTATGCCCGGCGCCCACTATTGCGCCTCGTACGGCTCGTCGATTGTCAATCGTACAGTCGCATTATGTGTGCTATTGGTCTTAGACGAAAGTCATTCCCCGCAACGAGGCAACGGAGCGCCTTGACGGCGAGAAAGCTGTGGTAGGGTCAAAAGGATCAGGCCCAGCGCGCTCTCCCCTTCTCCTTTGGGTGCGCGCGGCGCGCCCGTAGTGCACGATTGGGTCAGACGCCCAAGAGCGGCTCGGCGGCGGAGCCGCCTCAAGCGGATAGTTTGGCGAAGAAACGGTATTTCGGGCGATTTCGGGGGAATAGAAGATCAAGGGGTGGCCTGCGATCGCCCTTCTACGGGCTTTATAGGCGGTCGATTTTCCGTACAGTCAAAAAACTGAGGAGTGCCTTAGAGAAAACCGCCGCCCCGAAGGCCGGCGGCTAAGAATCAGCGCATCAGGTGATGATGCGTCGATGCTCGCGGGCGAGGTCGGCGTAGGTCGCGATCGTGCGGGTCGGCGCGAAGTGGACATCGCATTCGAGCGGTAACCCGAGAGGACCGCGGGCGGCTGAGAGTTCTGCAAGGCTCACGTAGCCGAGTTCGGGCTCACCGAGACCGAGGTCGCAAAGTCCAAACGCCAGGTCGATGTCGGGGTTGAGCTCCGTGAGGAGCACGAGTCGCCGCGCACGACAGCGCTGTATGATCGGCGGGATGATGAAGTGGCCGTGGATGAGGTAGAGCGGATTCTGATTTGACGGGTCTCGAATCGATCGCGGTGATCGCTGCAATCGGGAGCATGGGCATGACCATGGATGAGCAAAAATACTGGTTCCGCGCAAAGCGCTATGGCTGGGGGTGGGGCCTGCCGATCACCTGGCAGGGCTGGGCAGTACTCGTCTTATGGTTTGCCGCACTCATACTGGGGAGACGCTATCTGGTTCCTCGTAATATGTTTGCCCATTTGGCGTTCGTGCTCGCTATGGTGTTTTTACTCCTGAGCATTTGCTACAAGAAAGGCGCGCCGCCGGGATGGCGCTTTGGCGACGGCGGCTGAGGGCGATTCGGGCAGCTGCCTATCGTAAAAAAGCAAGTTTTCATTATATAAAGTCGGGGCACGGAGGGGGCGGTTTTGAGCAGGAGTCCACGGATTCGGGCGGCTTGCAACGATTACAGTTGACCCGGATCCGGGTTGTCAGGAGAATCTCCCCTAGGGCGAAAGCCCTATACCCCCCCTGGGCCTCGGTCCAGGGCGCGAAGCCGCCGCAAGGCGGCTTCAGCTTTTCTGGGGTTGAGGAAAGCTTTGCGTACCTTCGTCTATGTGGATGGCTTCAATCTCTATTTTGGCGCGCTGCAGCGAACCCCGTATCGTTGGCTGAACTTGCAGCGCCTGTGCGACCTGATGCTCGCCGCTCACAACCGAGTCGAACGCATCAAATATTTTACGGCGCATGTGACGCAGAGACCACAAGACCCGCTGCAGCCGGCGCGACAGCAAGCATATTTACGCGCGCTCAAGACGCTCCCAAATCTTGACGTCATCCTTGGGCACTTCCTGACCCATGAAGTGAAGATGCCGCTGGCGGGCACACCCGTGGGGCAGCCGCTCAAATACGTTCGGGTACTTAGGACGGAAGAAAAAGGCTCCGACGTCAATCTCGCCACCCACCTGGTCCACGACGCCCATCTTGACCGCTTCGACCTCGCGGTCATCATTTCCAATGACTCAGACCTCCTGGAGGCGGTCAAGATCGTGAAGAGCCTCGGAAAGCGAGTGGGCGTGCTCAATCCTCACCTCAATCCGAGCCGCGTGCTACTGCGTGAGGCCACATTTATAAAGCCCATTCGCCAAGGGCCACTCAGCGCCAGTCAGTTCCCGAGTCAACTCGTCGATGCGATCGGGACGTTTCACAAGCCAACTCACTGGTAACGCCGGTTGGCTTATTAGCCGCCTAAGCAATGGGATTGGTGGTAGAAAAGCGGCCCGGCTGTTTTGGGGGGATACCTCTTGTCAAGGGGTGGGGTGCGATCGCCTCGCCACGGGCTTTATAGGCGGTCGATTTTCAGTGGCGAGTAATCAGACGTTAGCGAAGCGGCCATTTCTGCAAAGTCGCGTCGATGAGATCCGCGAACCGACCGGCTTTAGCCCTGTACTTCTCCGCAATGAAAATCAGGCGGTTTGCGTACTCCTGATTACGGCGTCTCAGCTCCTTGGAGATACTGAAGTATCGAAGCGTCGCGGCGTATGTTTCGTCGCGACCTTTTAGCGAAAAATGGTGGATGCTGGACAATTGCTTCTGAGTGAAGCCGCTTGCCTTAAGAAAGCGGAAGGCCTCGATGAGCTTCTGACATATGTGCACGGATGGATCCTGGGATGCAACCGGCGCGGACCAGGCGCTGCGGACTGTTTGGATTATTAGCCGACGCACTCCAATCGTACAGTAATGGTGGTCCCCGAGCACTGGATGGACGCCGGCGGTGAGAGCGTTCTACATTTGCCGATGCCGACGATCGAACTCACTAACGACGAGTTACGCGACTGTGCCCTGGCCTTGCGCATCGCAGCAACGCAAGCGCAGAGCGACGCCGATGCGCAGCCGAACCCCCGAATCCAGAAAATCATTATGGATGGCGTGCAGCGCTATGCGGGGCTGAGTGAGCGATTTGAGGTGGCTCGCAAAAAGCGGTCGACCAGAGATGCACTCGAGTAAGATTGTCCCGCGATCCTAAAGAGAATTGTATTGGCGGTTTTTCACCTTAACGACACGCGGTCGGACTTGGACGCCGGCGGGTACAGAGCTACGGAGGTGTCCCAGTGAATGTGGGTACGGGGATATCAGCGTAGCCCCAAAGGCCGAAGCACCAATCGAACTAGCCAACCCCGACCGTGCCTCCGCTATGCGTGCTACCGACGGGGCTAGAGTTCCCCTTGAAGTCGATGGGCGCGACGCCAACCCGCAACGCCTCTCGACGTCACGAAGCAGACGAGTAGGTCGGCCGCACTGCGTGACTGCACCCAGCAAATTTTAACGCTGGCGGCTGCCGACGATTCGACGAAGCACCATAAACCATCATTGTTCCGGGCGGGACCGCGTGAACCCAGAACGCAGACAAGAAGGTCCGCCGCGGATCGGCTCCCTACCTCGCACACGAGTACGTCGGCAGCGCCTCTAGAATTCTTAATTTTGACGAGCGCCATGAATTCCCCTCCTCTCACTTTAGTGCATCTGGCAGGACGCGCTGCACCGCCGCCATTGTGGCTGGGATACGATCTTCAGGAAACCTGTCAAATTCGGCAATTGCTCGATCTCCGAGGCCATGACGGCGTCTTCGACCATATGATGGCAGCCGGTTGGCGGAGCCGCCCAGGCACATGGTTGCCACTGAAAATGAACTCTCGGGGAATCCGGGGAATACCAAGGTAGCGACCCCCCTCTCGAAAATCGGTCCATGGCCTTCTAATGCGGCCGATTTTTTCCACGAAGCCGAATCGGGTAGGGGGTGAGCTTACGCTCACCGCCCTCCCACACCACCGTACGTGCGGTTCCGCATACGGCGGTTCATAAAACACACTGGAAGCGCCGGTAGGTGTCTACCAGCGAAACCAGCCCC
>Ga0182018_10002230_pt1 | contig 19954 bp, 19 predicted proteins | sample 812P2MmetaG_FD_120490 | JGI IMG/M metagenome (GOLD analysis project Ga0182018, IMG submission 120490) | Permafrost microbial communities from Stordalen Mire, Sweden - 812P2M metaG | ecosystem: Environmental > Terrestrial > Soil > Wetlands > Permafrost | place: Sweden: Stordalen | collected...
TCAGTAGTTGTAAAGAAACCCTTTGCTGTTCACCAGCGCCCACAGCAGATCTTGCGCCCGCGCCGCGCGTCCCGCGCCACCTTGCAAGTATTTGATATCGCTCTCCAGCTCCGCTGCACCGGGCGGGCGGCTCAGCGACACAAGATACAGTTCCGTGACGAGTTCGCGGTCCGAGCGGCCGCTCAGAATGGCCCTGGCGACCCGTCCGCCGGCGTCGGCGACGGCATCGGAAATAGTCTTGCCGTTCACCAGATTGAGCGCCTGCGGGAGGCTCAGGTCGCTCCGGCGCTCGCATTCGCAGGAGGATTCGCGGGCCGGCCGGCCGAACAGGTCCAGGAAACCGTCTTTGCCGATGTGCGGATCGGTCACCTGCTCGGCGTTGGTGTCCGGCGGAGCTTCGGGGAAGACCGGCCGCACGCCGGTGGCTTGCGCCAGCGCGTCCATCAATTCTTCGGCGCTGAGCCGCCGCGGAATGGCGTGCGAGAAGTTCTCGCCGTCCTTTTCGTTCCACTCGTTGGTCGAGAACGAGGCCTGATAGGTCCGGGAGTTGGCGATGGTCCGCATCAGGTGGCGGAGGTCGAAATCGTGATCGAGGAAATCCTTGGCCAGGGCATCCAGCAGCGCGGGGTTGCTCGGCGGATTCGAAGCGCGGATGTCGTCCACCGGGTCGATAATGCCTCGCCCGAAGAAGTAGCTCCACACCCGGTTTACGGTGGATTTCGCGAAGAACGGGTTGTCCCGTGCGGTCAGCCATTCCGCGTAGGCCTGCCGGCGCTGCGCATCGGTTGGCGGCGCCCCTGTGCCGGACCAGGAGGCCGGAACGATGAACTTGGGGTTCATCACGCGGCCATCCTTGGGGTGCTTCATATCGTAATCCTGCCGCTGGTCGTAGAGGATCTCTTCGCCCACTTCGTAACCGGGCCGAAGCCCCACGGCGGAGAAGAACGCCGCCATTTCGTAGTACTGGTTCTGCGTCCAGCGCTCGAACGGATGGTCGTGGCACTGGGCGCACACCATGCGCACGCCCAGAAATACTTGCGTGGTCTTCTCCATGGTGGGCTTGGGATCGCGGGTCACGCGGTAGAAGTTGGCGGCCGGGTTCTCATAAGAGCTGCCCTTTGCCATCAACATTTCCCGCACCATGCGGTCGTAGGGCTTGTTCTGCGCGATGGAATCGCGAATCCACTCGTGGAACTCGAACGCGCCTTTTTCACCCAGATACTTGCGGCTGTTCTGAAGCAGATCGCCCCACTTCAGCGTCCAGTGGTCTACGTAGGCCGGGCTCGAGATCAACTTGTCGATGAGCTCGCTCCGCTTGGTCTTGGAAGCGCTGGCGGCGAATGCCCGGACTTCCTCCGGGGTGGGCAACTGGCCTTTGAGATCGAGCGACACACGGCGTAGAAACGCAGCGTCGTCCACGGCTTGCGACGGTTGGATCTTCAGCCGCTGCAGCTTGGCATCGATCAGGCGGTCGATGTAGTTATTCTGCGGTAGTTGCTTCCAGGTAAAACCGGGCTTGGGGTTGAGCACCGTCACCGGCAGCGTGGTAAAGTTCCCCTGGTAACGCACCAGCAGGGTTGCCTCGCCGGTCCGGGCGCCCTTCACCGACGCGTCCGTGACCGCCGCGAGGTCCGGCACATTGCTCTCCACTACCGCCTCGCCGGTGACGTCTCTTTGGCCGCCGTCGGCGAAGAAGGCGTAGACTTTCACCGCTGCGGATTCGCCGGGAGCATTCATCGACATCTCCTTCGGCTCCACTTCCAGACGGCGCACCGCATCCTTCGCCGGATCTCCGAACGGGACGCCCTGAGCGATCCAATTGAAGATGGTCTTGTAATAGGCGGAGCCGATCTCGAATCGCAGGCCGCCGCCGTGGGCCACTTGCTGCGTCGGCTTGGAAAGCAGCAGGCTGCTCGCCGGGTCGGCACGATTGAAACGGCGGCCGGATAGATCGTAGAGGAGGGCTTCGTAATCGAACTGCGGGTCGTAGCCGCGCAGCGAGAGTTTGAAGCCGTTCTTGCCTTTGGCCGCGCCGTGACACGGACCGGACGTGCAGCCAGTCTTGTTGAAAATGGGGGCGACGTCGCGGAGGAATGTCACCTTGGTGTCTTCCGCCGCGTACAGGACCCCGGCCAGAAGAAGGAAGGACAATACGGGCGGCTTACTGCGCATCATGGGCGGCACCTCCGGTTACTTCGAATGGAATCGCGCTGGCAACCACTACTTCCTCGCCGTCGTCCGTGCGGACACGGCCGTTGACATACACATCGTAGAGGCCGGGGTCGGTTGCCTTGGTGGTGGTCACGGCAAAACCGCCGGTTGTCATGTCGATCACGCGGATGTCTTTGGCACCGACGATGTCCACGTTGACTTGCTTGGGCGGAGTCCCCGTGCCGCGAATCGTCCAATTGTAGGCAAATTCGTAGCGTGCGCCTTCCGCCAATTGTTTGAAGCTGGTCTGGCGGACTTCCAGGGTGGCGGCCGGGGCGTCGGTCAGGGCCGCGGGTAGGTCCCATCCCAGCCATGGCGCGGTAAGCGGGCGCTGGCGGTCCACCGCACCCTGGTCGGTGGCGCCGGCCACATCCACCACCATTCCGAGGCCGCGCGCACGCCGCCGCAGCACCGTCCCACCAGCCAGACCCTCTCCCCAGACCTCCAGTTGACTGGTGGCCCAGACGACGCCGGGGTCGGCCGTGATCGTCAGGATGCCCCGCCGGTTGATCGATCGCGTATTGGCGCCATCGATGTACTCGCGAGGGATTACGCCGCCGTTGACGTGGATGCCGTTCGGCAGGTCCGGAATCGTGAGTTGAATGGGCCCGTCGTATCCGCGGCGGTCCGCCGAGACGCCGATGACCGCCGTGCCGCCGGCCGGGATGTTGACGAACGGCGACGAGACGGTCAGAGTGAAGTCCTCCGCCTGCCGCCGTGCGATCAGCCGGTAGCCGTAGAGAGGCCCACCGCGCAGGGCCAGATCCTCCACGGAAACCACCACCTCGCGGACATCCGGGGGGACGGTAAAGTTGAGGAACGGATCGCTGCTGGTGCGGCTGGTGCCCTGAACCGCGAAGACATCCTCGGGCAGTGGCTGATCGCCCGCCGAAGCGAATTTCTTGCCGGCCGCATCCCAAACCGCGATGATACCCTCCAAGCGCGACGTCCCCAATTCGCGCGCCTGCAATTCGAAGATCAACTTTTCGCCTGGTTCCACCGGGTAGCGGTAACGGTCGATTTCCGCAGCCTTATCCAGCCGCCCGTTGACCACGCTCGGGATGGGCGCCTGGCCGGCCACCGGCGCCATCAACTCGGGCAGGTCGCTTACCGCGAAAGCGAAAGGCAGAACCGGGGAGTCGGGCAACCCAACCTGGGTGAGCGCCTGAGTCTTGCCGATCTTGCTCAGGTCCGCGATGGACTCGACGCCCGCGCCCAGATTGCCTCCGTAGAACGTCACGGGCACACGTTCCCCGCGACGGCCGCCCAGCGGGAAGATGCCGTCGGCGTAACGGTAGGCGCCCATTTTGAGGCGGTAGAAATTCTGCGTCTGCGTGCTGAAGCGCGCGTCGGTAATCTCTACGTAGTAGTTGCCTTCGGAGGGGAAGGTGAAATCCAGCCGCGCGTCGAGGCCGGCGCCTGGGGCGTCGTCGCTACGCGCGAGTTGTTTGCCGGACCCGTCCAGAATCCGCAGCACCGGGTCTATGGCGGATCCGCAGCGCCTGGCTTCCAACTCGAACACGCGCCGTTCGCCGGTTTTGCCGGACACCCGGTAGACATCCCGCTCCGGACCGCGGAGCGTGCCGTTGACCACCACCGGAGCTGATCGGACCGGTTCGGCGGTCTCGATGGTGTCGTTGCGATTGGGGAGCGAGTTGGGCTGCGATTCCTCCTCGGTCACTTCCGGATACGTGCCCAAGGTGAAGAGCAGGACGTTGGAGATGCCGGACGACTCGATTCGGATGGGATAGACTCCCGGCGCGACATCGGCCCTCGGTTCCACTAAGAACGACACAGATCGTCCCGGGGCGGCCATGGTTCCGGGCGTTTGTGGCGGCAGCACCAGCGTAAACGAGGCCGGCAGCGTCGAGATCACGCGGGCGCTTTCCCCGATATTGCGGCCGATCGCGGTCAAAATGAACGGGCGGCCAATCTCGGCGCCGCGCGGCGTCAATTCCGTGATCACGGGCCCCGCGGCCATCGCGGATTGCGCGGCAAGCGCCAACACGCACGCGTAGCGGATCATCGCGGGCCTCCCGGCTCCGATATGGGTGTCGCCAAAGGCACGGGCACGAAAGCCTTCTTCAACACGGTCAAAATGAACGGGCGGCCAATCCCGGCGCCGCGCGGCTTCAATTCCGTGATCACCGGCCCCGCGGCCATCGCGGACTGCGCGGCAAGTGCCAGCACGCACACGTAGCGGATCATCGCGGGCCTCCCGGCTCCGATATGGCTGTCGCCAAAGGCACGGGCACGAAAGCCTTCTTCAACATGCCCGTGGCAGCGTCATAGAGACGCACGGTACCGTCGAAACCACCCGTCGCCAGTATGGCGCTATCGGGACTGAACGACACGGAATAGATGCCCGCCGAATGTCCCGTGCAGGCGGCCACACGCGCGCCGGTATCGGCGTCGTATACGTTGACCTCCGGCGCCGCGCCGGCTACGGCGATGCGGCTTCCGTCCGGGGACCACGCGAGCGCGGCAATCGCTCCGTTTTGGCGTTCGAGTTTGCGAATCAGCGTGGTGTCATCGGCGATCTTCATGTTCTTGGGGCGGTCCATCAGGTATACGTAAGCGACCCGGTCTTCCCCTCCGATTACCACGATGTCGCGGGCCGGGTGCCGCGCCACCGCCGTCAACGGGCCGCGCAGCAGGTTCACGTTTTCCTGGAAGGCGCCCGACGCCGCATCGGTCAATTTGGCCGAGCCGTCACGGCCCACGGAAACGACGCGTTTTCCGTCCACGCCGAAGACCGTCCCGAGGACCCAGTTTTCGTGCGCGCCCATTTTGTCGAGATCCTTGCCGGTGGCTGTATCTACGATGCGGACGGTATTGTCAATGCAACCAACCGCCGCTCGCGTGCCATCCGGAGAGAGGGACACGCCAAAGACCGTATCGCCGGTCAGCATGACGGAGCGCCGGAGTTTGGCGGCGGGCAGGTCCCAAAACTGAACCTCGCCGAAACGCGACGGGGTACCGCCGGCCGCCACCAGCAGAGAGCCGTCCTTGGAGAAGGCGAGCGAGAGGATGCGCTCCGACAGGCCGGCCAGGCGTTTGGGAGGCGCGCTGCCGTCGAGCGTGTGCAGCAGGATCTCGCGGTTGCCGGATACGGCGAGCATCTTTCCATCGGGTGAGAACGCCAGCGCGGTCAGTACCGGCGGAAGGGAATAGACGGTGAGGGCGCCTGCCGTGATGGTCTCGCGCGCTTCCTCCGGCGTGTCGTCTTTGGCGCCCGCTGCCACCCAGCTCCGCACCAGGTCGATCTGGTCCGGGGGCAGCGGCGGCATGCCGAGCGGCATTTGCGGCTTCGTTTCGCCGGTGAGATACTGCACGATCAGGCCGAAGGCAGGGCCATGCTTACCTCCCGCCTTGAGGCCTTCGTACGTCGTGAGATCGAGATTCGAGGACTTTAGGTTAGGCTGGTGGCAACCCTGGCACTGATGCTGCAAAACCGGGCGGACGTCGCGGAAATAGCTGGGTTCCGCGGCCGCGAGGCCGAGCGCGATCCCGAGCAGCGGCAGCATGCGCACTTGTGTCCCCTCCGTTCGATGGTGAATTGATTATATGGCGTTTGGATATTGGGCGCAATCGGTTTGCCGGCCAGGCCGGCCAGGCCTTCCCCACCAATGTGGCTCCGCCCTGCCGATTGCCCACGGCGCGGAACCCGGAGATGCTCCCATTTCGGCCGGAGTCGTCCCCATATTACCGGCGCGTTCCGTACAAGTTGGTCTCGCGATCCCATGGATGGGCGCGCGCGATACACTCAGGCTATGCTGCTACGGATCACGGTTTCCCGGCATTCTGTCTTTTATAGCCCGCTGATTGCGACCATTGCCGGCGGCTTCCTGAAGCGCCACGGCATTGCGGCGGAGTACGGCATCCTGGCCAAGGGCCAGCGCTCCAGCGCGCTGATTCATGACGGATCGGTGGACATCATGCAGTCGGCAGTGTCGTCGAATTGGAAACCAATGGAGCAGGGCCAGTCGCCGCTGCCGGTACACTTCGCGCAGATCAACCAGCGCGATGGATTCTTCCTGGTGGCGCGCGAGCCGGATACCGCCTTCGAATGGAACAAGCTCGCCGGGCAAGCGGTTCTGGCCGACCACGCCGCGCAACCACTAGTCATGTTGAAATATGCGGCCCGGTCGAATGGCGTCGAGTGGGCAGGCGTCGACGCCATCGATGCCGGAACTCCCGAGGAGATGGCGGGCGCCTTTCGCCAAGGCCGCGGCGCCTACGTTCATCTGCAATCGCCGGCCGCCCACCAACTGGAGTGCGACGGCGCCGGCCACGTGGTCGCCTCGGTCGGCGCCTCCATGCCGCCGGTGGCCTTCAGCAGCCTTTGCTGCTCGCGGGCTTTCGCCAAGACCGAAACCTTTCGGTTGTTTGTCGAGGCCTACGGCGAGGCGCGCCAATGGGTGCGCACGGCTCCGGATACGGAGGTGGCCCGCGCGGAGGCAGGTTTCTTCGAGGGGCATTCGATGGACGCGCTGGTAGCCGGCATCCGGCGCTATCGGGCGGTTGGCTGCTGGCAGGGCGGTGTGGAGATTCCGCGTGACCTCTACGAGCAGGCCTTGAACGTGTTTCAAACGGAGGGCGGCATCGGACGCCGTCATCCCTATGAAGAAGTATGCATGGGGGCTTTTTGAAATAGCGGCATTGACGCCGAGGCCGCCGTTCGCGCCACCTCTAAGCGGTAGGCACCTTTACCACCAGCACCCGCTTGGGTCCTTTCCCCACTTTCACCCGCGCCACTTCACGCTGCGTGTGCGCGTCAATGATGGAGCAATCGTCGGTGTCGCTGTTGCTCACCGCGCAGTACTTGCCATCGGGCGAACAGGCGATCCAGTTGGGGCATTTCCCGACGGGAATCATGGGAGACGTCTTCTTGGTGGCCAAGTCATAGACGTAAACTCCGCCATCCGCGAGGCTCGTGACCCAGAGCTGTTTGCCATCCGGAGTGAGCGCCACGCCGTGCGTCGGAGTATTCACTTCCAGGGGACAATCGAGCGGCGGCGCCGGCGGCAGTTCCACTCGTTCGATCACTTTTCGGCTGGGAATGTCGGCGACGACGAACCCGTGCAGATTGGTCAGCGCGGTGTATAGGACCTTTTCGTCATTCGAGACCGCATACGGGCGGGGAATGCCGCCGGTCGGAATCCGGGCGGAGTAGTCCATCTTCTTCAGATCGATCACGTCGATTTCGTTGCTCCCCATCGAGGACACATACATGTCGTTGTTGTTCCCGGTGTTGAAGCAGTTGTGCGGTTCCTTGACGGGGAGCACCTTCACCACCTTTTTCAGTATGGTATCGACGATATCCACGCTGTTGCCGTCGCGGATCGGCACGCCGACATAGCGGCCATCGGGTGTGGCGGCGCACTCGTTGGGCTTGCCCGTCACGGCAATGGTGCCGATGATCTTGCCGGTGATGGTGTCGATCGTCTTGAGGTTCTTTTCCGATTCAATTGAGGTGAAAAGCCTTCGCCCGTCGGCAGGCGCGCAGAGCGCATGGGGTTGGTTGCCCACCTTCAGGGTGTCCACGATTTTGAGGGTACCCAGATCGATGACCGTAATGTCGTCGCCCAGGCTGTTGTCGACGTATAGGAGCATCCTGGCTCCGCCGTCGGCAGGTGCCGCACTCGTCGCGGCTGCCGCGAACAGAGCAATTCCGGCGGTTATGCAGGGAACGGTAATCCGCATGTTGCACCTCTGAGCGATCGTGTTTGGCGAACCAAATCGTATGTATCGGAGTTTCTGGTTTTGGGCGCCCGGTTCTGGATCAGTGTACACCCAGCCGCGTCCGGTTGATACTGGCGATTGGCGGGATACGGGCGATTGGCGGGATCCAACTTGATTCGGCCCGGCTCGGCAGTCACGGCGGGTGCCTCGCCGATCGACGATTCGGATGGCCGGGTGGAAGGATTACCCGGAATTCGCCCAACCTGGCGGATCGAATGGCTGCGCCGCAGCGGCGTTGCGGTGCTATAACAACAGCCATGGGAAATACCGTGACCCGCCGTGACGCGCTGCTGGGTTTGACGGCGTCCGCCAGCGCTCTGCTGGCCGCCGCAGTGCCGGAGACCATCGAGACGCATGTTCATCTCTTCGATCCCGGGCGCGTCCCCTATGCACCGGACGCGCCCTACAAGCCGGCCGCCTATACGCTGGAAGATCACGTAAAGCTGGTCGAGGCCGCTGGCCTGGCGCACTCGATTATTGTGCATCCGGAGCCTTACCAGGACGACCACCGCTATCTGGAGTACTGCTTCGCCCATGAGCCGAGGCCGGGGTATTTCAAAGGAACGTGCTTGTTCGATCCGCTACGCGAGGATACGCCCCAACGGATGCGCGCCCTGACGGAACGCTGGCCGAAGCGCATCGTCGCCCTGCGAATTCACGAAATGTCGATGACGCCCGAGGCCGGCGGGCCCATTCGCAATCGCGATACCAAGGCTCCCGGCATGCTGGCTTGCTGGCAGGCCGTGACCTCCCTGGGGATGGCCGTGCAGATGCACTTCATACCGGGGCAGGCCCCCAACATCCGCGCGCTGGCGGCGAGATTCCCCGAAACCACCGTGATTCTCGACCACATGGGCCGGCCGGGACAAGGTACGGAAAAGGAGTACGAGGAAGTGCTGAAACTGGCGCAACTGCCGCGCGTCATCCTGAAGTATTCCAGTTGGGGAGAATACCATGGCGACCTGGGACGGCTGACCAGGCGGATCTACGACAGCTTCGGCCCGCGGCGCATCGTCTGGGGCACGTTGGGCAACACGCCGGAGGAATACCGGCGGGAGGCGGCGCGCTTCGAGGAGTTGCTGGCATTCACTTCGGAAGCCGACCGGGCGGGCATCCGCGGCGGCAACGCGCAGAGACTGTTCTTCAACTGAATCCGCTTGTGGCGCACTCGCTACGGCGCGGGGGTACGGGCGGATTTTGTGGCCCTGTGACGGCGCCAGTCTCGCCGCAACGCAGTTCTACGGCTTGCGGGATGAGGGCAGTAACTCGATGCCCCACGTGCCGGTGGACGTGTCGAGGCCCAGCAAGTACAGGTTGCGGTCGTCGGCACGCACCTTGTAGAAGCTGTTCTCCGGGCCATACCACTGCTCGACGATCTCCTCCACCATGTAGTCGCGTTCGCCGATCCGGAAGCGGACCGGGCGCTCGTCCACCTTTCGGCCTGCGTAGCACTGAACCTCGACGATCATTCCCGCTCTCCCGAGTACACCACGCAATTGTACTATCGAGCGATGCTCCGCGCTTGCGTGCGTGAACTCTTAGAGCCTGTCATGAAATAAGTATTCCAAACGTGAGGGGCAAACTCGCCCGGCGGACGCGTTTTCCCGCCAGGGTTGGCTGCCCGGCAAATGCCACTGTTATTTCAAGACAGGCGCTGAACGGCGCGGGGTGCAAGGCGGGAATGACCCGCCGTCCGCCGACGCCGCCGGAGTTTCCGGGAGCGCGGAACCGACATGTTGCGCGGCAGTTCGATCTTGTTTGGTGAGAGACCGGCTGGTGGCATGCCCTTTGGCATTCGGGTCCCGGGTTCTCAGCGCCCGGCGCCATTTCCTCTGCTCGTGGACGATACCTTCACGTGGAAGGCGGATCCCCGGACGGAAGCGCGTTTACCGTTACTAATCTGGAGCAACCTGTCTATCTGCTTGACTCTACGTTGGTTCGACCTCTGACACGATAGCGGCGGCTCCCGGCGGATGGCCCGGTGAGGGTGGAAGACGCCAAAATTCCGCTACCGGGCACATCTCCCACAACGCGACTTCCGGCCCGTGACACCCAAATCCGACCTTTCTCCGAGTGGCGCGTGATCCGACCGAAGCTTCCCACAACGCGACTTCTGGACAGTCAGCGCCAGGTGTACTCCCCGTCGCTCCTTTATCCGAGATAAACTTACCCCATGGCCACACGCCGAGGGCGAAAATTCCCCACGGGCTCCGTCTGCAAGCCCTGCTGGGAACTAAAGTACTGTCCTTATGGTCAACTGGTCGAGATGTTTCCGTTCCCAGGTACGTCTCGCGATCCATCGGAAGTACAAGCCGACTATCAGGCGATCCTGGGAGAGTTTACTTCTGGGCGGCTTAGGACCAAGGACGACGTGTGGGACGCGATTGAACGGTTGGAGCACCACGTTCCTTGGACCACGGAAGAGATTAGAGGATACGATCCCGATGAGGTCGGCTGCAGGATCTGGGGCCATACATGCCCGGTGTTCTTCGTTCAGAGCGGTGCGACTGAAACGAAGGACGGTCGACGGGAGGGTCGAAGTGTACCTCGCGAGATCATGCTTAAGGTCGTGCGCAGGGATAACCACGTGTGTCAGTTGTGTCACGCGTATGTTCCCGATAATGAGGTGGAGTTCGATCACATCATCCCGTTTTCCCGAGGTGGCCCCACAACGGTGGAAAATATCCGACTCCTGTGCGTCGCGTGTAATCGAAAGAAATCGAATTCGCTGGCAGAAATCCTGATCGACTCCTGAACCCCAGCCCAAGGTGCAGCCATGGCCGTGTCTGGCCACTAGGGGAAACAGACCCGCCCGTGTGCTTTGTGAGATGTCGGCGCCGAGCAACAGCGCTGAACTTCCTCCAACGCGACTTCCGGCCCGCCCGGGCGCGCCGGCTCACGGAGCGCGCGTGACATAAACACGTGGTGACTGTCCATCGCAACGCTTCCGACCGTGAAGTGGTGAAGTGGCGTCAAACTTGCTAACGGGCAACTGGGCTGCCATCCTGGTTGTGAACATCCGAAGTCACACTCGGGAGTTCCCCGAGCATATGGACGCAGAAAAAGGCCTCCACATTACAGTTGGCACGTTCGACCGCGGAGCGGTACTTGGCGAAGGAAAGGTTACACTCTCGCGCGAAATCCAGATGGTAAAGGCGGGTTTGCTTTATGGAGATTCTGCGCGCCTATGTAGCATCGCAGCATCACTTGTATTGTCGTTCCAAAGATTCGCCGAGAACGCAATGTCGGCTACCGACGTGGAGCAGTGCATCTTGATTTTGGGCCTGGTAGAAGACCGAATCGATCCGCGAGCGAAGGCTATCCTTTCGCAATATCAGGCATTGAAAGCGAAACGGCATAAGAATTCGCACGAATACCTACTCTTGGACAAACTGGCGAGCGCTCTTCACGAATGGACAGCGCAATTTCATGACATACTTGCTCACCAAGCTGGCTTTGCCGGCTTGAATGAGTTGAAGCGAGCCCAAACGGTAGGCCTTCTGACGATCGAGGCACTTGATTTCACAGAGACGAAGATCAAGGAAGCCGATGATAGGGCTGCGGAAATGGTGATGAAGAGAGTGATTGATGCCGTAGAGGGCACGAATTCGTACCCCCTTTTCGATGACCCGGTCGGAATGATTGTGCAGGCGGGAATCCTGCTTGGCAAACTGAGACCCTCGGAAGCCGCTATTAAACGCGGAAGGCAAATTGGAACAGCGGCGTCGCTATTAAGGGATTTGCCGCATTTTGACGCGGCAACCATGGATGAGGTTCTTGACATCCGGAGTGAGTTGGAGCGCCCGCTTGTACGGTTCCGGTCCGCCATTATTCGGCTCGCAGAGGGGATCACCCCCGCGCCGTGGGACGATGAGTTTTCGAGTGACCTTGAACAAGTTATCCAACGCGACATTCGTCCTGTTATTGCGGACCTTGAAGACGCAATTCAGGCTAACAGTTATATGCGTGCACTAATGACGAGAGTAGTCAGTGATCCGAAGAAGTTCTTCTCTCCGACGGCATTTGCTGCTCCCGCTGGCCTGTCTCTGGTTGCGACAGGGCACGCTGGATTGCTCCAATTGCTGGCCGCCGTCGCCGGCTTCGCACCAGCCGCGATAAACGCTCTCGATGTTCACTACGAGGTAAAGCGGAAGCGGGAAGAGATCGAACGGAATCAGATGTTCTTCTACTACGGTGCCAGACGGTCTCTTGCAGACAATGCGTGACGGTTGCTAGAAGAGAGTCCAAGCACGAAACACTCCATAGTCGTAAACGCTTCCCGGCTCGGGGATACACTTAAGCCTTAAGCAGACAGTCCCCGACTCGCGGATCTGCCCAGCGGCTGTAGGCTCCTCAGATACGGCGTTCGAGGAGATGGGTGTTCAGGCCAGGGCGGACTACCTGGTCGGGGTTTACCGGAGTTCACTACGGACCCATTGCGCCAATTTCTCAGCCAGTCTTGCGAGCTCCGGAAAGATCAGCAACGAGGCGTGGACGGTATCTGAAGTTACGGGATCGACGCTCGTTGGGTGTCCGGCGTCGTTGCGCGCAGCACGAATTTGCAGTGTGAAAGGCGACCAATAGCCGTCGAGTGCTTCGCTCAATTCACCCCCCAGTTGCCCGGCCTTCTTCCCTTTGTGATCGTCAAAGAACTTGCGTAGAGCATCGGAGACCGACTTGATCCGCCACTCCTCCGCCTCAATGCCCTTTGGTAGGGGGACTCGGCCCAGCGAGATCAGCTTAGCCGCTGTGGCATCCCGAAGATCCAGAATCACTTTCTCCGCAGCCCCACCAACCATCACAGCAGCGGCTTTATGAAAACCTGCAACGTAGCATTCAAGCCCCTCTCGTAGATATGACGATGCGACCGAATCAAGCTTGGCGATGGCGTCCAGATGTCGGAGGTAGCCTGCAGGATTCGAGGGGTCGCGCGTCCAGTTCTTCAGGGCTTCTCGACCGCGGTCGGTGAGATGGAAATGCGGCGGGTCTGGATTCGAAAGGTTAAGGCCCCATGCCAGTAGACCGGTTCGAAACAAGTCGCCCCACTCCGTGAGGAGCGCCTGCTCAAGGGCCTGGTTGTGGAGTACGCCAAGCTTTCTCGCCACACCCTCTAACACAGAACGCTGCTGAAGCGTTGCATCGAACTGAGTTTTGGGTTCCCGTTCACATATTTCCGCAATCAACGCTTCCCGAATTGCAATCTGAGGCGGTTGCGGCATAAGGTGACTCTCAGAGCATTCTACCAATCCCCGTAGTCGCCATCTCCTCGTTCAGCCGTTAACTGCCCTCAGAAATGGCGTTCGCGCCATCGCCAATTGGCAGCCCCTCCGGCCATACTGGGCCCGCGGCGAAGGAGGCCGCCAGTACGGCGCGCAAACAAAACACAACGAAACGACCGAAGCCCAAGACAGTACTTCGGCTTTCGGACTTGGAGCAATCGAAAAATGCGGTGTTGAATTCGCTCCCGGCAGCGAGTTCCCAGGAATCGTACGGCCACGCGATCGAGGAGTTCATCGGCTGGTACTGCCCTGATACTCGGGCTGCGGCTCGGAACGATGACGGCTACAATGTTCGAAATGGCTTCCGTTAACCAGGTGCGTGGCGTATTGCTCGAAGAGGCTATCCTTATGCTGCTCCGGGCGTCTGGATATCGCACGGTCACGACTGCAGCCGCCGACCCAACCCTGTTCGAGGGACCGGCTGGGCTGAACGTTCGGGGCCGCGGGGGAAAACACCAAATCGACGCAATCGCCGATCTCAGGATCGGGCAACCGTTTAGCAATCCGCAGCGTTTACTCGTAGAGGCCAAGGCTTATGCGAACGAACGAAAGGTCGGATTGCCGGTTGTTCGCGGAGCCGTTGGCGTTCTGAAAGATGTCTCGGAGTTTTGGGTCAAGGACGGACCGGATCAACCTGCGGCTTCACGTTACCACTACCAATTTGCAATCTTCAGCACGTCAGAGTTTACCGGCGACGCTCAGGACTATGCCTTCGCGCACGACGTCCATCTCCTTCCTCTGAGAGGGTCGTCGTTCTTTAGCCCAGTTGTGAGGGCGATCGAAGATGCCGTTGAGGAAATACCCCGCCGGCGTGGCGCTGAAGTTAACGTCGAGCTTTCCCATGTACGGCATGCGCTCAGAGAACGGTTGCAGCCGAATCCAGAAGCGAGACGCGGCAACGACTTCCCATGGCTCGCCGAAGTCGTCAACGCTACTCAAGTGGTCGGGGTGTCGCTGATCGCGATGCTGGGGCTGGCGATCCCAGTTTTTCTCACGCCTAGGCGTGACCTAGACCTGAACGCACTCCCACCGAGCACAAGAGTTCAGATTCATTTTGGGCGCGCCGAGCCCGAGGCTAGCTGGACGATTACGCGCAGCGACACCGGGGAGCCGATGTTCACTTTCGATCTGCCGGCGGAGCTGTTCGAACGGTATGCAGCGAACGGAGTTCTCACGCGGCGTGCTGCTCTGAATCTTAAGGAGGATGTCTTTGGACAGTTCACAGCCATCTACTCGCCACAAGATGAGATAAGGGTATTCAACTTTGCTTTAGACCAAGAGTGGGTTACGCAGGTTAGGGAAGACCTTGGCCGCAGACGCCGCACCTAGCCGGCGGATCTTTCCGCTTGGTTGGGTCGGAAACGGCGTTCGCGGAGATCACGACGCTGGCGGCATCACCCGTCGCGCATCCCCCCAACGCGACTTCGCTGGGCTTTCCTGTCACTTCAGCGGAACCGGCGTTTCCCGTCAAGTTGAGGTGACGGGGACGTCAAGGGCGTATTTTGTGAGCGGCCGTCTCCATGATAATTTCCAGATCGCGATCCGATTTCGAGTCCCCAGCAATTGCCACGCGCAGCCGGATTCACCAGTTGCTCACGCGGCCGGCTCGGAAGGTGGCTCCTTCCCTTGCAGAAACCTGGACAAACTTCCTGCCATGTGAACAAACTCGGCAGGCATCATAATTACGGTAGTGCTGTTATTCTCCGCGCCCACCTCGGCCACCATCTGCATGCGGCGCAGTTCGAGCGCGGCGGGGTTCCCCACCATCAACTGCGCTGCTTCCGCCAGTTTCTTGGACGCTTCCAGTTCGGCGTCCGCTTTGATGATGCGCGCGCGCTTCTCCCGCATCGCCTCAGCTTCCATCGCCATGACGCGCTGCATGTCCTGCGGTATCTCCACGTCCTTCATCTCCAGCAATTCGACGGCGACTCCCCAGGGAGTGATGTTCTCGACTACGTTCCGGCTCAGGATCTTATTGATCTGATCGCGCGCTTTCAGAACTTCGTCCAGATCGTGCTGGCCGATAACATTTCGCAGGCTGGTGAGCGCGACCTGCTGGACGGCAACGCGGAAATTCTCCACATTTAGAACCGCCTTCTGCGGGTCGCTGACACGATACCAGAGTACGGCGTTCACCTTCACCGTGACGCTGTCGCGCGTGATGGTTTCCTGCTGCTCGATAGGAGCGGTGACCACCCGGAGGTCGATGCGGGTTTCGTTTTCGATACCGAGCGGAATCAGCCAGAACAGGCCGGGGCCGCGCAGCCCGGTGTAGCGTCCCAGCCGAAACACGACCGCGCGCTGGTATTCTCTAGCGATCCGCAAACCGGACAGCAGGACCAGCAACACGACGAGCGCCGCGACGCCTGTCAAATTCATATCAGCAAGCATAGCACGCAAGTGCGCTTCTGACGCGGCACAAATACGAGTCTTGGGAAGAGGAACTGAGAGGATTCAGTCGGCTGCTTCCGGGACTACGCTATCCGGGAAGAGTCTCGCGTTGGTTCCGAGAAATGCCCCGCAGGGAAAGCACATGAGCGAGAAGTCGCCATCTCGGACTTCTGCCCCCAGGGGTCCAGAAACGGCGATCTGGGAAGCGTGCGCCGACTCGGGTGGCAGACTACTCCCGATAAGCCGGCCGCGGTCCGCTGGCGTGGCGATCGGCGAGTTGACGAAGAATGTAACGCGCAACCCGTGGAAGTCGAACGCCTAAACGCCTCGCAGGTCCGGTTCCGGAAGATGCGGCTTGCGCCGCCCTGCCGGCGGGCCGGTACGAGTTGTTTTTTTGATATAGACTGTAGCTCAATGGATGCTCCCTTCTTTTCCAATCGACGCCGGCGGCTGATTCTGACCGGGCTGGCCATGGCTGGCGTGCTGCTGGCGAATTCGAAAACGGGCAACTACAATATCCCGCTGTGGGAGGACGGCAAGGTCCCGCTCTCTACGGGCAGCGGACCGCTGGACGCTCCGTTCCTGACGGTGTTTGCGCCGCCTGAGGGGAAGCGAAACGGCGGGGCGGTGGTGGTGGCGCCGGGCGGGTCCAACATCATGCTGATGTATGGCGCGGAAGGAGTGGACATCGCCGAACGCTACAACGAATGGGGCGTGACGGCGTTTATCCTGACGTACCGCATGTCGCCGCACTATAACGATACTGCGCGGATTCTGGACGGCAAACGCGCGATTCAGGTGGTGCGCGCGCATTCCGCCGAGTTTAAGATCGACCCGGCGAAGGTGGGCTATATCGGCTTTTCGGCCGGCTCGAATATGGGGCGCTCGGTAGTGGCCGCGTCGGGGCCCGGCGACCCCGCGGCGGCGGATCCGGTGGAGCGTTTGAGCTCGCGGCCGGACTACCTGGCGCTGGTGTACGGCCCGGGGCGCGCCACGCCGGGCGAACAGTTGAAGAATTTTCCGCCGACGTTCCTGCTGGCGGCGGAGTTCGACACCGGACCGGCGATCGGCAACGCACAGTTGTTCATAGACCTGGTGCGCGCCGGAGTGCCGGCGGAAATCCACGAGTATCAGAAGGGCCACCACGGTTTTGGAAGCGGCTTCTCGAGCGGCACTTTTTCGGACTGGATGCCGCGGCTGGAACACTTCCTCAAACAGGGCGGATTTCTCCCGGGAGGAAGGCCGTGATGCGGCATTTCGCGGGAATCGCCATTCTGGCGGCGGTACTGTTGCTGCCGGCGCCGGCGGCCGCTCCCGCGGTGGTGAACGACGGACACGGGGAGTATGTGCTGGTACCGGCCGGAGCCTTTCGCATGGGCGACAATTTCGGCGACGGGTTGCCGCGCGAGAGGCCGGTGCATGTGGTGGAGTTGGACGCGTTTTACATCGCCAGGTATGAGATGACCAATGGCGAGTGGAAGAAGTTCCGCGACGACCCGGGGTACGACGATGTGAAGTTCTGGCCGGGCGGGAGGGTGGTGCCGAAAGATCAGGTGCCGTATTGGACCGACCGCCGCAATCACGGCGGGGGGACGCCGGATAGCGACGGGTATCCGTTGCTGGGCGTGAATTGGGATTCGGCGACGGCTTACTGCAACTGGCTGAGCTCCAAGACGGGGAAGAAATACCGGTTGCCCACGGAGGCCGAATGGGAGAAAGCGGCGCGCGGCACGGACCAGCGGCGATACCCTTGGGGAAACGAAATCGACCACTCGTATGCCAACTACGTGGGCTCGAACAGCTTCGATACGGGCCAATTGCCCGGGTTTTACGACGGCAGCAAACGGGGCGATTTGGAGACGCATAGCAACGCGTCGCCCTACGGCGCGTTCGACATGGCTGGCAATGTGATGGAGTGGTGCCAGGATTGGTACAGCCGCGATTACTACGCGGTGTCGCCGCGCAAGAATCCCAAAGGGCCGGAGACGGGCGCGTACCGGGTATTGCGCGGGGGCACGTTTTTCGAAGAGGCCTTCGACTTGCGGACGTACGCCCGGGAGGCCGCGTGGCCTTCCTTGCAGGGCCACCGGATGATCGGATTCCGCGCGGTGCGGGAGCCGTAGAAGGAAAACATTCATTCACCGCGGAGACGCAGAGACACAGAGAAAAACGAGGCAAAGGATGATGGGTGCGTGGGTACGGATGTCTCCTCTTCCCGGGGTTCGGGCGCAGAGGCGGCAGAGGGCGCGGAGACTACGGGCGCGGTTTCTTTGGGCAGATCGGATTCCGCGCGGTGGGAAGCTCTCTTTCGCTCGCTTTCTCTGCGCCTCTGCGTCTCCGCGGTGAAATCCGCCTCATCCTCGGGTAGACGTGGAGACGGTAGACTGCTCGGATGATCGGATTCGGGACAGCGAGGCAAGCCTTCTTTCCCCCGTTTTTCTCTGCGTCTCTGCGTCTCCGCGGTGAAATCCGCCTTTCATTCCTGGAGTACACGCGGAGGCGCCAGAGGGCGCACTACACTAGAAGCCATGGCCGGTCTTCTTTACCTGGTGGCGACACCCATTGGCAACCTCGAGGACATTACCTATCGCGCGGTGCGCGTGCTGCGCGAGGCCGATCTGATTGCCTGCGAGGACACCAGACAAACGCGCAAGCTGCTGGATCACTACGACATCCGCAAGCCCACCATCAGCTATCACGAACACAATGAGGCGGAACGCGCGGTGGAACTGGCGTCGCGGTTGGCCGCCGGCGCGGTGATCGCGCTGGTCTCCGACGCCGGAATGCCGCTGGTGTCCGACCCGGGCTATCGGCTGGTGCGGGCGGCCATCGAACTGGAAGTGCCGGTGCAGGCGGTGCCCGGACCTTCGGCGGCGCTCACCGCGCTGGCGGCTTCGGGGCTGCCGACGGATTCGTTCCGGTTCGGCGGATTTCTGCCGTCTAAGCCGGGGCAGCGGGCCAAGGCGCTGGAGGCGCTGGCGGAGGAACAGGCCACGGCGATTTTTTATGAAGCGCCGCATCGCATTCTGGAGGCGCTGGAAGCGATCGAACTGGCTCTCGGTCCGCGGCCGGTGGTGGTGGCGCGCGAACTGACGAAGATCCACGAGGAGTTTCTGCGCGGGACGGCGGCGGAGTTGCGGGCCCGGCTGGCGGCGCGGGATTCGGTGCGCGGCGAGATCACCCTGCTGATTGGGAAGGCTACCGGTCCGGCCCCCGACGATACGCCCTTGGAAGAGGCCGTGGAACGGCTCATCGAGAGCGGCACGGCGCGCATGGATGCCATCAAGCAAGTGGCGCGGAAACGCGGACTCTCCAAGCGGGAAGTGTACGACCAGTTGCTACGGGAGAAATAGGCGGCGGCGCGGCTCCTAAGGCGTCTTCTCGCTATGGGCCGCGGTGGTCCGCAGGTGCTGGTAGAAGCCCAAGTCCGTGCCGGTCAACATCTTGGTGGCGAAAATGATCTGTCCCGTGTGGCCGGAGAAGTGCTCCACCACATGAAAGATGGCCAGGAGCACGCTCATTTCGTAATTCTGCACGACCATCCGCTCGGCCAGTCGTTCCGCCGTCACCCCATCGAGCACCGCTACCGCCTGTGCCACGGTTGTCCGCAGACGTTCCGCTAACTCCGGCGCCGGGATAGCGTCTCGCGCCGCGAACTCCCGGTCGCGCTGGCGAGTATCGGGAGCTCCCCCGACGCCCGTGATAATCCACTGCCGCACGTTGCCGCAGAGGTGCAGCACAAGGTTGCCGACGGCATTTTCGTGTTCGCCGCCGCGCGCCCAGATCTGCTCCCCGGTCAGCTTTCCCAGGCAGCTTTCGATGCGCCCCGAAAGTTGCCGCAGCTTGTCGGTCGAATAGGTCAGGAATTCTCTATGAAGGGTGTCGATCATATTGGGCTCCCGAATGATGCGTGGAGGAAATGCGAATCGGCAGGGAGAGGCCCGCGCATGCAAGAGCCGCGACGGCGCAGGCATGCACACGGGCCTTGTTTGAACCGAAAGCGATCGCAACAAGTGCGGCCGCCGCGCCCGTTATTTGCAAAGCTCTCTCAAAAAACCGCACGCCCGGCGACAGCTCGAGGCGGCCGCGATCGGCATCGGTCGTCGGCTCTCCGCGCTTCCACACGAGCAGGCTCCTTTCTGTAAGTATAGAAAAGGCGAGAGGGATTTTGGCGGAACCCATTCACGTGATCGGCGGCGGATTGTCGGGCTCGGAAGCGGCTTGGCAGGTGGCGCGGCGCGGTCTACCGGTGGTGCTGCATGAAATGCGCCCGGTCCGCCGCACTCCGGCACATCAGACCGATCACCTGGCCGAACTGGTATGCAGCA
>Ga0182018_10002231_pt1 | contig 19947 bp, 15 predicted proteins | sample 812P2MmetaG_FD_120490 | JGI IMG/M metagenome (GOLD analysis project Ga0182018, IMG submission 120490) | Permafrost microbial communities from Stordalen Mire, Sweden - 812P2M metaG | ecosystem: Environmental > Terrestrial > Soil > Wetlands > Permafrost | place: Sweden: Stordalen | collected...
TCATTCGCGAAAAACTCCGTGAGGGGACGATCGCTACCGACCTAATGAAGCCGATTAGCGTGCCGTTCTACTTTTTCAGCGACGGGCTCGGCCAAACGGCACTCCACGCGCTGCTGGTCGTTCCTTCACTGCTCTGCGCGCTGTTGCTCGTGCGCATCGACGTACCATCGCCAACGACGTTCGCGGTGTTTCTGCTTGCCTTCGTAATCGGTTACGGAGTCAACTTCTTTCTCAATTTTCTGATGAACTGCATCGCCTTCTGGACGCTGGAGACGTTCGCCGCGCAATTAATCGTGCGCTGGGCCTCCGACCTGCTCTCCGGTCAGATCATCCCGTTGTTGTTTTTCCCGGGGATCGTTGGCCGCCTCGTCTTCGCTCTGCCCTTCGCGGCTATCTATTCGACGCCGTTGCTGATCTACGTCGGCGTCATTCCGCCCGCTCGGTGGGCGATCGGCATCGCGGTGCAGATGCTATGGCTGGTGCTGTTCGCGGCGCTCGCCTCGGTGGTTTGGCGCGCCGCTTCGAACCGCGTAGTGATTCAAGGTGGATAACACGTCAACAGGAGATATCCAATGCAGACGAATCGTTTGATCGCCCTCAACCTCGCTGCCGGCGCGGCACTGTTTTCTCTCGCGCTGCCTTCTGCTGCCTGGGCGCAGACCAGGACGATCTCCGTCGAATCGGGGCCGATCTGGAGCCAGGCGGATGCGCAACGGAAGTGCCTCGAAGTCGCCAAGGCGAACGGCGGCACTTGGAACGGCCAGTGGCGGACCACGGTGCCCGGCAGGATGTCGGTCTGCGAACTCCGCCTGCCGCCGTCGAGCGGCAGATATGTCGTCGAAGCGATCGAAGCGGGGCCGCTTTGGAGCCAGTCGGATGCGGAGAAGAAATGCCCTGAGGTCGCAAAGGCGAACGGCGGCTCCTGGAACGGCGAGTGGCGGACCACGGTGCCGGGGAAGATGTCGGTCTGCGAGGTTCGCCGATTGCGCTAGGATCTCGTCAAGGTCGCTTCTTCCGTGTGCTCGCAGAGCTCGGCGTTCATAGCGTCACCCCCGGTAAATCCCAGAGCACGACCTCGGCGTTACCGTTGACGCGTAGCGTGCGAACGTCGTAGAGGCGAACGGCGTCGCCCGCATTCAAGCGTTCGCCGTTAGCTTGCGCGCTGCCGCCGGCGACGAAAAGAAAGCCGTACCGCTCCGGTGCGAACTGCGTTTCGATCGTCGCATTCTCGAGGCGCGCGACGCGAAGCGTAGCATTCTGCGTGATGCGAATCGGCGCGTCGACGGCCGGGTCTCCGCTGACGATGTCGAGCCAGCGATTGCGGCGGTCGTCAACGTCGAAAGCCATCTCTCCGTAAGACGGCGGCATTCCCAGGCGGCCGGGCAGCACCCACATTTGGACGAGGTGCAGCGGTTCGTCGGCTTTGTTGTTGTACTCGCTGTGGGTAACGCCCGTGCCGGCGCTCATGAACTGCACGCCGCCGGGCCCCACGACGCCGTGATTTCCCAAGCTGTCGCGATGCGCCAGCTCGCCGGAGAGCACGTAGGTCACGATCTCCATGTCGCGATGCGGATGCGGCGGGAAGCCGGTGCCGCCTGCGATCGTATCGTCGTTAAAGACGCGTAAGGCGCCCCAGTTCTCGTTTGCCGGATCGTAATAATCGGCAAAGCTAAATGAATAATAGGTATCGAGCCAGCCGTGATCGGCGTGCGCGCGCCCGGAGGCCGGCACCACGGCAAAAACGGGCGAGCGTGAGGTCGCGGTAGTCATAGTGTCATCTGTGACCGGGGCGGGGCAACGGAAGGTTTCACCGAAGCGCCCAGCCATGCTCGGCGCCTACGCGCAGTATTGGCGAATCAACCTCCTCACGATGCTCGAGTACCGCGCGAACTTCATCATGTGGTTTGTTTTTACAATCGTCTATCATGGCGTCGCGCTGGGCGCACTCTTCGTGACGATGGAGCGCTTTCCATCAATGAACGGGTGGAACTTTCGGGATGTCTTCTTCCTCTACGCGCTGTGGATGTGCGGACACGAACTGCACAATACGTTGTTTTTCACGGTCGTGAGCGTTCCTGAGTACGTGCGCGAGGGGCGTTTCGACCGCTTCTTGGTGCGGCCGCTCGACACGCTTTTCCAGGTGCTAACCGTCCCCCAGCAGATCGTTCCCGATGGGTTGATTCTGGGAATCGCCACGCTCGCCGTCGCCACGCATGTCGTGGGCGTGCGCGTGGACTGGGTCTTCGCGCTCTTCGTGCCGGCGATCGTCTTCGGCGGAGCGCTCATCGACTTGGGCATCTCCTTGGCGATTGCCACCTGCTCGTTTTGGTTCGTCCGTGTCGACACGCTGCGGTGGGTCGTGATGTCGCTCGAGCAAGACTTCACGCGATATCCGATCAGCATCTATGGGCGCGGCGTGCAGATCGTGCTGGCCTTCGTGTTGCCGTTTGCCTTCATGAACTACTTTCCGGCGACGTACTTCTTGCAGAAGGCCGAAATCGGTCTTCACCTCAATCCGGCCGTCGGCTTGCTCACACCGGCAATCGGGCTGGCATGGCTCGGCGCTGCGTACGCATTTTGGATCTTCGGCCTGCGCCATTATCAGGGAACCGGCTCCTGAAGCGGGCTGCATTCCTGAGCTGCGCCGGCGCGGCGCTGATCGGCATGCCCGCCGTTGCGGCATCGTTGAGCAGACGTATCGGCTCGATCGCACGCGCCCTGCCGGGAGTGCTCGGGGTGTACGCCCGTACCTTGGCCGAGGGTCCGCCGCTGGCCACCTACAACGCTTCCGAGCGATTCCCCACGGCATCGATCATCAAGGTGCTGATCATGACGACGGCCTACGCACTCGACGAAGCCCACCCCGGTGTGCTCAAGGAGAAGATCGCCTTCCACACCGACGACCTTATCGGCGGGTCGGATTTCATGGCGAACGCGCGAGACGGCCAGCGCTTCACGGTGCGGGAGCTGCTCGTTCCGATGATTACGGTGAGCGACAACACGGCAGCCAATCTCTTAATCGGACATTTCGGCGTCGCGACGATCAACGAAATTGGTGCCCGCGCCGGCATGACGCGGACTCACCTCGCGCGCCGTTTTCTCGACTACACGGCGATCGCGCGCCACAACGACAATCTTTCGACGCCCGCCGACATGGGCCGGTTGCTCTATCTCATCGAACACGGTGCGCGCGAAGGGGTTCCCACGATCGTTTCGTCCGAACACTGCGTAGCGATGCTCGACATCATGCTACGTCAGACCGACCGCGACGCCATCCCGGCGGCGTTGCCGCCGCACGTCGCGGTTGCCAATAAGACCGGCGAGATCGAGGGAACGCGCAACGACATCGCGGTCGTTTCTCCGTTCGGCGACTCACCGTTCATCCTCGTCGTGATGACAAAAGACGCGTACGACTACGGTGCTTCCTACGCCGCGATTCACGCGGTGACGCGTGCCGTCTACGCCTCCGTCTCACGACTGGCCTGAAGTTTGACGATGAACGACGCAGCCATAGACGAAGCCGCTGCTCAGCGCGGCCAGCTTCGCCGCGCGTCGCAAGCGCTTGAAGCGCGCCTCGTGCGATCTCGCAAGCTCGAAGGTTGGCGGGTGCCACCATCCGACGAGCGCGACTGGCAGACGTCCGCGAGTGTACTTCGCTGCGGTACCCCGGCGGTGCGCGCCGAGACGGCGCCCAAGGTCGACCGTTGCTCCGGTGTAAAGCGACCCATCGCTGCAGGCCAGGACGTAGACGGCCGGAAGGTTGCGCGATGAGTCCGTCACACCCAGCTAATTTCCGCCGGCAAGCCTCGATCCTTGGCGCGCTACTACTTCTCGCAGCGGCAGGCAGCGAACCGGTCCCGCAGCCGCCGGCCTACGCACCGATCGCCGCGATGGTCGGCGCGGTACGAGCAGATCGATTAAAGAGTACGGTCGAACGCCTCGTCGAGTTCAAAACGCGCAACGATTTCTCCGAAACGGCCTCGACCTCAGAGCGCGGCGTCTTCGGCGCGCGGGATTGGATCGTCGCCCGGTTCGCCGCCATCGCCGCGACGGCGCCCGGACGCATGAGCGTCGAGCTCGACACGTTCCTCCAACCCAAAACGCCGAGAACCCCGCGCGCCGTAACCGAATCGAGCGTAATCGCGACGCTGCGGGGCGACGAGCCAGGGCGCATCTATATCATGTCCAGCCACTACGACGATTGCGACGGGCATTGCACGGACGGCGCGGGCATCGCGCCAGGCGCGGATGACAACGGCTCGAGCGTCGCGGCCGTCTTGGAAGCGGCGCGCGTGATGGCCGGTACGCACTTTCACGGCACGATCGTCTTTGCGTGTTTCGATGGGGAAGAGCTGGGTCTATGGGGCAGCAACCGTTACGCCCACGAGCTGGCGGCCGCGCACGCGCCAGTGCTGGCTGTGCTCAATAACGACATCATTGGAAACTCCGTCGGCGGCGGAGGAAGCTCCGAGCCCGGCGTGATTCGCGTATTCAGCGAAGCACTGCCGGCCGGAACCGAAATCGAGCGAGTCAACCTCGTCGGCAGCGAAAACGACTCGCCGTCGCGCGAACTCTCTCGCTTCGTCGCTGAGATCGTCCCGGTCTACGTTCCAAACTTTACGGTGCGGCAAATTTTTCGCTCCGACCGCTTCCTGCGCGGCGGCGATCAGCAGTCGTTCCAATCGGTGGGATACTCCGCCGCCGTGCGTTTTGTCGAACCGCACGAGAACTTCACCCATCAGCACCAAGACGTTCGCATGCAAGACGGAGTGCAGTACGGCGACCTGCCGCAATACATCGACCCGGAATACTTGAGACGCGCGACCCAGGCCAACATTGCCGCGCTGGCCACGCTCGCACTGGGGCCCGCACCGCCGGGCGACGTCCGCCTAGTGACGCAACGCCTCGGATACGACTCGACGTTGCGTTGGAAACGTGCATCCGATGGGGTTTCCTACGAGATCGTCTGGCGATCCACCGATGCGCCGCAATGGCAAGGGGTTCGCAACGCCGGCGACGTCGTCGAAGCGACGGTGCCGATCTCGAAGGACGATTATATTCTAGGGGTTCGCAGCGTCGACTCTAACGGGCTGCGCAGCCCCGCCGTCTATCCGGTTCCGATTCGAGAGTAGGCCAAATCGCGCGAAGTATCGCTTTGAATCGCGAGCGCTGGGAGATCGGCTCAAACCACGCCAGGCTGCGCAGCATGAGGAGCGCCGGCTCGCGCACCCTCAGAGCGCGCTCGAGATGGTCCAACGCCTCTTCGAGCTTTCCGAGGCCGACGGCGACCGTCGCGAGATTGAAGCCCACGACAAATTCGGTGCGCGCCATCTCCTGCAGCGTTTGGTAGATGCTTTCGGCGCGCTCGGTGTCGCCGCAGTCCGCGTACGCGCGGCCGAGCAGCGGCAGGCGCAGCGCGACGTCTTCGGCGCGATCGTGCGGCAAGAGAGCCAAATCGGCGATCGCTTCGGCCGGTTGTCCGTTGAGAATGAAGGCTTGAGCCCGATGACGTCGCGCGATCGCGAAATCCGCCCCGCTTTCGATCAGATTGGAGAACGCGCCGATTGCGCGCCGGTACTGGCCGGTGTGAAGGAATATTCGGGCGAGAAAAAGCTGCAAAGCGGGCGACGACGGCTCGACGAGCAGGGCGCGCTGCATCTCGCGCACGGGTTTGTCGCCGGAGCCCTTGCACATGTTAAACCATGCGGCGTTCATGTAGACCAACGTGGACGTCGGATTCAGGCGAACCGCCGTGTCGATTTCGCGCTCGGCCTCTATCCAGTTCCAATCGCAAAAGAGCAGTATTAGCGCGAGCGTAGCCCGAGCTTCGGCCGAGGACGGATCGAGCTCGAGCGCCCGAACGATCGCGGCCTTGGCCTTCGGAAAAGTATACGAACCGCTAGCGTACCAATACTGGGCCGTGAGCGCGTGCGCGCGAGAAAGCCCAATGAGCGCCGGCACGTGATCTCGGTGGACGCGCAGAACCGCTTCGAACTGCTCGGCCGCTGACGTCAATGCGGCCGCCGTGCGCTTTTCCAGGAGGTACGAGCCGCGGCAGTAGTGATGGAACGCTTCGGGAGCGCCGTTGAAGAGGCGATCCGCAGAATCCTCGGCCGCGTGCAGCGCCGTCTCGGCCAGTGTGGGAGCCGCGATGCTGACCGGTGCGACGAAACGATAGCCTTTCCCGCGCACGGTCATGAGGTAGGTGCGGTCGGTCGCGCGTTCGTCGAGTAACTGCCGCAGCATATACATATGTTGCGAGAGATTTCCGTCGCTGACGACGGTATCCGGCCAAATTTGCGTCGCGATCGTCTCCTTGTCGATGACGTCGCCGTTAGCGTGAATGAGCAGGACCAGCAACTGCGCCAGGCGGTCCGGTAACGGGGTCACGGCGGCGCCGTGCGTGAGCAGTCCCCGTGTGGGATCGAAACGGAAGGAACCGAACGTGTAGACCGGCGAGATATTCGACCCCGCCTGACCGTTGATCATCAAACTTCAAATGATCGATAGAGGCCGATTGTGACTTAGGGATTGCAATTGCGATGGTTCGTGGTGCCGCCGGGCGCAGTTTTGCCGTGCAATCGGCCAGTGCTAACAGCAGGCCTTCGAAGGCCGCGCTCCAGGAGCGTCCCGTCAACGCCGTCAGCGCGAGCGCGAGCATCTCGGCGACGGGCTCCAAACTTTTTCCGGCGTAATGCGCGAAGGCCGAATCGCTTTGTGCGACCGGCGCAATCGCACTCGGCGTGACCCGCGCGTCGAGAAGTGCGGCGAGCAACCCGGTGACGCCGGCGCGTTGCCGTTCGCCGTCGCCAAGCATCTGCGGCACGATCACGCACAACCGCTCGTAGAGCACGTCGCCCAGCGCGCGATCCATGCGGCGCCGCCCGTCGTACGCCGAGTACAGAAAGAGGCCGGCGCCCAAGAGACGATCTTGAGTCGGGAGAAGACGTTCGATCGATCGCGCACGCCAAGATCGCGCTTCGGCGAACTCTCCGCGAGCCTCCGCCGTCGCATAGAGGACGGCGGCGGAGCGCGCGGCCAAGCCTTGGAAACCGCGCAGCTCCGAACGTTGCCAGGCCGCGGACGCCACCGTTACGGCCTGCGCGAGCCGATCTTGGCGCACAAGTTGGCGCGCGTGCTCGACTTCCTTTGCAATCCGGTCCCAGGAACGAGATGGAAGCATTTGCGGCGGCGGCCCATCAAAGGGCACGAGTGCTTCGTCCATTGTTCCAAGTCGCAAATTCGCGTCGCCGAGGAACGACATGGCGAGCGTTGTAGCCTCGGCATCCTCCGCCAGACGTACGAGATTGTTAGAAATGCAGCGCATCTCGAGCGCATTGCCGCGGTCGCGAGCCGCAAGAAATGCGGCAACCTCACGTTTGAAACCCCACGAAACGCCTCCGTGCGACACGCAGTTCACGCGAGACGGTCCCAACAGCCCGCCGGCGTACCGAGCGATCGAAGCAACCGCCTCGGCTCTCCGCCGCTGAAAATGGCGCCGGGAGACGCCGCTTCGTCGCGCCAGCTCCGCGTTGGTCGCCGCCCGCTTAAAATCCGCGTCGAAGATCGCTCTGCGGAGTTTTTCCGTCCGCTCGTCGTCGCCGGCGAGCGCCGCTTTGACAATTCGCTCGAGGGCGTAAACCGGATTCGCCATTCCAGTGTGGCGGCAGACGGAGGCCATCAACGGCGCAGCCGCCAGAGCGTCGGGTTTCCTGACGCGGTGCAGTAGCGTAAATACTTGTCGTTCCATCGGCGATACTGCCATGGTTAACAGAATACGCAGCTTTTATCGCGCCGTCTTCAGGAAATCCCAAAAGGCGCGGACCGTTCGAGGGCTTCTCGATTTGAGGTTACTTGAACTTATTGAAAATCGTTGATGCGAAAGTGTCGTGATGCTCGCATTCGTCAACGATCATCAAAAGGTCGCATTCCCGGGACTTCGTAACGCCGATACAGCGCATCGAACACAGATGCGCAATTTCGAAGCTACGACTAAAGAGGGAAGAACGCAAACAATGAAACAGCAACGAACGCTCCGTTTTACGAGCGTCGCCGTTGCGCTTCTGGTCACTTTTCTGCTCCAGGAAACATGGGCACTGGCAGGAGTCACCGGAAACGTGAACGGCATCGTCCGCGATAACGCAGGAGCGCCCTTGGCCGGAGTGGCCGTGAAAGCCGTATCGCCGTCGCAGAGCGCGACGGCAACGACCGATTCCGGCGGCCACTTCGTCCTACTCTCGCTCGCACCGGATACCTATACGCTCAGCCTGAGCAAATTCGGTTATCAGAGCATATCTATCGGCGGAACCGTCGTTTTTGCCGATCAAACTCAACAGGTCAGCTATACGCTGAGCAAGACGCTCAAAACGATCGCGTCGGTAACGTCACAAGCTGGCTCGTCGCTGGTAAAATCCGGCGTCGGAGGCGACCTCTATAGCGTCAACCCATCGCAAGCCGCCGCGGCGGCCGCGCTTGGCGGCGGCGGCAACCTCAACAGTGCCTACTCGGCAATGGCCTCGGTCCCCGGCATCCAGACGTCGCAGGGAGGCATGGGTTGGGATTTCAACGCGGCCTACGTTCGCGGTCAAAACTCGTACTACACGGGCTTCGAGTATGACGGCATCCCGATCAACCGCTCCTTCGACAACTACAACTCCGGAACGGAATCGAGCCTCGGTCTTTCCGAGTTGCAGGTGTACACCGGAGGCGGTCCTTCCTCGGTCGCCTCGGCCGGGACGGCCGGTTTTATCAACCAGGTCATCAAGACCGGTACCTTCCCGGGCTTTGCAACGGCCAACTTGGGAATCGCGACCCCGCAGTTCTACCACCAGGCGAGCGTCGAGATCGGCGGCTCGACTCCCGACCGAAACTTCAGCTACTACGTCGGCCTGTTAGGCTATAACCAAGCCTCCCGTTTTTTCGACACCACCAACGGCGCGGGCTATATGACCCCCGGCGGTTTCTTCTCCGGCGATGTCGACGGTACGGAGCTCGGTTATGGCTTCCTGAGCGGTCAAGTGTACGACACATCGCCGACCGCGGTCTTCGGCACCGCTCAAGGCGTGAAGCCCATCTGTCAAATGTACGGGTCGAAGTTCAGCTTCCCTGACCAGGGATGCTGGCAGTATTATAGCGGTGTCGCCGGCGACCCATCGATGGTCACCGACCGCGAGAGCGTGATCAACCTGCACATGGGCATCCCCAAAGCCAACGGATTGCGCGACGACGTGCAGGTCCTATGGAGCGGATCGGCGCTCAACAGCTACAGCTATAACAGTCCGGACGATGAAGGACCCGGCAACAACCAGTTCATCTGGGGGGCGTACGGAACGCGGGCTGCGGCCCCGACTTGCGGTCCCGAGACGGTCGGCCCCGGCCTCACCGTCAACGGATGCTCGGGAATCGGTCAGATCGTCTCCTTTTTGCAGCCGAATCAATTCTATCTGCAGCGCCTGGGACTCGGCCCCGGTCCGTATACGTGTGGCTCGAGCATCCTCGGGACGCTCCCCTGCGCACCGACCTATCTGGGATATGCCGACGGCGTCGCTTACAACGTTCCGTTCGGTACTTCGATCGGCGCGTACGACTATAAGACCGGTACGGGGACCGTCCGGTCGCCGGGAGTCTATATGGTTCCCGACACGCCGGCCCACGCGTTTAACGGCCCGATCCCGGTCAACGACGACTCGCAGGCGACGATTCGGAACGACGCCGGCATCAGCAAGGTCCAATACACCTACGCGCTGAGCCAATCGGCCTATCTGCGAGCGTACGCCTACACCTTCTACTCGGATTGGCTGCAGAATAACCCGGTCGCAGGCGCAACGGGCGACGGCGTCCCGTCGTTGCCGGCCTCCCCGCAGTACCAGCTCATTACGCACACGTCCGGCGGCGCGCTGGACTTCCAAGACCAGCTCAACGACCAAAATCTAATGACGCTTGACGGCAACTACACGACCGCCGGCGTCATTCGCTGGAACAACGCCTCGGCCGCCGGAGACGATTCGCCGATCGGATATATGGCGAAGACGGGCGCCGGCTTCACCTGCTATGGCTTCAAAGACAACATCCCCGGCACCGCAAACACGTTCGGCTACTCCGTGCCGTGTCTGAGCAGCAGCTATTACGACACGACGCTGAGCATCAAAACGTCGACGGGCACCATCAACTGCGCCAAGACGTACAGCAGCGACTGCATCGTGAATCCCACGTGGACCGGCGCAGCCTCCGGCGGCCCTTCGGGCTACGGCGCCGCGAACACTCCGGCCGGCAAGGCTGGCGCGCAGTGGGACAGCCTCTGGAGCGGCAATGCGAGTGGCTCGTACAACTCGGTCAAACCCGAGTTCGAGAACTTCTCGCTTGCCGATCAGTTCCGCCCTAACGATAAAATCCTGATCAATGCGGCAATCCGCTACGATAACTTCACGTACGAGCTCCCCGACTCGGCGACTCCGGCCGATGAGTTCTACGCGAACATGACGGCGAACTATACCTGCGTCAACGCGGCAACGAACCAAGTGCTGACGCAACTGCTGGCGCCAGGGCAACCGCCGCCGGCAAGTGCCCAGTACGTGAACGGAAACTGCGACACCGCAGCCGCGCTCCTACACCCCGCGGGTTCCCACACCGGCTGGGTTCACCCTAACGGAACGACGCAGAACGGCGTCGCGGCGCCGAACTTCACGGCCTCCTCGCCCAGCTCGTACACGCTCAACTACTGGGAGCCGCGTTTTTCGGCGACCTATTCGGAATCGCCGGACGTCGTCTGGCGCCTCTCGGCCGGCCGCTACACGCAGCCGCCGATCTCCGCGTCGGTCCAGTACCTCAGCCTCTCGGGTGACGAGCGGTCGGTCTGGAACAACACGATGAACCTCGGGTTCTACTCGCCGTTCCACCCGATCCCGGGAATCTCGTCGGGGCAGTACGACCTCTCGTACGAGAAGCACTTCCGTGGAACCGACATGAGCTTTAAGCTCACGCCGTTCTACACCTGGGTCTCGAACTGGCAGCAACAAACGTTCATCGGCTCTAACTTCGCGACGCAGGTTCCAGTCGGCGTCAATCGCAACGAAGGCGTGGAGTTTCAGTTCAGCAAGGGTGACTTCACCCGCAACGGGTTCTCCGGACAGTTGGCCTTCACGTACACCAATTCGAAGGTCATGTTCCAGAACGTACCGCTCGTGACCGGCGGCATCATTCCCAATCCGCTCGCCGTGCTCAACGGGGTCATCTCGCAGTACAACTTGCTGACCAAAGCGGGTGGTGGATTTCCCTGCTACCAGGACGGACAGGGCGTTCCGTGCAGCACTCGCAACAACAAGATCGCGAAGGGTTTCGATACGATCCTCAACCCGTACTACAATCTGCCATCGCAGGGACTCTTGAACCTCGGTGGCTGGTACAATCCCTACTCGACCGCGATCGCGCCGAGTCTCAACGGCTCGTTCGTCAGCTACATCTCGCCGTATGTCTCTTCGCTGATCCTCAACTGGCGCCACGATAAGCTGGCGATAACGCCAAGCTTCTCCTTCCAGAGCGGCGGTTTCTACGGCACTCCGCTGGACAACAACGGTCTCGATCCGCGCTCCTGCGTCCTGAACTCGGCGAAAACCGGCATCACGCAGCTCTCGCCGAAGACCAACCCGCTACAGTGCAACTACCTGTACGCGGCCTCCCCAGGTTTGGGTACGTACGGCTACTTGTACACGCCGAACTTCCAAACCGGCTCGTTCGCGTTCGATAACATCGAGCAGCCCGACTCTGTCGTCGGAAACCTTCAGGTGGCCTACGACGTGAGCCCTCGCATTCGGCTAACGCTGCTCGGCGCCGGCCTCTTCCACGTCTGCTTCGGGGGGACACAAGAGCCGTGGACCATCGCAAATCCGCCGAGTAACGTGGCCTGCGCCTACGCGCCGGACGGCGGCGTGCTCAACAGCACGCTCTATCCCGGCAACTTCTACAACGGCACCGGCATCGGCGACCGGGCGGCCAACAAGGCGACCACGCCGTGGACGCAGAGCTACCTCCCGTCCGGCGGCGCAAACAACGGATCGATCGGGGCGATAGCGCCTCCGATCAACCTCTACTTCAACGCACAAGTGAAGATCTGACGTAACCATCTCTTGGAAAGGGCGCGGCGGCCTCCGGTCAAACGGGGGCCGCTGCGTTAGCTATTCGTTCGTTGCCTTCATCGACGGATCCGGAATGCCGTCGGGACAGATCGACGCCTGTTGCGCTGCCGAAAGATAATACGCATGTAGATCGTAATGGGGAACCAGCATCCCCGCGTGGCCTTTCGGTTCGAATTTAAAGTCGATATGGTCGATGGAATATCCCGGGAGCGCGCGCAAGTCAGCGTAGCTAACGCCGGACTGCAGCTGCGTCAGGGGCACCATGATCTCCGTGAAGATCACTTTGTCGCGATACGAGCCGTAGATCACGCTGCTCGGATCGCTCAGATTCCTCCAGTGTTCGCCCATGCCGGCAATGCAAGGCGAGACCATCGTATACTCGGCCGGCATTCCGACGGGACGGACTTTGGGCTGCGGCGGCAGCGCCATACCTTGGTCGGCCGCTGCCGGCGCTGCAAGTCCGATGACCGCAGCCGCGAAGGCGGATGCCATAAAGTAGCGCACCATGAGGGTTCCTCCTCAAAGCACCGCTGTTTGGCGCCAAACAGCCGGCTCCTTGGCAAAATCTCCGGGCCGGTCACCAAGACGCGCGGCGGTGCGTTACCCCGTCGTGAGCGAGTCGGTCGTGAGCGCAGTCGGTCGTGAGCGCAGTTGGTCGTGAGCGCAGTCGAACGATGAATGTCAGGACCGCTCGAGACGCGCTTACGGCCGTGCTCGCGGGCCTTTTCGGAGCGATCTTGCTCGATCTCTACCTGGTCATAACCGAGCCGCTCGTAGTGAAACGCGTGACGCCGCTGCTCGTCATGCAGTGGGACGCGTCGAATCTACTCGGAATGGCTGCCTACCGCGGCGGCTGGGCGACGGCTGCGACCGGCACGCTGCTTCACTTTTGCGTCAGCATCGCGTGGGGAGCGCTCTTTGTCCTCGCCGCTCTACGCATTCGCTGGCTTATGGACCACGCGCTCACCGCGGGAATAATTCTTGGCATCGTAGCGATGACGGTCATGCGCGGCATAATTCACCTCGGGTACGCCGTCGTACGTCCATTTCCGTCGTTCTGGCTCTTTCTCTACATCCTCATCGGACACGTCGTCTTCTTCGGAGTTCCGGTTGCTTTAGTGGCGACGAATTTATTGCGCAGGAAGATCGCTCCGCGTCGCGGCCGCGCCTAGCGCAACCTCCGCAGCCGCGAGTGTTTCGTCCACGTCCCGCGCGGTGTGAGCGGTGGAGACAAACATCACCTCGTTCTGCGAGGGCGCGAGCAACACGCCCCCTTCGAGCATCGCCGCACAATAGCACGCGAACGCCGCGCGATCGGCGCTGCAAGCGTCGTCGTAGTTTTGCACCGCCCGTCCTGCGCGAAACTTGAAATCGACGACCGACTCCTGCTGGACGACTGTATAGGGCAGCCCGCGCTCGGTAAAGATCTCTCGAAGGCCGGCGGCGAGACGCCGCGCGAGCCCATCCATATAAGAATAGCATTCCGGATGCGCTTCGAGCAGGTCGAGAACGCGATGCGCCATTCCGACGCAGAACGGATTGCCGCCGTGCGTACCGCCGCTGAAGGTTTCGCCATCCGGTGCCAGCACCGCCATCACGTCGCGCCGTCCGCCAAAGGCGGCAATCGGGAGACCGCCGCCCATGATCTTTCCCAACGCCGTCAAATCTGGAACGACGGGCGTGCGGCCTTGCGCGCCGCGCAGCCCGAAACGGAGCCACGTGATGACTTCGTCGAAGATCAAGAGCGCGCCGGCGTGCCGAGCGCGTTCCAATAAACCTTCCAAGAATCCATCGGCCGGCTGCACCAGACCCATGTTGGCCCCGATGGGCTCGACGATTATCGCGGCGAGGCCGGTTTCAACTTCTCCGAGGAGCTCGTCAACGGAGGCGAGATCGTTGTATCGCGCGACGAGCACGTCGGCTCGCACGCCTTGGGGAATTCCGCCGGCGCTGGCCGAGGCGCCGGCATCGATGAGCGCGACATCGAAATGGCCGTGATAGTTGCCGGCAAACTTGAGAATGCGCGAGCGTCCCGTAAAGGCGCGTGCCACGCGCACCGCGCTCATCATCGCTTCGGTTCCCGTGGTGACGAAGCGCATGCGCTGCATCGACGGCAGATACGCTCGAATGCGTTCGGCGAGGCGAATCTCCTCGCTATGCGTCGTTCCCCAGACGAGGCCGTGCTCGGCCAGCGAGTCGAGTCCGGTGACCAATTCGGGATGCGTGTGGCCGAAGAGCAGCGGCCCATACGCCATGATGTAGTCGATGTGCCGGCGTCCCGATTCATCGTACGCATAAGCGCCGGCGGCCGACGCTTGCACGAACATCGGCAAGCCGGCGCTCCAACCCGAGCGTACCGGCGAATCGCAACCCCCGGCGAGCACCTCGAGCGCGCGCTCGATCGACCGTTGCATACTCTGGCGCGGTTCGAAGGTTCAACGAGGAAGCCATGCCCGAAATCGAGATCGCCCCGCAAACCAATATAAAGGAACTGGTCGCGCAGCTGCCGATTGCCGCCGACGTCTTGACGGCATTTGGGCTGGGCTGCAGCGGATGCGGCGTGAGCAAGTACGAGAATGTCGAACAAGGCGCCCGGGCGCACGGGCTGCGCGTCGAGCCGATCGTCGATGCACTGAAAGAGGCTCGTCGGTCGGGAAGCGTACCCAATATTGCCGAGGAATCGCGCCGGCCGGCCGCACGAGCACCGGGTGCCTTTAGCGGCCGGACCAAGTTCGCGCACACGATTCCGATCATGTCGGGCAAAGGCGGCGTCGGCAAGTCGCTGGTCACCGCGTTGCTCGCCGTCGGGCTGCGCCGCAAGAACTATCGCGTCGGCATTATCGACGCCGATATCACCGGGCCCTCGATCCCGAGACTTTTCGGTCTGCGCCGGCCACTGCGGATCGAGGCCGACCCGGTCAAAACGACGCCGCAGGGCCAACCGCAGCCGCTGATGCATCCGGCGGTTACGCGCAGCGCGATCGAAGTCGTCAGCGCGAACCTCTTTACCGACCAGGAAGACAAGGCGATGATCTGGCGCGGGCCGATCGTCGCGAGCGTCATCCGTCAATTCTACGAGCAGGTGCTCTGGAGCGAGCTGGACTTTTTGCTCGTCGATCTTCCGCCGGGGACGTCCGACGCACCGCTGACCGTTTTGCAATCGCTGAACATCGACGGAGTCGTGCTCGTCACGATGCCGCAAGCTCTGGCGACGATGATCGTGCGCAAGGCGGCCAACTTAATTCATGAATTGAAAAAACCGGTTCTCGGCGTCATCGAAAACATGTCGTACTTCGTCGCTCCCGATACGGGAAAGCAGTACGAGATCTTCGGACCGTCCTACGCCCAGCAGGTCGCCGATCTGGCCCAAGCCCCGGTCTTCGCGCGCATTCCGATCGATCCGGTCAAACTGCTTCTTGCCGATGAAGGCCGCATCGAAGAGCTGGACGATCCGATCTGCGACGTCTTGGCCGAGAGCCTGCTTTCCGCGATCGCCGCACGTCCCAAGCCCAAGGAGACGATTTCGATCGTCTAGGAGCCTTTAGGGTTATGGCCGTTTTCGGATTCGTCGCCGAATTTTGTTCGAAGACGAGGCGCGATGAGGGAGCGAAGCCGTAGCTTCGTGACCGAAGAGCAACGAAGTATTCGGGCAAAAGACGGCACGAATACGGAAATGCGCCATAGCCCTACAGGCTCCTAGGGCACGGCAGCGGAGGGGAGCGGCTTTCGGCGAAGCGCGGCGCTGATGAACGGTCGCAAATTGTTGTTGGGCGTGGGAATGGGATTGGGCGCCGGCTATCTCGCGGTGAGAAGCTACGAAGCTTTTCGTGAGTGGCGCAATCCGGCGCCGCGGGCCGCCAAAGATGCGGCGGCATACGCCCGGATGAGACGAGCGCTCGAAGTGCTGGGAACCGTGAGAGGAACCACCGGGTTCGTGGCGTTTGCCTATGGTCCGCTTGGAGCTTATGCGGACCGCGCAACGCTGTGCCTGCCGGTTTGGGCCCGTCCGGCTTGCTACTACGCCGCCCTTTCGCTGGCGTTGGCAATTACGGAGTTGCCCGTATCGTTTATCGAAGAGTACTCGCTCGAACGGCGTTTTGGACTCAGCGATCAATCGCGGCGCGGTTGGCTGGGCGACTATGCAAAAGGCGCGACGATTTCTGCTGCATTATCGGCGTTGCTCGCGACGCTCTTCGGCTTTGCACTACGGCGCGCGCCTCGGAGATGGCCGATCCTCGCTTCCGTCGGCGTCTTCCCTCTCTTTGTAATCGGGAACCTGATCGTTCCGCTCTATGTGATGCCGCTCTTCAATAACTTCGACCCGGTGACGGGCTCGCTGGAGGAACGCCTGCGCGCGCTGGCGTCACGGTATGGAGTCGGCGACGCCGCGATTCTTCGAATGGACATGAGCCGGCAGACGCGCAAAGCAAACGCCTTTGTCACCGGCATCGCGAAGACACACCGAATCGTGCTCGGCGACACACTGATTGAAGCCTTTCCCGAGAACGAGACCGAGTTCGTCGTGGCGCACGAACTCGGCCACTACGTCAACAAGGACACGTGGCGGCTGATCGCGCTGGGCGAAGCGCTGGCAATCGTGCTTTTTCTGGTTTCAAACTCCGCCGTTTCAAAAAGCGAGCGCGAGGAGCTGCGCGACCGGCCGCTGCTCATCGTTCGGCTCTACGCGGCGATGCTCGTCGCGTCGCAGGCCCTCCGACCGCTGCTCTTCGCCTTTTCGCGCTCGCGCGAATGGGCCGCGGATCGATTTGCGCTTACCGCTACCGGCGACGCCGCCGGCGGAGCCTCCGCGTTCCGCCGTTTACGCGACCAGAACCTCGCCGACGAAGATCCGCCGGCGTGGTACGAGATCTTCTTCTCGTCGCATCCTTCGCTCCGAGCCCGGATTTCGGCGTTGGAGGAAGCCTCAGGCTAGTACCGCCGAAGGGCGAGTACCCAACCAGGCCGCCAGATCGGTTTTCTCCGCCGGCAATCCGGTCGCAAGCTCTGCGCGCAGTTCGCCGAAGAGTCCAAAACCTTCGGCGAATGCGTCGTGCTTATGGATGGACTCTTCGTTGATTTGGCTTGCGAATACGAACGTGTCGTCGCCGAGATCGGCGTACATCTCGAGCGCGCGAAAGAGGATCCCGCGGACGACGTCTTCGACGAACTTCGGATTGTGATGCGCCTTGTTGACGACGAAGAACTCGTCGGGCCGCTTGAGCAGGTCGTACGTTTCGCTCGACATGGAGTTTTCGACGATTTCGACGAGATCTTCGGCGCGGATGACGTCGGCCTGCGTCTCGGGGACGCCGACGAGAATGCTGCCGCGGCCGCGCTGATTGTGCGTCGCGACGGGCAGCACGTCGAGCGCGCGCCGCGCGTCGGTCTCGGTGAAGCCGGTCTCGATCAACTGATGCATGGAATGCTCGCGTACCATGGCCTGTGCGCACGGGCAGGCGGTCATGCCTTCGGCCTCGACTCCCACGATGCGCCGCGTTCCGCTTTCGTCCGCGTGCGCGATGCCGATAAGCGTATACGTCTCTTCCCCGCGCTTTCCGCTGACCGGCGTCCATCGCTCCAAACCGAACCGGGCACGCAAGCGCACGTCGGCTCGAATAGCTCGCTGACTCTGGACGATTTCGCGCGCGATCGCTTCGGCGAGCCGTTCGATGCGGGCCGGTTCGTTCGCCCCGGCCAGCACGTCCAGCGTCGCTTCTTCAAGAATTTCGGCAAAGCGCGACATATGAACGCCGGATCGGTCCGCAGCGAGATCGGCGACCATCGAAAACTCGCCGTTGTAGACCGCGGGACGGCCGTCGATTTCCAAATGAACGACCCGCCGCACCCGCGAGACGCCGGCGCGACTAAGCGAAAGCCGAACCTCGGGCTCCTCCGATTGACGATCGGTATCGAACCGCAGACCGCGCTCGCGCCGCCGCACAAGCCCGTTAGCCGCCGCGTCGACCAGCTGCGGGGCTATTTCCGCAAGCGGCACGGCATTATACGGACGAGCGTCGAGCTGCGGCTGCACGATCTGTCCGTCGAAAACCAAAAGGTCGAGGTCGATCGGACGCGCCTCGAGCCGGCGCGTTCCACGCGCTCGGCCGACCGCAAGCTCTACGTCGCGCGCAAAGCTCACAAACGCTTGCGCATCGAGCTCGGTGCGCAGCGCTGCCGCAACGTTTAAGTAGGCCGGGCCTTGCGCCCCACCGGCGGCCTCGGATTCGTAAAACGCGGAAACGACTAGGATTTGCGCGCGCGCCCGCAAGCGCTGCAGCGCGGCTAGTATGTTTGCCTGTCGATCACCGAGGTTCGAGCCGATGCCGACGTAAAGGTCATGCACGGTAAGCTCTCTTCTAGCCGCTGGCGGAATTCCCACCGAACCCATCGTATCGTAGTCGGACCATGCAAAGCCTCCCCCTCTATCCATACGTCCTCGATCCAAAGCTAACGACGCAGGTCTGGGGCGGCGACGAACTCGTGCGAGTCTACGGCAAACATGGCGATCCGCAGGCTCGCCTGGGCGAATCGTGGGAATGCTGGGATACCGATCGAATTGTCAACGGCCCGTTGGCCGGCTGCATGGTCGCCGATCTACGCATGCGCTTGGGCCCTAAGCTCCTCGGAGACATCAATCCCAAGCGCATCTTTCCGGTGCTTACGAAAATTATCACGGCGCACGATTGGCTCTCGGTGCAGGTTCATCCCGACGACGCGTACGCGCAGCGCGTCGAACATCAGCCGTTTGGAAAGACCGAGTGCTGGTACGTTTTGGATGCGCAGCCGCAAGCCCAAATCATCTACGGATGGATTCGCGACACCTCACGAGAGGAATACTTGCAGCGCGTGGCCGACGGGACGCTCGGCGAGATTCTGCGCAAGATCGATCTCAAAGCCGGCGACACCGTCTACATCCCGCATGGCGTCGTCCACGCGATCGGGCCCGGCGTGACAGTCTTCGAAACTCAGCAGGCATCCGATCTCACATATCGGATGTTCGACTACAACCGCGTCGGTCTCGACGGTAAGCCGCGCGAGCTCAACGTGCAAAAAGCCGCCGACGTGCTGAACTATAAGGCCATGACGACCGGGACGCTTCTGCAGATTCCTTATCATTTCGAGGGCCTCGACCGGACGGCACTCATCGCCGACGAGCATTTCGTCGTCGAGCGAATCACCGCCGCCGGCGAACCTACGTCGCTGCGGACCAACGGGCGCCCGCTGATCCTCATGTCCCTCAACGAGCCGCTCGAAGTGGCAAGCGACAAATCCACCGTTACGCTATCGCGCTATCAAACGGCATTGATTCCAGCCTCCGCGGAGTGGTGCACGGTCAGTGCCGCCGGAAGCGATACTTCATCGTTTATGTTCGTTACGCCGCCGCACGACCGCGAAGGCCTGGCTATCCAGCTCGTCGCGGCAGGCATCCCGCAGGATCTCGTCGATCGCTTCTTGGAGCAATTCTGAAGCCGTCCCCCGAGACGCTCGCAACGATCTACGGCACGCCGCTGCTCGTCATCGATCTTGACGCCGTCGATGCCACCGTACGCGCACTCGTACGGTGCGCGACGGACTTTGGGGTCGAAGTCTCCTACGCCGCTAAGGCGTTTGCAACCGTTGAGTTCCTACGCTACTTAGCCCGCTACCGGATCGGCGTCGACGTCTGTTCGCTGGGCGAGCTCGTCACCGCGCAGCGAGGCGGATTCGAATCGGAGCGCATTACGCTGCACGGTGCGGGAAAGTCCGACGAGGAGCTGATGGCTGCGTGCACGGGACGGATCGGCTGCATCGCCGTCGACGGCATCGCGGAGCTCCA
>Ga0182018_10002232_pt1 | contig 19945 bp, 23 predicted proteins | sample 812P2MmetaG_FD_120490 | JGI IMG/M metagenome (GOLD analysis project Ga0182018, IMG submission 120490) | Permafrost microbial communities from Stordalen Mire, Sweden - 812P2M metaG | ecosystem: Environmental > Terrestrial > Soil > Wetlands > Permafrost | place: Sweden: Stordalen | collected...
ACGCAAAGCGCGCTCGATGCCGTCAAGGCTAGCGGCACGATTCCGATCGCGGTGGTGGCGGAGGCGCTCTCGCTCGCGGCGTTCGCGCCGCCGTCGTCCTGGGGCGCGCAGATCGTCGCCGGCGAGGCTCAGAGTTTCGGTGTCGCCCAGGCATACGGCGGCCCCTACGCCGGCTTCATCGCTTCGACGCAGGAACACATGCGCCGTATTCCGGGACGGCTGGTCGGCAAGAGCGTCGATAACGCCGGCCGAACCGCATACGTGCTGACGTTGCAAGCGCGCGAACAGCACATCCGCCGCGAGCGCGCCACCTCGAATATCTGCACGAATCAGGCGCACTGCGCGCTGATCGCCACGATCTATCTCGCGCTCATGGGGAAGACCGGTTTACGCGACGCTGCCGCGCTCAATCTCGCGCGGTCCCGCGAGCTGGCCAGCGCGGTCGCGAACGTCGACGGCGCCACGCTCAAATACCCCGCGCCGTTCTTCAATGAGTTCGTCTTGGACGTTGGCGCTCCGGCTGGCGGCGTTCTGGCCTCGCTGCAAGCGCTGGGAATTCTCGGCGGTGTGGATCTCGGCCGCTGGTATCCGGAGCTGCAATCGTGCATCTTGATGACCGCCACCGAGCTCACCACGAGCGCCGACATCAACGCGCTCGCCGCCGCGCTCGATGGAGCAATAAATGTCCACGCCCACATCTAAGACCTCCGAGCCCCTGATCTTCGAACTCGGCCAAGAGGGGCGTGCGAACCGTTACCTCGAGGAAGGCAAACCGCTCGAAAGCTTTCTTCCGGCGTCCGTGCTGCGTGACGATCTTCCGCTGCCCGATAACAGCGAGCTCGACGTCGTGCGCCACTACACGCGCCTTTCGCACCGCACGTTCGGCATCGACCTCGGCTTCTATCCGCTGGGCTCGTGCACGATGAAGTACAATCCGCGCGTCAACGATGCAATCGCGACGCGGCCCGAGTTCGCGCAACTGCATCCGTACACGCCGGACGATCTGGCGCAAGGCGCGCTGCAAGTGATGTACGAGCTGGAACGCTCGCTGAGTTCGCTCTTCGGCATGGCGGCGTTCTCACTCAATCCGTCGGCCGGTGCTCACGCCGAGCTCGGCGCGCTGCTCATCGCCAAGAAATACTTCAAAGATCGTGGCGAAACGCAGCGCGACAAAGTGATCGTGCCCGATACCGCGCACGGCACCAATCCGGCCTCCGCCGCAATGTGCGGCTTCAAAGTGATTTCGCTGCCGAGCAGCGAGCGCGGGCGCGTCGGCGTGGAAGAGATCCGTGCGATCCTCGGGGCCGACACCGCCGTTTGCATGATGACCAATCCGAACACGCTCGGCCTCTTCGAGGACGACATCGCCGCCATCGCCGCGGCGGTTCATGAAGCCGGCGGCCTGATGTACTACGACGGCGCCAACGCCAACGCCATTATGGGCTACACTCGGCCGGGCGACATGGGCTTCGATCTCATGCATCTCAACACGCACAAGACCTTTACGATTCCGCACGGCGGCGGCGGCGCCGGGCACGGTCCGCTCGGCGTGGCCGCGCACCTCGTTGAGTACTTGCCGACGCCGGTCGTCGTGGCGTCCCCGCGCCGCAACGGCGAAACGGGCGCCGCGCCGAGCGATCGTCTCACATTCTCTCTGGACTTCGACCGGCCGAAATCGATCGGGCCATTGCGCTCGTTCTGGTCGAACTTCGCCCACGCCGTGCGCGCGCTCGCCTATCTCTATGCCAATGGAGAAGAAGGCCTTAAACGCGTTTCGCAGCTCGCGGTGCTCAACGCGAACTATCTTCGCGTCAAAATCGCGGCGTTTCTCGAAACGCCATACGTCGAGATCTGCCGTCACGAGTTCGTCGCCTCGGCGCAAGCGCTCAAACGCGATCACGGCGTGCGCGCGCTCGATCTCGCAAAAGCGCTGCTGGACTACGGCTACATGGCGCCGACGATCTACTTTCCGCTCATCGTGCCGGAGTGCTTGATGATCGAGCCGACCGAAACGGAGTCAAAAGAAACGCTCGATGGATTCATTGAGGCGTTGCGCGCAATCGTCGAGCAAGCGAAGAGTAACCCGCAGGCACTTCTCGATGCGCCGATTACCACCGTGGTCGGGCGCGTCGACGAGACCCATGCCGCCCGCCATCCCGACCTTCGGTGGAGGCCTGGTTAGTAACCCACATCATTTTTTTTGGAAAGCTGGAGGGTCGCGGTTTGGGGCCCTCGAAAAAAGTGACTCAAGTCACTAATTTAGGCTCTGGGGGCGAATGCTTCAACCGCTAATCGACAATCTGTGCTTTATGGGACCGCTTGAGCGGAGCACTTCGGATATGGCGGCGCTTCTCGCCGCGACGCGTGGTTCTGGGTGGCTACCCAGCCGGCCGCTCCTTATGTGTCCGGGCGGCTATACGCGTTCGTGCGCTTACGCGGACGAGCGTTTCGAGGTGCTCCTACTCAACTGGGCAGCCGGAGCTCTTTCTCCGCTCCACGATCACGGTGGTCAGCACTGCTGGATGCAGGTGCTCGAGGGGCAGCTGCTCGTGGACGATTACCTCCGCATCGATGCGGGAGAGCGTCCCGGCTTTGCACGCGTCGAGGCTCAAGGCTCGCGGCTCATGGCCGCCGGCGATCTCGATCTGCGCTCGGGCCGTTTCGACCTTCACCGGGTTAGCGCGCCCCCGGGCGTACCGGCACTCTCCCTCCACATTTATGCCGCGCCCCTGAATGAGTTTTCCGTCTACGATGAGGTCACGCAGCGCTGTCAAGCGGTTCAAAGCTCCTACGACGACGTGCTCTCGCCGTTCGCGGCCGCGTCGCGTTAGCGCAACCGCATGATCGAGCTAGATGCGGCGGTCATCGGAGGCGGCTTTAGCGGCGCTGCGGTCGCGGCCCAGCTGGCTCGGCGCGTACGACAGGACTTTTCGCTCGCGCTCTTCGAGCCCAACGAACTCGGCCGAGGCGCCGCGTACGGCACGCGTCATGACGAGCACGTGCTCAACACACGCGCAAGCATGATGAGCCTCTTCCCCGATGACCCAAGCCATTTCGTGCGCTGGCTCGGTGCGCGAGCCAATCCCCACAGTTTTGTCTCGCGGCGCGTTTACGGCGCGTACGTCAACGAGATCGCGCGACAAGCCTTCGAGCGCCCCCGGTTTACGCACGTTGCCGAGCGTGTGCGCCGCGTCGAGCGGCGCGCCGATTGGGAGTACGTCGTCGAGTCCGGGACCGGCACACGGTTCGTTGCGCGAGCGGTGGTTGTAGCCACCGGCCATCCGCCCCCAAATGGCGGGTTCTTGCCGCGCGAAATTCGTATGCATCCCGGATACATTGACGACCCCTGGCGTTGCGATTACCGCCGTATCGGCGGACACGTTCTGGTGATCGGATCGGGGCTGACCGCACTCGACGTGCTGGTTGCACTCGATGCGTGTGGGCATCGGGGCGTGGTTCATATTCTGTCGCGCCGCGGGCGTTTTCCCAACGTGCATGCCGACGTCGCGCCCTACGACGTCATTCCGGCGCTCGATACTCGAGATGCTCGCGCGCTGCTGCGCAGCTTTCGCTTACACGTTAGAAAGGCGGCGCAGCGCGGCTTCGATTGGCGATCCGTCGTGGATGCGTTACGTCCGGAAGCTGAAGCGATCTGGCGGCGGCTCCCGCCCGTCGAGCAGAGCCGCTTCGAACGCCATCTCCGCATGCATTGGGAACGCCATCGCCATCGCGCGCCACAGCAAGTTGACGCGGTGCGCCTACGCTATCAAAATGAAAAACGGCTCTTTGTGTACGCCGGCACCATTGGCGAAGTGCAACGCGGAACAGTTACGATCGCGCTGCGCGACGGAGAGCCCGCGGAAGTGCGACCCGAGTGGATTGTCAACTGCACCGGTGTGGGCGGCGCGTCGGCGATGCGCAAAGACCCCATGCTCGCCGGAATGTTTGCCGACGGCTTGATCTCCGCCGCTCCTGGAAATCTCGGCCTTCGGACGACGAGGGATCTCGTCGCCCTCAGCGCGACGGACGTCCCGACCGAAGGCCTGTGGATCGTGGGGCCGCCGGTTCGTGGATCCCGGTTCGAGGCTACCGCGGTTCCGGAGCTTCGCGTCATGGCGGAGCTGGTCGCTAGGGAGATCGCACGCGCCGGCCAGCCTGCGTTCACTAGCCTACAAGCAAGCCGTCCGAGCTAAAAAAGGAGTTTCCTTCTCGCAGGCGCTTCTTGGGCCGGGAGCCTATAATGGAGGTAATCAAAGGGGGCTCGAAGCGGCCCCCTTCCCTATCTTAAACCGTGGAGCGTCATGCGGATCAAGTACGAAGTGTCGGCTGGCGGACTCTTGCTCCGACGCCGCGACTCGACCTACGATGCACTGCTGATTGGCCGTGGTGCGCCGCCGCGCGTTTGGACGCTTCCCAAAGGTCACGTGGAAGCTCGGGAATCGACCGAGCAAGCCGGGCTTCGCGAAGTTCGGGAAGAGACCGGTTGCTGGGGCGAGATCATCACGAAGCTCAGCGAGATCGCGTACTGGTTTTACGTCGGCAAGGCCAAGCACCGCAAAGCGGTGACCTTTTACTTGATGCGCTATCTCTCGGGCGACCCCGCCAATCACGACCACGAGGTGGACGACGCGCGTTGGTTCGACGTCGCGCAGGCGCGCAAGACCCTCAAGTATGTCAACGAAAAGCGCCTCGTCGATCTCGCGCTCGACTTCCTCGCAGTCAATCCTACGGCATTCGGCGAGCCGGCGTTCCCAGAGCCGCTCGAAGCCCAAGGCGAACGCGTCTCCTCTTAGTGTCATCCTGAGCCTGTCGAAGGATCCCACCCCGTTTACCGTCCGTATCGAGGCCTTCGACGGGCCGCTCGACCTGTTGCTGACGCTCATCAAAGACCAACAGCTCGACGTTGCGACGGTGCCGCTCGCGAGCATGGCCGAGCAGTACCTAGCATACGTTCGGACGATGGAGGCGTGCGACGTCGAGATCGCGGCCGAGTATCTCGTCATCGCCGCTACGCTGATTTTCTTGAAGTCGAAGGCGCTGCTGCCGCCGATCCCCGCGGAGTTCGTCGACGACGCGGAAACGCCCGAAGAGGTCGAGGAGCACCTTCGCCGCCGCCTGATCGCCTATTCGAAGTATCGCGAGTTCGGCGAACAGTTGCGCGAACATCAGAACGAAGCCAGCTCGTTTTACTATCGAGAGTCGGGCGATCCGGCCGGCGAGATCGTGCAGCGCTACGATATCGACCCCGAGAAGCTCAAACGCGCGTTCATCGCGATGCTGGCGCAGGCCCGTCCGGAGAAACGCTCGATCGCCCGCGAGCGCGTTTCGCTGATCGCGTCGATGGATTACATCGTGCGACGAATCAAAGAGCGCGGCGACGCCCGCTTCTCCGAGCTCTGCGAAGAGCTGGGCATGACGCGCGACGTCATCGTCGTCACTTTTCTGGCGATTCTCGAGCTAATTCGCCGTCACCGCGTCGCCTTCGAGCAAACCGATGCTTTCGACGACATCCGCCTCTTCGCGGTAACCGCGGCATGAGCGCGCTGGAGCTGCAACGTCCCATCGAGGCCCTGCTCTTCGTCGCCGGGGAGGCACTCTCGATTCCGCAGCTCGCCAAGCTGCTCGACGCCGAAGAATCGGAGATCGCCACCGCGCTGCAGCAAATCGAGGCCGAGTACGGCAATCGCGGGATCGTCGTGCGTGAAGTCGCCGGCGGGTATCGTTTCGCAACATCGCCTCTCGCTCGCGACGTCGTCGAAGCCTATCTGCTTCCGCCCAAGACGACCCTCTCCACTCCGGCGATGGAAGCGCTTGCGATCGTCGCGCACGTTCAGCCCGTGACGCGAGGCGAGATCGAAGCGATTCGCGGGGTTAACTCCGATAGCGTCGTGAGTACGCTGCTCGACCGCGGACTAATCGTCGAAGCAGGGCGCAAAGACGTCGTCGGCCGGCCGATGCAGTATAAGACGACGCCGTACTTTTTGGAGTCCTTTGGGCTGCGTTCGCTCGACGATCTTCCAGAGCTAGAGTTGGAACCGGGACAGCCGCTCGAGTTCGACCTCGGAGGAGTCAAGGCGTCCTGAGTCCACGCCGGATGCGCGTCGGCCTGCACGTGCACGTCGCGGGTGGTCACGTGAAAGCCGTCGAGCATGCGAAGGCGGTGGGCGCGACCGCGATGCAAGTCTTTTCCAGCAATCCGCGTACCTATCGCACGACGCCGATCGATGTTGGCGCACTCGAGGCTTTCGCAAAGCTTCGCCGCGATGCGAATCTCGATCCATGCGCCATCCACACGCCGTATCTGATCAACTTCGCGAGCGCCGATCCAAAGATCTCACAAGGCTCGCTTCGCCTACTGCAGCACGACCTGGCCGCGGCCGCGCGCGGCGGCATGCGCTTCGTCAATACACATCTCGGCTCGTACGGAACGCGCGACCGCGAGGAAGGCTTCGCGGCGATCTGCCGATCCTTGGAAGCCGCGCTCGCGGATATTGAACCGGACGTCTTTCTCGTACTCGAGAACTCGGCCGGTGCGGGAAACTTGGCCGGCGGGACGCTGGAGGAGCTTGGTGCCTTCGTGCGCGCGTTGCCGCACCCGCAACTCGGCATCTGTCTCGACACCGCGCACGCTTGGGCGTCGGGCTACGAGATCGACTCCAAGGCCGGGGTAGATCGCTTCATCGAGGAGGCATCAGATCGAATCGGGATCCATCGCCTGTTGATGTTTCACTTCAACGATACGCAGGTGCCGCTGGGCGCGAGCCGCGACCGGCACTGGCATATCGGCGAAGGGAACATCGGTTTCGAGGGTTTTCGCGCGCTGCTCGCCCATCCCGAGCTGCGCGACAAGACGGCAATCCTCGAAACCCCGGGGACGGACGAAGATGACCTGCGCAACATGCAGACCATGCTCGCTATCCTGCGGGGCATCTCCTAACCCGGCGCAGGCGAGGGAACGGGATCGCCGAGATGACGCGTCGGTTCGAGGTATAAAAGCTTTCGCGGAACATCAAAAGTAAGTACGAAGCGGCGCAAGATCTCCATACCGACGGTCGGTACGCTGTTTGATGGACCCCAGGCGTTGTGAATTGAGTATGGGCCGATTGCAATCGTCGAAAATACCCCCGAATAGTCGACGTATGCCTGTCCCAGGCCAACTCCTTGGACGCTCTTTCTGCGTGCCGGAGATTCTCTCACGAGATCGTCGCTGACCGCGTCGTCGGAACCGGTATCGATGCGAACGCTTCGCTTAGCGGAAATGTGGTTCGTTACCGACAGCCGCATCGGGATGAAGAGATGGTCGGCGCGATCGGCTAGCGAAATGGCGGAGCCGTCTCCGCCGTAGCGGAAGCTCAGTGGCTCGAAGGCGCTGAAGGTTCTTGTGATGGGATCGATTCGAACGACGTAACGTTTGAAGAAGTCGGCACCCAGCAGACCGTCCACGTGAAGTGACGTACCTGTGTGGCTTAAGTCATAAATCCAAGGGTCGTTTACGTGAAAGTGAATGGTCCCAACCGCGATGTCAATCGGGACTGCGTGTTGCCGAAGCACGGTTCCTCGCCCCGCACCCTGCGCGCGATCCGTGCGGACGACTGCGATATGCAGGCGCCTTGCCGTTGAAGCGTCTACGATGGTGTGCGGCGCGCCCGTATCGACGTCGAACCAAAGCACGGCCTGGTCCAGACGAATCGGCACCCGTACGAGGCGATCGTCGAGTTGATAGGTCAATAGCATGAGAGGCGCGTTACCGGCCCGAGCCGTTGTTGCCAGGCACGCCATCGTCACAAAAGCGGTCAGAGCGGCGGCGATGCGACACGAAGCCGGTACTAGTTGACGCATAGTGTAGACATGTATACACTTTAGGAGTGACGCTGTCAATTAAGGGGACCTCGGAACAGATCGCGGACGCATTGCGCGCCGAGATCGAGTCTGGCTGTCTCCCGCCCGGCTCATCGCTCAATCAGGTGCAAATCGCCAATCGTTTCAAGCTCAGTCGTATTCCCATTCGCGAAGCGCTGCGGCACCTGGAGGCAGAAGGCTACCTAACGTACCTTCCAAACAAGGGTGCCGTTGTCGCTCGGACGCCAAACGCATCGGAAATGCTGGAAATCATCGAGCTCCGTGAAATTCTCGAGGTGCGCCTCATCGAGCGCGCGATTGAAAACGCCGATGGGGAGGTCGTCGCACGCGCCACAGAGGCGATGAATCTAATGAATCGCGCGCATGACGAAGCCTCGTTGCGAGGCTCGCACGAACGCTTCCATACGGTGTTTTTCAGTGTCGCGCATCGACCGCTAATGGCCGAAACGATTAATGCGTGGCGCTTCCGGCTCCAATTCGATCGCCAGCAAGCATTCCTTCGTAGAGTGCGCGGAGTTCACAGACAGCTGCTTGCCGCCTTCGCAGATTCCGACGCCCGGGGCGCGACGGAATGCGTCCGCGAAGAGTACGCGCTAATGCGGACGGCAATCGTCGGGAAGGACGCCTTAGGAGACTCGAAGGTGCGGCAAACGGAGGCTCGACTCCAAGAAGAGCCATGAATCGGCGCGGTTGACCTTGAGGCGGAGCTCAACGTCGGTAACGTCGGAGACGAGCGGGGCGGTGCGTACGGGGTCGCGGAACATATTGTAATCCTCTTGACGAAGTGGTAACCTTCTATCATTATATGGTGGTGATGGTAACTTGTCAACATCTTTTGCCGGTGATCCAGAAGTCGTGACGACCCCGCAGGCGGCGCCCGACCGGGCGCCCGGCTCGCTCGATCTCGTGCGCCTTTTCGAAAACACTGTGCAGCTTCCAAGCGGTCCCGACGAGCTGGATTCGCTCGAGCGCGCTCGAGCCTGGTGCGCAATCCACGGCTTGCCGACGCCGCTGGATGGGGCTCACGTCGAGCTCCTGCGCGCCTTCCGGGAGGCGTTGCGCGAGCTGCTCTTTGCCAACAACGGCGAGGGCGAGCAGCACGCCGCCTGGGAAGCCCTCAGCCCGTTCCTCACACGCGCGCGACTGGGCCTGAACATCGACCCCGATCGTGGTCTCGAACTGCAGCCGGTAAGCCACGAGGCCGAAGGGCCGATTGCGTCCTTACTTACCATCGTCTACGAATCGTTGCTCAAAGGAACGTGGTCGCGTCTGCGCGCGTGCCGCAAGCAGACGTGCCGTTTCGCCTATTACGATCAGACCAAGAATGGCTCGCGCGCGTGGTGCAGCATGGCGACGTGCGGCAATCAAGCCAAAGCGCAGCGCCGTCGCGCGCGCGAGCGCAACCTGTCACCCTGACCTATGTCAAACTTCATCGCGCACTTCGACGTCGATGCATTTTATGCAAGCGTCGCGGTGCGCGACAATCCGGAGCTGCGCGGCAAGCCGGTAGCGGTCGCCGGTTCGAGCCGGCGTGCGGTCGTGCTCACCGCGTCGTATGAAGCGCGCCCGTACGGCGTGCGCTCCGCCATCCCGCTCTACAAGGCGCGCATGGCCTGCCCCGAACTGATCGTCGTGCCACCAGATATGCAGAAGTACCGGTCGATCTCGCGCGAAATCTTCGAGATCTTTCGCAAAGACGCTCGCGCGGTCGAAGGCCTTTCGATGGATGAAGCCTTCGTTGCAATCGGCGCGACCACGCTCGACGGAGCGCGTGAGTTTGCCGCGGCGATTCGCCGCGAGGTCTTCGAGGCGACGCGACTCACGGTGAGCGCCGGCGTCGCCACGGCGAAGATGGTCGCCAAGATCGCTTCCGACTCGTGTAAACCCGATGGCCTGCTGGCGGTCGCGCCGGGGGAAGAAGCGGCATTTCTGGCTCCGATGCCGGTCTCGCGCCTGTGGGGCATTGGGCCCAAAACCCAAGCGCGCTTAAGCGTTTTCGGCATCACGACGATCGGCGAACTCGCAGCACTCGACGACTCGCAACTGCGTGAGCTTTTCGGTTCGTGGTTTCATGAAGTGCGCGATCTCGCGCGCGGCGTCGATTCGCGCCGGGTCGAACCCGAACGCGAGACAAAATCGATCTCGACGGAAGAAACGTTTGAGTACGACGTACGCGACGAAAGCCGGCTGGTCGACCTCTTGCGGATCCAAGCCAAAGAGCTCGCCGAAAATCTAACGTTCGAAGGAAGCAGCGCCCAAACGGTGGCTGTGAAAATAAAGCGCGCCGACTTTACGATCGTGAGCCGGCAAACTCATCTCGCCGAGCCGACGCGCGACGCGCGCCGAATCTTTCGCGCCGCGGTCTACTGTTTGCGACGCGCCGCGCTCGAAGGAGCGCCGGTGCGTTTGCTTGGAACGCGCGTCGCCTCCCTTACAGAAGGCGACGCTCTTCAAACCAGCCTGTTCTAGCCGTTACATCGCGGACGTCGAGCGCGTGCAGTACCCCTTGAAGGCGGCCTTCATACTCGTCAACGTGGCATAGCTGGTAAAGTCGAAACGGTTCTGGCTGGTGCGGATCGTTTGGCTGTGACCGAGCGGCGGCACGGAGTTTGCGTGATCCACCCACTGCTCGGTATTTCCGGTCCAAGGCTTGGCGTAATCGACCGACCAGTTGGAATCGTTGCCCAACTGCATTTGAACGAAGCGGTGGTTTTTCGCATCGTACGTCGTGACGATCTCGAGCGCGTACGCGGTCTTCATTTTGCCCTGCGGGGAAACCAGGACCCATCCGCGCAGGACGCCCGAATCGAGCGTGTACGTGGCCGTCGCTTTACTCGGCGGTTGTCCGACCGGGCCGGCCATGCAGGACCAACTGCCCACGTAATATTGCATGGGACCCATTCCCATCGTGCTCTGCCCGCTCATCATCTGCGCGCCGGCCGGTGCGCCAAGAGCGATAATCAAGACAAAAAGACCGAATGCCTTCCTCAAATTACTCACTACCTTTCTTGCCTGCCGCGTGATTGCGGCTTGCCGGTTACCTACCGAGCCGGGGCTTCGTTAGCAAGCCTGCGCTACCATCCTAAATTTAACCACGCGTATCGCCTGCGTTGACACGTGAACGGCCGTTTCGGTGGCATAATCCTCTTTGGTGCGGTACCGCGGAGCCCGGCGATTTGCTCCATATCTCGGCGCTCGGCTTACTCCCGGTATTGTCGGCCTGCGGCGAAGCGGCGTCGCCCCTTCGCCGTTGGTCCGAGAGGCGGCGTTTCGATGCTCGACCTGTAGCGGGATGGTAGGAGGGTCCGCAAGGCGGGATCTACGGGCTGACTGAGCTGCAAGGCATCTGGACGAGTTACTCCTGCCCGCATGCCGACCGCGGCGCAACGCGAATTCTCGGCATCAATGATTCGAGCGATCTTGTCGGATACTACGAGAATCGCCAAGGCGTCGACCGCGCATTCGCCTTTCACGCGGGGAGGAAGCTTCGCATGACATTCCGTTTCAGTACGGGTTCTGTCGCCACCGCAATAAATGACCGCGGACAGATCGTCGGCTGGGAGACGATCGCAAGTGGAGCTACCGAAGGCCGGCTGCTCGAGGGCAAGCGATTCACGAACCTTGCGTATCCCGGCGCCGTCTCGACGCAGCCGTCGAGAATCAATGAGTCCGGCGAGATCGTCGGCTAGTAGGAAGATGCCTTAGGAGGCACGCACGGTTTCATCTTGACCCAGCCGCTCAAAGCCCCGCGCTGGCAAGAGTTTGATTAACCACAGGGGAGCGGCGAAACCATTCTTGCGGGCATCAACGACCGCGACGATTTGGTCGGGTATTATCAAAACGGCTCGGGAAGAATCGTCGCGTTTTTCTGCCGCTAGCCTAGGCTTTTTGCCGCTCGTCCGCTACTCCTGATAGAAATACGGATCGAGCACGGATACCTGCGTGACGGTATCGACCGGCACGCCGTTTTGCTTAGCCGCCTCCCGAATGGCCGCCTCATCTGGGCCGTCGTAGATACAAAACGTCTTCTTTTTGTCCGACGTGACGTAAGAGTGCACCCACGTTACGCCGTGGTTTGCGTTGGTCCCCACAATCGTAAGGCAGGCTTGAGCGCCGCTTGGGTTCGTCGGCACGTGAAGGCCGTCCGGAAAGGTTCGTTCGACCATGAATCGTGGCATCGGGCAATCCTCCAATCTTACTCGAGAAGGTTAGCGAAGCGTAGAAATTCGAAACGAAAGGTCGCCGTCGCTTTAGGCTTCTTCGCTAAGCGGTAGCGCGAGCGCAATGGAATTGGTACCTGGAACAGAAGAGCAACGGGTGATTGTTTCTAGCAATCCGCCGATGCAGCCGCCTCGGGGTTGCGCCTTCCCGCCCACGCCGTTACGGCCCTCCTCGCATTGCTTGTTACGGTACTCCGATTTTTCGACCGAAGGAGCGCCATGAAAACCGGTAGAGATGTGATTTGCCGCGCGCGCGATCTTGGCGCCGTCAAAGCGCACTACGCGGGTGAACTCGGCTTTCCGATCGTGCTCGATTCCGATTCGATGGTTGGGTTCGATACCGGTGCGGTAACGCTGTACTACGAGCGCGGAGAACCCGGTTCGCCGGTCTTCGAGTTCTTTGTCGATGACGTCGGCCGAGCCACGAGCCGATTGACGACGGCCGGCTGCGAGATCGTCGAAGAAGACGCGTCCCTGCCGCGAGTCTACCTGCGAGATCGCTTCGGTTTGGTCTTCAATATCACGGGGACCTAAGCAGGCTGCCGCTCGTCGGCCAGCCAGCCAGCCAGCCAGCACTCCGGCCCCCGCCTGCAAGTAGTCCGAGGTAGCGGCCGACGCGCCGTTGAACCGGTGCGGTCCCGCATTCCGTGGGTAAATTCCGTGAAAGGTAACTAGTTAATGAAGCACACTCTCTCGATAGTGCTTAGTGCTATCGCTCTTATTCTGGCATTCGCAGTCGTTCCGACGATTTCGTCGGCTCAACCGGCGCCATCGTACACCCCGGTTCCGTCGGCAAAGGCCGATTTTTCCTCGATGAATTTCTTGATGGGTACGTGGACCTGCACGCAGATGCTGCGTGGGTCGAAGCGGCCCGATACCAGCATGACGACGATGGGAATGGACGGGATGTGGATGGTCACGCAAGACACCGCGCCGCCCTTCGACAAATACCGCAACTATGCAGTCACGTCCACGACCTACATGGGGTACGATCCGTCGACCAAAATGTGGATTCAGACCGGCGTCGATAGCACAGGCGGCTACTTTACGAGCACGTCGCCGGGCTGGCAAGGCAACACGATAACGTGGGCCACCAAGGGCCTCGACGGCAGCTCTGCAACCGACGTCGTCACGAAGAGCAGCGAGACTTCGACGACCGACGCGTCCAGTGGCACCGACGCGCAGGGTAAAACGACGAGTACGACGATCGCCTGCACGAAGTCAGCGTAAAGCTACCAGGGCCTGCGTCGTTGACGGGGCCCTTTTTGCTCGCTAGGCGCAGTTAGACGATGTCTTCCGGCTGGCCATGGTGCTCGTCCCGTTGGTCGTCGCGGTTTGGGTTCGCGCTGTTCTCGCCGTACTTTTCGCGCTCGAGACGCACCGCTTGCGCGGGATCGATGGGTTGGTCTCGCCGCGAAACAACATCTGGCGCAATCGTTTCGTCTTCGACTGCCAAGCGCTCTCTGTCCATTACTTCCTCCTTTGATGCATGAAGGACCTTATTCCCTCAGGTCCCACTTAGGGAACCTCTGATTAGTCCCGATGTACGTGCGTGATGCGCAGGAGGCTCTGCACGACGAGCGGAGCCCGGATGGCGGAGCGAGGAGGCAGGCAGCAGGAGCGTAGCCAGGATGGCGAAGCGACGAGCGGCTCCGAGGCATCATGCGCGTACATCGGGACTAATCAGAGGTTCCCTAGATATGCTCCGTTGCCCAGCAAAAATCGCCGCTCCGGTCGGCCAGGATACGATCGAGCAATCCGCGCGCTTCGGGACGCAGGGGCGCCATCATGAGGATCGAGCGCGTTCGTTTGCGCGTCGTACCCTTGGGCAGCAGGTCGCGGACGCAGGCCGGCGGCAGCCAGCCTTTGATGCGCCGCAGATCCCCCGCCGCGGCTCGTAACAGCGCCGGGGCGAGCGCGGCCGAATCGTCGTCGGCGTAGCCGTATTCGTCCACGGCATATGTATCGCGCTCCGGCACTCGCGCGCCTAAGACATAGGCGCGGACGCCGCGACCGCGGCGCACGACCAGGTTAAACTCGTGACCGGCGGCGTGCTCGGATCCGTGCTTGATTCGCACCGAAATCCATCCCCATACGGATTGCGTCCGCACGAAGCCGGCCGAGCGCTCCCGTTCGCACGACTCAAAGCAGCGCCGGACGCCGTTCCAATCCCCCGGTGCAAGCTGTGCCGGCCGCACCCGCTGCGCCGGCAAAGCATCGGCACGCAGCGTCAGACTCCTCGACGGCAACTCCACAAAACCAAACGTCGCGTAGAACTGCGGCCGAATATCGGAGAAGAGGTAGGCCAGCTCGTATCCGGCACCTCGCGCGCGGTCAAGCTCCGCCGCGAGCATCACGCTGGCGTAGCCGCGCCCGCGATACTCTACGGGTGTGAAAACGGCGCCGAAGCCGATTGCGCGGAGTCGCCGTTCTCCGTCTTTGACCGAACGTTCGTAGCGCTTGAATGACGCGAGAAGCGTCGAGCCGTCGTAGAGTCCGATCGTTCGATAGTGGCGTCGCCCGTAAGCGCTGCGCGCGGTGTCCAGCGTCTGCGCGACGTAAACGTCGAAACTGCGCCGCCCGGCCCAAAGGGGAGCCGTTAGCGGCAAAACGTCGCGCGCGTAAACCTCCGGTGCGATCTCTCGCAGCCGCACCGCCCGTTTCAGCGCAGCTCTTCGAGCAGCTCGGGCGCGGTGATTCCGCGCGTCGGCGCTCCCCAAGCAGTAACTAGCACGCTCCGGTTCGCTCGCCCTAGCGCGTAGTGCAGTGCGCGACGCTCTCGCTCGTTGTATCGCCGGGCCGCTTTCGTTCGAAACATATAGTAGCTGAACTTTGCGGTTCGGGCTGCTTGTGCATCGCCCGCATTCTCCTTTGGAATCATTCCGAGTCTTGGACTAAAGAGAAATGCGTCTGGTGCGTACCAGAGCGGAAAGGAGCCGGGGCGAACGTTCGCGACGATGGCGTGCTCGAACTCGCGTCCGAGCGTAGCCTCGACGCTCGTCATCTGCACGAAACCGTTCGCCGTCACGGCTGGCTCGCACGTTTCCAGATCGCTCTCCATGCGCCGCTGCGCGTACTCGAGAACTTCGGCCGTCGTCGCATCCGGTTTCTCGCGTAGAAAACCGCGTAAGCGATCGAGTAGCCGTTCCAGCACGGCCTGCTGCGCTAGGGCGCGCGCCGAATCCGGCTCGCCCTCGCGTGCCAGAGCATCGCGCCAAACTCTGCGTGCAAAAGCTTCGAAGGGTTGCGCTTGCATGACGTCGAGCCACTCCAAGCGCAACCGGCGAAATCGTTTGACTCGCGCCGCCGAATCCGCGCCGAGCGCATCATCTTGCTCGCCGCGAATCACGTTCCAGCCGAGGCGCAGATCCCGTTTGGGATTCCAGCGGCTCGCGCGTGTGGTTGGCGCCGGTTCGTCGTCGAAAGCAAAGAGCGGCCGCTGCGGGTCGGGCGGTTCGCCGCAGAGCATCGCCAGCGAGGCGTCGGAGAGGCCGACGGCCGGTCCGCTCAGCGTGCGCAACAGCCATTCGTGCCGAAACGGATCGTAGACGTTCCACAGCAGCGCTAGCGCATCCAGGACGCGGCGATCCGCGAAGATATTGACGTCGCCGGATATCGCTACGGGAATGTTTGCGTCGAGCAGTGCGGCTTCATAGAGCTCGACGTTTCGAACGGAACGGAAGATCACCGCAATCCGTTGCGCGCTCACGCCTTGCGCGATCCACTCTCCGACGCGTTGCGCGACGAACGCCGCTTCGTCGAGTGCCGCCGGTGGACGATACACGTCAATGCGCGGCGATCGGTACCGTACGCGCAGCTCGATGCGCGAGTCGGAGTGCGCGAAGGTCGTCTCCGGTTGTGTTCTGCGCACCATTGAAATGGCCGAGGCGGGATCTCCGCAGAGCGTTACGCCACCCAAGGCTTCCCCGAAGATCGCGCGCAGCAGCTGAATTTCGGCATCGGTCAGCTCCTGCGCATCGTCGACGAAGACGAACCGGTGCCGCTCGCGCAATTGCGCTGCAAGCTCGCGGTCCTCACACAGCGCGTGCGTCGCGGCAACGATCGCGTCGCGCCCGGTCATGCGTCCCGTCGCGCCGACGAGCTGCACGTATGCTTCGTACAGTTTGGCGATAATCTTGGCGAGGTCCACCTCTCGGCGATACTGCCGAGCCAGCTCCTGCGCCGAGACATCGAGCGAGTCGTGAAACGTGTTCTTGGTGGCAATCAGCAGCGACGGGTCGGTAAAGTTCGGCGGATTGGCATAGAACTCGGTCGCTCCGGTGAGCGCGAGCGAGAGAAAGAGCGCCGGATCCACGTTCGCATCGCCGAGTCGCCGGATCAAGCGAAATGCCGATTGGAGAAAGCGCTGCGGCGAGCGCAATCCGGGGACTTCGGGATCGAGTTGCTCCTGCGCGAACTCCGTCCATCGCAGCTGGAAGAGCGGCGTGCAGGCGCGCGTGAAGAGCAACTCCGCCTCAACGTCGTTAATGAGGGTGATCTCTTGCCCTTTTTCGCACAGTAGCGCGACGGCATATTCATCGAGACGGCGGTGCGCGCGCACGTACAGCGGCTCGGCGTGCGGATAGAGCGCGCGGGCGCGGTTCGCCCGCTCGGCCAGCGCGGTGCTCTTGCCGGTGCCCGCAGCGCCGAGGATCGCAAGGCAGCCGTCATACGGCGCCTCGATTGCGGCACGCTGTTCGTCCGTTAATTCGAGTGCGATCAACTTCCGAAACGCTGGGCTTCCGCCGGAGGTTTATTGGCACACGCCGTCTGGTATGCGCAGTACGTGCAAGCTGCAGCGTTCTTGGTCGGTTCGAAACGGCGAATCTCGCCCGACGCCAAATGCGTGCTCAGTTCGATCATTTTCTCGCGCGATCGCTCCAGATCGTCGAGCTTGATCGTTTTGCCCACCTCCAACACGACCGGGCGTACGTCGAGCAGCGCATCCTTTAACGGAATGAGCACGAGCTTGCTCACGCGGTCGCCCGCGGCCGTGCGCGCCCAATAGTAGAACGGAAGCTGGAAATCGCGAAAGCGGCGCACTTTCTCACAATACTCCGCCGCACTCGTTGCGATGCTTCCCGTCTTATAGTCGACGACCCCCACGTTTCCTGTTCGTTCGTCGCGGTCGAGGCGATCGATGAATCCGACGAAAGCTCGTCCATCCAGATCGAGTTCGGCAGAGACCTCGCGGCCAAGCACCTCGAACGGCGCCTCCAACTCTTGCACCAAGAGCCAGTCGACGTACCGCTGCGCCGTGCGTTGTGCGCGCCGGACCTGCAGCTCGAACTCCACGCGCGTCTCGAAGCCGTCGCGATTACGTTCGAAAGCCCAAGTGACGCACTCCCGCATGCGATTGCGCATCGCCAAACGATCGGCGCCGCGCGGGCGGGGAAAGTCACCGTGGAAATCCTCGAGCGCGAGATGAAAGGCGGTGCCGTACGCAGAGGCCGACGATCCGGGGTCTTCAACCGCGGCGCAGGCGTACCGGTAAAACCATTTGCGTGCGCATTCGGTATAGGCGTTGAGCGCCGAGGCGCTGAAATGTTTCTGCCAACGCGGCACGCCTCCGGCCTCCTCGGGTTCGAGCGGCTCGGCCAGCTCGATCTCGCTCTCGCTGTCATCCCGAGCGCCGTCGAAGGATTGTCGGAGGGCCTTCACCTCAAACGTGCTGCCGATCGCATTGCGAAGCGTGTCCTCCGGCAAATCCTCGGGCAGTGCGCGAACGAGGCGCGCGCGCCGGACGAAGAGCAGCACGGTGTCGCGCTCCGGCGGCGGCAGCGCGAGGCGGCCGCGGTCGATCGCGTCGAGCAGCTCGCCCGTGCGCCCTGCAAGGGTGGCGTACGCGGCGCCGATGTCGTGCGGAACGCCGGAGCAACTCGAACGAATCAGCCGAAGCAGGAACGCTTCGTCTCCGGTTTTGCGCCAGCGGACGGCATCGTCAATCAAGGAACGGACTTGCGCGGCTTCCGGCACGACGGTGTGGAGTTACCGTTTCTACCAGGCGCCCCTGCAGCCAACGTATAACGGCTCTCCGATGCGGCGCATCATCATCGGCATCAGCGGGGCAAGCGGCAGTCTTTACGGCTACATGATATTGCAAGCGCTGCGCGCCATCGGCGGCGTCGAAACGCATCTCGTCCTCACGACGGCCGCTCGCCGCACGATCGAGCTTGAAACCGAGATGACCGCCGACGATTTCGAAAGCCTGGCCGACGTCGCCCACCGCGACGACGATCTCGCTGCCGCCGTCTCGAGCGGTTCGTTCATGACCGAAGGCATGCTGGTCATTCCTTGTTCGATGAAAAGCGCGAGCGCGATCGCCTACTCGTTCAACTCGAATCTGCTCGTTCGAGCTGCGGACGTTTGCTTAAAGGAAAAGCGCCGGCTCGTACTGGTGGTTCGCGAGACACCGCTGCATCTCGGTCATCTTCGTACGCTCGTCCGGCTCGCCGAAATCGGTGCCGTTATTCTACCACCGATCCCGGCCATGTACGCAAACCCGCAGAGCGTGGACGAAATTATCGCACACACCGTCGGGAAGGCACTCGATCAGTTCGGAATCGCCAACGAGCTTTTCAAGCGATGGCGTTCCCCGAGCTGACGAGCCGGCGCGCAAGCGCGACGTCGCTCACGCGATCCACGTTGACTGCCGTTTCGGGATAGGGCGAAATCAGCGCGCGTACCGGCGCGCCGAGAATTTTCGTGGCGCGCGCCTCGGCCTGTGCGATCGACAACCGGCCAAATGCGAAGCGGGCCAGCATATCCCAGCCAAAGAGCGATGCCAGTTTGAGCGGATCCTTGCGCGCGGCGCCCAGGCGCTCGATGAAGCGTTCCAGGCGCGGGAGCGAGCGTGGCTTGATCGCCACAATGCCGCCCCCACAAAACGTACCGTCGCGCATGCGAGCCCAAGTATGCGGCACGTCGGGAAAGGCCCGCACGTGCGCGCCTTTCTCGACGCATCCGTAGATCACGTCGGCCCCAAGCCGACGTACGCGGGCGACGAAATCGTCGACGGCTGCGGCCGCGAGCACCGGGAGATCCGACGCAACCACTAAGACGTCGTCGTCGGCTTCGAACCCCTTCAGGCCGCTCTCCAAGCTCTCGGTAATGCGAACGCCGTCGGGGCGAAAATCGTCGGCGGCGCGAAGATCGTCGTGTCCCCACGTGCTGGGCGGAGCCACCACCACGATGCGTCCAATCGACGGCGAGCCCCGGAGAGCTTTCAGCACGCGTCCCGCGAGCGTTCTCCCACCGATGTCGACGAAGGCTTTGTTCGGTGCACCCGGCTGCAAGCGCGCAACGTCGTCAAGCGGGCCGCCCGCAAGAAGAACCGCGTTCATCTCCACTCCGGCGTCGTCGCAAAGCGCGTCACGAAACGCTCGTACTCCGGCGGCAACGCCAAGCGTCGTGCAATCGCCTCGATGTGCGCCTTTTCCGGTGAGAGCGCAAAGACGCACGAACCCGATCCCGCCAAGAGCACGTTGGTTGCGCCGGCAACCCGTAGCGCGTCGAGCGCCGCCATAACCTGCGGATTGGAGGTCGCGATAACGTCGTGAAAATCGTTCTGCAGGAGCGTTTGCACGCGTGGGAACTCCGCGCGCTGCAGCGCCTCGAGCATTGCGATCGAGACGCAGTCGCTGCGGGGGCGTTGCAGACGTTCAGACGCGTCGATCTCTCGATATGCCTGCGTGGTGGAAACCTCGACGGGCGGCTTCACGATCAACACGTTCCACGTTGGAATCGCTCCGGCCGGCGTCACGCGCTCGCCCGTTCCTTCGACCAGCGCGGCCGTTCCCGCGAGAAAGAAGGGAACGTCCGATCCGAGGCTTCGCGCGATCTGCATCCACTCCCGGCGCGGCGCC
>Ga0182018_10002234_pt1 | contig 19939 bp, 24 predicted proteins | sample 812P2MmetaG_FD_120490 | JGI IMG/M metagenome (GOLD analysis project Ga0182018, IMG submission 120490) | Permafrost microbial communities from Stordalen Mire, Sweden - 812P2M metaG | ecosystem: Environmental > Terrestrial > Soil > Wetlands > Permafrost | place: Sweden: Stordalen | collected...
TGCACTGCATGTGCTGCGCAGGCGAATCCGTCATGGAAGCATTATAACCGCAGCGCCCGCCTACCGGCGGGGCAAGCTGCACTTTGGTGCCGTATCTTGGCCCGCAGCGGAAGCCCGCCGAGCTTGTCGTCAGAATTTGAACTGGGAATCAGATGTTCCCAGCAAGGTCTTTAGTCTCGGACGCAGGTGGCTTTTCCATCGTGGTCTGTGGCCTGATGCTGTCCTGCTGGACATCCTCCGGAGTTAGCTTGGCGGTCGCGCTCTGCGTCGCGATCGCGCTGGGCGTCCCGATCACGCTGTGCATCGCGGTCGCGACTAGCGTCTTGGCCCGGCGCGCCTTGTGGCCCGGGCTGGCCTTGCGGTCCCGCTGAGCAGCCGACCGACAGTAGCACTAGAAAAAATGTACTCATAATCAGGGATCTTTTCATTGCGATTCTCCTTGTAGTGCCGCGCGCGCGAAGCGATGCCACTGCGGACGAGTGCAACACACAGCAAGGATAGTAGCTACAGTGCAACGGCAGGTTCTGTTCCAATTAGCACACTATTCAAATGAGGTTGCGGGCGGGCAAAAGGCTAAGTTGGCTGGAGTCCGCCTCGGCCTTCTTGGAGTAGTTACTCCGCGTCGGAGACAACGGAGTCGGCGGGGGCTAGACTGGCAAGATATTCGTGAGAGAAAATCAACAAAGCCGGCCCTTCGCGAATACACTCAGGATGAATTCCTTTGGGATTCACAAGAGAGCCTTCCTTCGTCAGATTGAACCAGCGTTACGGATCCGTTACTAAATGCAGCGGCGGGTGTTTGGCATAGGTTTAACGGGCGATGTTTCACTTTGGGGCGGGCTGTTAATGACTATGCGGGCGAGATTTGTGGGCGTTTTTTGTGGCGCATCTGGAAGTGAAACAGTTTCTTGATTTAAGGGTTAGCCTTATTGGTGCAGCGGCGTGTGTTAACACGGGACTTACAGATTGTTTTCTCCGGGAATGCGCGGGGCTGCGAACGGCGCTTGTCGTGCTCTATAAGGCGTTGTTCCCCCGCCAGGGAATTGCAAACGAAGATTGAAGATCGCAGGTCGGCCAAGGAGAAACACGCTAATGGTTAAGAAACAGGAAGAGAAGGGATTTTCGTTGATTGAATTGTTGATCGTTGTGGCGATCATTTTGATCATCGCGGCAATCGCAATTCCGAACTTGCTTCGCGCGCGCATCGCGGCGAATGAAGCTTCGGCAGTGGGGTCAGTTCGCACGCTTGATACGTCGGAAATCACTTATTCTGCGACGTACGGCACCGGCTTCGCGCCTTTGGCTAGCTTGGGCGGCGCGATAGGTTGCGTTGCATCGGCGGCAACCGCTTGCTTGATCGATCCGGTTTTGACCGCCGGAACGAAGACGGGCTATACCGTCGCTGCAGTTGCGGCGACCGGTGCAGGCACCATACTTTCTCCCTTCCTGGATTTCGAAGTGAACGCCACGCCGATTTCAGTTACGACGGGTACGCGCGCGTTTTGCTCCGATCAATCTGGTGTGGTGAGATACAACATGACTGGCACTGCAATCGGCACGGCCGTGGGAAATTGCGCTGCTGTAGTTACCATACTTCAGTAGTCACGACGGCAGTCGCCGCGGTAGCCACGGGGCGATCAGCAGTTGGGATGTGTTTCCGGCATAGTAAACTGCGATTCTGTCGGGTGCGCTTGATGGAGGCGCGTCCAAGCGGACGACCGACGGGATTGGCTGGTTGAGGTTAGATGTTCCTGCACGCCTTGCTTCCGCTCTCGGGGCGCAGGACGGTGACCCAGGCAGCCATGCCAATAATTGGCATGAGCGTCTTCACAAGAGTCGGATCGCGACGGGTTACGATCAAACCTGCCAACAGGCACGAGTCTCCCATCAACAGTGCAGCCCAAGACGGGCCGGACGATTCTCCTCGAAGCCGGGCGTTCAACACGTCCGCGCCCACAACCGCGAGCGCCAGTAGCAGCGGCCCGGTCAGAACCAGCCATCCGGATCCCGCTGCGCGCGCCGCGACGAACGTTGATACCACGATTCCAGCTCCGACAAGCAGGCTGGGAGTAAGGTCACGCCAATATTTTCGTGTCATGCCGCTGCCTCCTCCGCCATTCCAATGCGCTTGGCGTGTTTTCGCTGAGGCAATTTTGCCCGATAAAACGGGGTTTGGCAACTCGCCGGAGCTTCTGATTTTCGAGCGGCGAGGCGCGTAACTGTTTACTCGGTCACGCCGTCGTAGATCTCGGCGGCGTCCATGCGCAGCGTGCCGTTGTCGTCGAAGATCAGACCTTTGAAGCGCAGGAGGCTGCCTACGTTGACCATGCCGCCGGAATTCAAGAATAGTGCGCTGGTGTCCGCGTAAACGACGATGATGGTTGGGGCCGTGAGCTGCGGAAGCGCTGGATCGCTCGCTGCGTCCTGTTGGAGAACAGGGAACAAATTATAAAATGCGAGCGTGACGGTATAGACGGTGAAGCCGCCTTCGTTCGAAATAGCCGTGACGGTCCCGTTGACGGTTTGCGGCCTGAGCGTAATCGTGCTCGCGATGGGGTTGGTCGGGGGTGGGTTAACCGACGAGTCCGACGACGTTAACGCGGATACATTCTGTCCCTGAAGAAAGTTAGCGCTGCTGAAGCTCGCAGGGAAGGGAAGCGTCGCTACATTGGAAAACTGTTGGGAAACGTTGAACACCGTATTGCCGTTGGATTGAAAGGCCGCGAGGTTTTCAGTACCGCAAAACGTATTGCTACTACCCGCGCAGCCGTTGAATTCAAGCAGATCCATCAAGAACCCTCCAGGGGAACCTACGGGAACGATGAATGGACCAATCGCCTCCAGCGTTGCCGTAGCATCGTCCACTTCCACGCGAGTTGCGAGCAACGAGCCGTCGGACTGAATTGCGGCGTCAAAATTGACGAGCAGGTTTGCCGAGAGCGAGGAGAAGGCCGCAATTCCTTGAAAGGTTGTGCTTGTATTGGTACTGAGCGTCAACGAGACTCCGTCCGGTGTCTCCGCCGTGAAGCTGGTCCCGTTCATGTTGAGGGACATCACCTTCCCGGCGACTCCAATTACTTTGCCGTTCGTTTCATCAGTGGGCAGGGCCGCGATTGAAACCGGAGTGAGATTGAATACCGGAGTTATCGTAGCGTCCGATCCGTCTAGCGTATAAGACTGCGGCACTTGCAGGTTCAATGATAGACCCATCACAGAACCAGTCACCGCGATTGGGTTGGGGAGGTTGACGGTGGTGCTCGCCGTGCCTTGACTGCAGGGCCCGCCACTAAACTCGGCGGTGGTGAGACTCTGATTGGCGAAGGTCACATTGTCGAAAGTGCAGTTGGTAACCGTGACGGTGGCCGAAGTGTACGTTCCTTGCGGAAGGCTGACCGCGGGCAAAGGTTCTGAAGCGCCGTTCAGATGCATCCATTCTACGGGTGCGCCGAATTGCGGGTTCGCGCCGGTGAAAAGGGTAGTTGACGCACCGGCACTGTTGGTGAGGGCGATGCTCGTTATTCCTGCAGTAAATATGGACAACTGGTCATTCGCTGTGCTGGTCAGCAAGACGACGACCTGCGTAGTTTTCGCCGGTGTAGGCCCGCCCATATTCGAGCCGCAGCCCGCGAGCGCCGCGCCGAAAATCGCGATGCCCAAAACCGCCAGCAAAATGCCGAGTGCGTTCTTGCGGGAATCTCCTAGCTTGCGCCTCTTCATCGGTACGCCTCCACTTCAAGTTACTAGGGGCCTATGTATGGGAGACTTGTAGAACGGCGGAGCTTCAACTCGTTCGCTATTGTGACGCCACAGCTGTGACTGTGGGTACATCACATTTAAAGTAATTGTCTAGGACACAATGATTCCGGCCTTACTCGGTTACGCCGTCGTAGATTTCGCCGGCGTCCATGCGCAGCGTGCCGTTGTCGAAGAAAATCAGGCCTCGAAAACGAATCAGGCTGCCTGCGGCAACTGCGCTGGTGTTCAGCATCCGGGTGTTGGTGTCCGCATAAACGACGATCGTCGTTGGGTTCGTCAGGTGCGGTGGCGGAGTGTCGCTGGTGTAGTTTTGCAGGACCGGAATCAAATCATAAGGAGCGAGAGTGACGGTGTAGACGGTAAATCCGCTGTCGCTTGCTACCGCTGTCACCATTCCATTGAGTGTCTGCGGCAGCAGCGTAATGGTGGTCGCCGTTTCGACTGACTGTTGGTCAGGTATTCCATTTGAAGTTATCAAAACGTTCTGGCCCTGCAGGAAGTTCGCCGTGGTAAAGGTTGCCGGAAACGGAAGGCTGGTCAGATTCGTGAATTCTCCAGACACGTTGAACACCGTGCCGCTTTGAAGGAAAATCTGGTCGCAAAGAGGGGTGTTCGTGATCGTGCAGCCGTCCTGTTCGAGATTTATGGTGGTGAAAAAGCCGGGTGCGATTACGGGAAAGGTGAAAGGGCCGGCCACGCCTGTGACCGCCGTTGGACTGTCCACTTCAATGCGCGTCGCGAGCAACGAGCCGTCGGATTGAATCGCGGCGTCGAAACTGAAAACCAAGTTCGGAGTTAGAGCGGAAAAGCCTGCAATTCCTTGAAACACCGTGGCAGTGCTGGAAACAATCGTCAACGTCGCGCCAGTATTTCCCGTCTGAGCTGTGAACGTCTTGCCGTCGGCGCCGACCGACGACACCTCGGCATCAATCACCGTTACTTTGCCGTTGGTTTCATCCGTGGGCTGAGCGGCGATCGAAACAGGCGTAAGCGTAAAAACCGGATCGATGGTGTACGTCTGCGGGACTGCTGTCGCGTTCAGCGTGAAGGACTGCGAGACTTGCAGGTTTAGCGATAGACCCATCACCGAACCCGTAATCATGATCGGGCTGGGAAGATTTACAGTCGTCAAACCGCTGCCTTCCGAGCAAGTTCCCTCGGTGTTAAACGACGTAAGAAACCCAGGTGTGGCGCCTCCGGGCGGGACGAAAGTCAGATCGGTGAAACCACAAGCGTCAACCTTGACCACCGCTGACGTATACGTTCCCTGCGGAACGGTCGCCGCCGGCAGCGGTTCGGAGACGCCGTTGAGATGCGTCCACTCGCCTAAAGGACCGAAACTAACCGGATTGGTGAAGACGGTGACTGAAGTGCCGGCTTGATTGACGAGAGCGATGCTCGCGACTAACGCTTGGTAGGAGACCAACTGATCGTTCGCCGTGCTGGTCAGCAGCACGACGACTTGCGTGTTTCCAACCGGCGGAGGCGTACCCATGTGCGAACTCGAACCGCAGCCCGCGAGCAACACGCCGAAAAGGGCGATGGCAAAAATCGAAAGCAAAACACTGGATGCGTTTTTTGCGGGCACAAATGGCTTACACGTCTGCATCGGGAGGTCCTCCATTTTGAGTTTCTAGGGGGTTCTTTAAGGGGAAAACTTGCAGAACTGCGGAACTTCAACCCGTCCGCTCTTGTGATCCTGCAGAGTATAACATCAGTTGAGTCAACATATAAGTAATTACTTGGAGGAGGTGTGATTGATTCCGGAGTTCAAGGCTTTTGCCGGTCGCGGCCGAATTTATGATCCGCAGCGAGTGTCGAAGCGTCTAGCGTAGGCGGAACTTTACGGTGATCGAGGTTTGGACTGGGACGGGTTTATCGTTGAGGAAAGCCGGCTCGTACTTCCATGTGCGCAGGGAATCGAGCGCGGCTTGTTGCAGCAGTGGCGAGCCGGAAACTACTTTCATGTTGGTTAGCTTGCCGGTGATGTCAATCACCGCGTTCACGGTGACTTCACCTTCGATTTGAGATTGCTTAGCCATGGCCGGATAATTTGGCGCAGTTTTAGAAACGAGCTGCGCTTCCTTCACGCGGCCGCCCGTAGGCAAGAAGGCCGAAAAGATTCCTGGGATCGCACCTATACCGGGGTTCGAATTCGCACCGGTCATGTTGGGTGGCGCTTCTTTGCCAATTACTGTGGCTGAACGACGCGCTACTGGCAGCGCGGCCAGAGGTTTTCCATCGTTCAGTATTTTACGAGCCAAGATAGACATTTTCGATGACGGCTGAGGAGTGCGGGCGTTATCGCCATACTCGCGAGATTGCGTGCCTGGAAAGTTTTCGGTCTTGGCGATGACGGGCACTCCTGGATCGACCGAAGGCGCGACGGAACTGGAATTGCTTTCGGGTTGCGCGCTCTGCGCGGCGTTCGCCGTTAACGAAATGTCGGGCTCTCCGGGCGCGGGATTTGTCTGAGCCGTTGTGTCGAATTGCCCCGCTCCGCGATGCAATAGAAACATTCCCGTCGCGCCCATTAGCAAGAGACACGTCACAGTGACCCATGCGAAAGCCATCCTGGGCTTCGGAGAAAAATTCCGATCCGCCCCGCTTAGAGCGACCACCTGGCCCGGCAACGAGTTTAAAAAATCTCGTATCCAAGAACGCTCGCCCGTGTTGACATCCCGCTGATGCGAATGTACGAGTGTCGGTGTCGATGTGGGCGTCGCGCGCTGCGCCAGTCTTTCCGCCGAAGTAGTCTGCTTTGCGCGGCTTCCGATCGGCCCGACTTTGTTCGGTGCAGCCGGGAAGGGAACTGGCGAAGCCGTCTTGGCGTTGGCAAGAACGTTGATCATTTCCGGCGAGTAAGCGTTGTTCCAGAAATCGTCCGCGTATTTGTCCGCCGCTGCCGGTGCGGGTGCTGTCGCCGACTTCATGGTGCCCTGCGGAATGTAATCGCCCCAAAACTTATTAGTAGGCCGAAAGAACTCGACCTCGGCATAGCCTTTCGCGTTTGGAAAGTTTCTGGCCTTTACCACGCGGCAAGCGGCAACCTGATTCGAATCGCGATTCGTAACCATCATCATTTGGCCCGGAGCAACAGCGGACGACAGGCGAATAACCGCGCCATGCGGAAAGACGATGACCGTGGACGTTTCTTCCGCGAATACTTCGATGCGGCCAAACTGGCCCGAAGAAAATGCGCCGCGCCGCGAACCCCACACGCCAACGGGAACCTCAAGTACCCCGATGGGAACCTCATCGACACGCACCTGCTCGGGCTGCGATGCGGATGTTTCCGCCGGCTGCGCGGATGATTGAATAATTGATTGCGTTGCCGATGATGGCGCTAGGGAAGCTGGTGATTGCGGGACTGAGTCGTGTGATTGCTCTACCGAGTCGAGTGCCGGTGCCTCTGCCTCGCGCACGCAGAGATCCAGCTCATTCAGCAACGATTCCGTTGGCGCCGGCGTCCCCGTCGTTCGCAAAACACTATCCCCCAAGCTGCCCGCCTCTGCAAAGTTCGATTAAGCGATCTTGTCCCGAGCCTATAAAATTGGCCATAGTACTTTGCTATTCTTGCTATTGCAGCGATGGAAACATTGCGCAGCTGCGGGAAGGTTGCGAGAACATCATGGCGAGCAGCGCGAATATGCGTTTTGCGGTTCAAAATGCGGGCGAGGTATCTGCGATACTGGTGCGGCCGCAGGGGGCCGAATCCCTGTTGGTGCTGGCGCACGGCGCGGGCGCGGGAATGAATCATCCGTTCACGCAGTCGCTTGCGACGGAACTGGCAGCCGTAAAAGTGGCCACGCTGCGTTTCCAATTCCCGTACATGGAGCAGCAGCGCAAGATTCCCGACAGGCCGCCTGCGCTCACGGCTGCGGTTGTCGCGGCTGTGGACGCGGCCTCGAGAGCGGCTCCGGACCTGCCGGTATTTGCGGGAGGCAAGTCGCTCGGCGGGCGAATGACCTCGCTCGCTGCATCAGAGCGCGACTTGGACGGCGTTCGCGGGCTGATCTTCTTCGGCTTTCCGCTGCATCCGCCGAATCAGCCGGGGACGAAGCGTGCGCAGCATCTGCGCTTAGTCAAATTGCCGATGCTTTTCTTCCAAGGTACGCGCGACAAGCTCGCCGATCTCAATTTGCTGCGCCCTATCTACGCCGAACTGGGTTCGCGCGCGACATTGCACGTGATCGATACCGCCGATCACTCCTTCCACGTATTGAAAAGCTCAGGCAAAACCGACGCCGCCGTCTTGCAGGAATTAGCGAAGACGGCAGCCACCTGGACCCAAGCGTTCGGCCGCCTCAATAGTTAAACGAGGTACTGCGCGATTGCTTCCGCGATGGGTTGTCCTGTGGCGTTCTGATAGTAGGTAAATCCAGGGGACGGATTCACCTCAAAACAATACCACTCGCCCGTTGGCGTTAGGCGCAAATCAATACCAGCGACGGGGAGATTCACTCCGGCAGCGAGGCGGCGGCACCGATCGGCCACTTCGCGGGGCAGGCGCGCGGCTTTTATTTTTGCCTCACCACCATTGCGGCACGCGTAACGATAGTCGTCCGCCTGCGACTCAATTTCGCTGGGGAACACTTTGTCGCCAACCACGTGCACGCGATAGTCCGTCCCCGCAATGTGCTCTTGAAATTGGGTCGGGCACCATTTCACGTTCTCGAGCCGCGCCGCTTGCTTGGACGAGAGCTTCGACACGATGCTGCGAACGCTGCTCACCGATTTGTAGATCACCGTGCCGTGTCTCTCCCAAAACTCCCGCGCAGCCTCCGGATCCGTAGTGACCAGAGTCTCCGGCACAGCGAACCCGAGCGCGCGAATCTGCATGGATTGGTAAGGCTTTGAATTGTTTGGCGTCATTGCCGAAGGACGATTCACCACTTTCGCGGGAGTAATATCCGCCCAGCCGAGCAATGCTTCGCCGAGACCCAAAGCATGGGCCTGACCCGGGCCTTCGCTCGGCACCCCCGCTAAATCGCGCGTGTCGTACGGCCGCAGATAAGCAGATTTGATTTCCGCGAAATCCAGAGACTGGCTGCCATTGCGCAAAAATCCGGAAATCGAGTCGCCGACGTTTAGCTCGACGCTCCATTCGAGGCTATCGTGCTGGTCCAGGAACGCGGTCTTCACTCGTCGCCGCGCAAGTACATGCGCGACCGCGGTGAGCGGGCTGTCTCCCGGAAGACCCCAAAACAAAATCATGGCAACTCCATTCGGCTAAGGACTGTGGCGCGATCGTCCCAATAGATGTTCTTGCACCGCGTCAGCAACGTCTGGCGCTGAAATATTTGGCCACAGGTTCGCGGAGAGAAAACGCGCGTCCTTGCCGCTTCCGGCAAAAGTTACGGCGAGAAGCTCCACATTGGCGTGGCATGCGATGCGTCGCGCGCTGACCTGCAGAAAGTTATCCTCGGAGCCGAAGCACTTTTTGCCCACAACGGTAACAGTAACCGGGGGTACGAACCGCAAAACCGGCGACGGAGCGTTTTCATTCGGCACGTGCCGCCGAGCGGGAACTACCGGAACTCCCGCTTGCGACGCTGCATGCGCCCATTGCTCCGGCCTCCAGTTAGGTCCCGAAAGGCAAATATTTCCGGGCCGGTTAAGCATCGGGCATCTCAGCGCCGACAGCCATGCCAGCAGAAACGCATTCATTTCGCGCGCGACGTACTCTCGATCCGCGGGAGCAATTTCGATCAGCTCGTCTTCGGGGATGCTGCCGAGGCGCGTTAGTACGCCCGATATTTGGCGCGCCGGAATTAATTCGCCGTCGGCCGCGGCCACCGAGCTTTCCACTTGCCCGGGCTGATATCTCCAACCCGGGCGCGAAAGGTCGCGAGGAAGCACCAGGCGCGCGCCGTCGTTCTTCCAGAGCGTCGCTAATTGCCTGGCCGTTTCGTCGCTCGCGCTCGCGACAATCAGGAGAGATTTATCCGCCACGTTTTTTCGCCGCCTTCTTGCCCACTGCGGGATGTTCCTTCGTTCGGACGGGTCGCTGCGCTTTGCCCAGAATCGCTTCCAAGTTCGCAACGCGCCGAGCCAGTCGCGCGATAGTGATGCCGCCTTCCACTGGGCCACCCGGATCGACGAGGAAGTTTTCGCCAATCCACTTGTCATACTCCTTGATGTCTTTGAACTCCTTCCCCGGCTTGTGGTCGATCTCCTTCTCTTTGTCCTTGAAATTCTTGGCGTCTGTGTCCTTGGCCTCCTTGATTTCTTTAATATCTTTGAATTCTTTGTGGTCCTTGTCCTTGTGGAGCTTCGCGTCCGAATCCTTCGCTTCTTTGTATTCCTTGAAGTCTTTGAGCTCTTTATGATCCTTTTGGTTCTCCTTGCCTTCCTTGGGTTCCACGACTTTTTGACGTTTGGGCGCCATTCGAGTCCTCCTGGATTTTGTGTCTTATCTTTCGGCTCTAGCGATGCCACCACAGTATGAACCAACGAACATTTCCGATAGGTCTCGCCGCTTCATCGCTCGCGTTTGCGAAAATCGTTACTGCCTTAACTGCGGCGTTTCTTCGCCCTCACACCTACCTCAGGACGTTCCTTCGGCTGAATGAAAGCCTCGCCTCTTGCCACAATCGCTTCGAGGTTCGCAACCCGCCGAGCCAGTTGCCCTATGGTGATACCGCCTTCCACCGGACCGCCGGGATCGACAGGAAAACTTTCAGCGACCCATTTGGCAGTGTCCGTGAACTTGATTTCCCCGGAATCTTTGAAATCTTTTTCCTTGAACGGCTTCACGTCGAAATCTTTTAGATCCTTGAAGCCTTTCTCTATCTCTTTCTGGGATTTGGGCTGCGTGTCCGTAATCGTTTTGTTGTCGTGGGCTTCTTTGACATCTTTGGCTTGTTTGGTTTCGGTATCTTTTTCCTTGATCTTTTCCTGGGGTTCGATAACGGTTCTTCCGCGGCCTTTGTTTTTTCCTTTCGGCGGCATTCGATTGTCCTCCTTTAATTTCATCAGGCAGTTTTTGCGTTCAGCGGCGGCACGACACGGCCAAGCAGGTGCGGCCTCCGGTTGAAGTACGAGAATTTGTAAGTTTCCGTCTCAGTGAATCCCAAAGGAGTTCATTGCCTCTGAATCCTTCGGGATTCACCCTGACAGAATCGGCGAGCGGAGCAGTCCCCGGGAAGGTCAAAGCTCTGCCTGTCGCGCGAATACCGGAAATGTTTACGTGCCGCGTTTCTTCGCTCGTGCGCCTACGGCTGGACGCTCCTGCGGCTGAATGAATGCCTGTCCTCTTGCCACAATCGCTTCTAGATTGGCGACTCGCCGGGCCAGCTGCGTAATGATATCGCCTCCTGCAGGATCGCCCTGGTTCCCAAAAGGCCCAAATGGGTTCTCGACATCCTTTTCTTTGAGCAGCTTGTGATCCTCGGCGTCCTTTTCCTTGTAATCTTTCTCCTTCTCTTTATCTTTGTCTTTGATTTCTTTGCCTTCTTTGCTTTCGTCCTTGAAGTCCTTGGCGTCGTAGTCCTTGAACTCTTTAACTTCGAGCTTGTGCCCCTTGTTCTCGATCTCCTTGCCCTCCTTGTGTTCCTTGAACGCTTTGAACTCCCTAACGAGTTTTCCGTCCGTTTCTTTCTCTTTTTCTTTCTCTTTGCCTTCTTTGGTTTCGATCTTCCAGTCCTTGATGTCGGTGTGCTTACCTTCAAGCTCTTTGATTTCCTTGTGATCTTTGAAGTCCTTGTGCTCCTTCTCTTTCTCCTTTTCCTTTTCTTTGTGTTCCTTCAGCTCCTTGATGAATTTCTCGGGGTCCTTCAAGTTTGGAAGTCGGGGGGCCATTCGAGTCTCCTCCTTTTGATTTGTCCGCCATGCTCGAGCTGCGCCATGCCATCATGGCGAGAGCCGGTCGCGGTCTTCATACACATAGTGAAAATCGCCGCGTTTTCGTTTCAAACTGGAACGATATTCTTGCGGCGCTCTATACCGGAAAGTTCGGCCCCGTGCGAAGCAGCGCTAGGGTCGAGCCTCTCGAAGATCCGCCTCGGCCGACCGTGCCCGCTCTCGCGCGGGCAAGGCGTCTCGCCGTCTGCCGAGCCTTTCACGTTTGCAACGCGCAATTGTTTCAAGGCACGCGCAGCGGTTATAATCAGCCGCTTCGTATCTTTGATCGGGGTACAAAATGAATCCCAAGAAACCGCCGCCGAAAAGCATCCCCGCGTACATCGATGCCGCCCCCAAAGAGGCTCGGAAGAAACTGCGCGAAATGCTCGCCGCGATTCGCAAAGCTGCGCCTGGCGCCGAGGAAAGCATCAAGTGGAGGATGCCCGCTTTTTCCTATCGAAGGATATTGGTGATGTTCGCCGCCTTCAAACACCACATCGGCTTCTACCCCACGCGCTCGGCGATGCGCGCCTTTGAGAAGGAGCTCTCGAAATTCACCATGGGTAGAGGCTCAATCCAGTTTCCGCTGGAGAAACCGCTACCCCTACCTCTGATCCGCAAAATCATCGCGCTCCGCGTTCGAGAGAGCCTCGAAAAAGACGGGAAATGGAAAACGAACGGTCAATCCCGACGAGCCAAAGGAACCAGAACATGAAATTTCTACTGCTGTGCCTCGTTTTGCTTTTAGCCTGCGTCAGTAATCGCGCGATTGCCCAACCTCCGCCGCAAGAGCCGCCCGCCATCCAAGGCACCTTCCACCTGCACAACAGAACCGCACCCTTTCACGCGGTGCGCACGGAGTGATTGGCCCGCGGATGCCGCGATAATTCAAAATCCGAAAAAAGATTTTGCGTTTTGCGATGATGGGTGTAATCCTCCCACCGGAGAAAATCGGCTATGTGTTTTTCAGCGACAGCGAATTTTGTGGGAAGCACAGCTTTGGGCGCCGTCGGCGTCGTCACGTTGACGAAGGTGAAGCACCGGCGCGAATTTCTTTTCGCGTCGCTGCCTATTCTATTCGCCATTCATCAGTTCATCGAAGGATTCGTCTGGCTGGGCTTGGATGGCAGACTTTCGCCCCAGGTGACGCACGACATGGGCGCTGCATTTATGCTTTACGCGCAGGGCCTCCTCCCGTTGCTGCTGCCGCTCAGTGTGCTGTTGTTTGAGCCTGACGGGAAAGGGCGCAGGCGTATGCTGCCGCTAGTGGTGCTCGGCGGAGGTACGACGCTTTATATATTGTGGGCGTTAACAGCGTACCCGACGGAGATCTTCGTAAAGCAAAACAGCATCGTGTACATCAATCAGGCCACGAACAACACCGCGGTCGCGATTCTGTATGTGATTGCAACGTGCGGTTCGCTATTTTTGTCAAAGGTCAGACCGATGGTTATCTTCGGCCTGGCAAACCTGACGATTCTTCTGGTTGTGATGGCCTTCAAGCGATATGCGTTCACTTCGCTATGGTGCGCATACGCCGCGATCGCGAGCATCATCATCCTCGCGTACTTCTGGCGAACCAGCGCATCTCGCCCGCTGCGTTACGCCCTGCCTCTGTGAACGCAACCTAGCTCTGAGAGTGGTCGGACGACGGCGCCGCCTTCACATCAATCGCGGCAAGTCTGGCGGCGTGCAGCGGGTAGTTCGTAAACATTCGGCTTGCCATCCAAACCTTTGCGGGAGCATAATCCGCAGCCGCTGGGGCGAAAACTCGCCTAATCAAATTCAAGGAGAACACATGAAGCGTATTTTGTTGCTGCTCGCTGCTCTCGCACTCTCGACCGTCGCCGCTGGCCCCCTGATGGCCCAGGCGATGATGCAGGCAAGTCCTTTTGTGGGCACCTGGAAAATGAACGCCGAAAAATGCAAAGTCACCGGCATACCGATGCCAAAGAGCTTGACACGGGAAGTCGTGGCCCAAGAGGGCGGCACGAAGTTTAGCTACAAGGGAGTCGCCGCGGATGGAAAGCCGATCGACTACAGCTTCGTCACAAGCTACGACGGCAAGGATTCCGCCATCACCGGCTCGGGAGCTCCCGGGGGCGCTGACGCCATCGCCATCAAACGCGTCGGCTCCAACAAAGCTGAAGCCATCCTGAAAAGAGGCGGAAAAGAAATGGGCAAGTCCTCGTCCGAGGTATCAAAGGACGGAAAAGTTTCGACCATCAAAGGATCAGGAAAGACGCCCGACGGCAAGGACTACAGCATCGTAGCCGTCTACGATAAGCAGTAACAAATCGCCTCACGGGGCGGCGCCACGCGCATTCCACATTTTCCCCGCAGCCGCCCCCGCGCGTCTGAATTCCGCATGAATTCGCTACCTGCAATCGTGAGCCCGGAGAATTGAAACCAAAACATTTTGCCGCACCAGTCTGACTGCCGCGATCCAACCCTAAGTTCCTTCATCTGCTGCCTGCCTCAGGCACTTGAGCGGAACCAATGCAGTCTCACCAGTAAATTCACCTTCCAGGATGCGCACTTCCCAGCAGGAACTTGCGGAAAGCGCTTTCAGCACCTTCACGCGAGTGCCTCTGTGCACCAGCAAAACCCTTCTCGCGGCGAAGAGAAGTGAGAGCCCAAGATCGTCCTTCGCCGCTTCCAACTTCTCTTTTTCTGTAAGGGTCACGTCATCAACCGGCAGGGACAGGAAATTGGAGCTGTTCTCATCGCAGAGCACGAAAGTGCCGCCCACCAAATCTGCCGCCGGTGCAGTCGACGCCCGAAGCTCGTGCGGTGCCGGTAGACTTTCCGCTACTGAACCCACGAACCGATAGCCTCGGCGAGGAAGGGTCTCGATGAAGCGCGGTTTCTCGGCCTCATCATTCAGCGCTCGACGAAGTTTCGCGATTGCCGTGTTCAGGCTGTGCTCAAAATCAACGAACGTGTCGGCGGGCCAAAGCTTTTCGCGAAGCTCTTCGCGAGTCACCACCTGGCCCGCCATTTCCAAGAGGATCGCCAAAATTCGCACAGGCAGCACCTGAAGCTTGACCTTCCGGCCGCTCTTGTGGAGTTCGCCTGCCCGCAGGTTCAATTCAAATACACCGAATCGCAGGATCTCTTCGTTTGGGGAAGCAGATGTCACGAGCAGCGCCTCATCCGCGCCAATATACCATTCTGAATTCCTTTCTGCTGCCAACCCCCGTGCTGTCCGTTGTTTGTCAGGTTACCCCGAGGTTATCGAGAGCTTACTTGCAGTGCATTGTGCTTTTTCGGTCGCGGCGCGAAAGTGGGCCCAGCTCATGGCCTTCGATTGAAAAAAAGAAAGACCTGAGTTGAACGAAAAGGAGCCTCACATGAAAAAGCAAATGCTTAGCATCGCAGCAGCGTTGGCTCTCACTCTGATCGCCGCCGGACAGTGCAGCGCCCAGCAGAGCGCCATGAAAGTAAACGTTCCGTTCGCGTTCACTGTCGGTGACAAAGCGATGCCGGCCGGAGAATACCGTGTTGCAGAGCTTTCGAGGGTGCAAACGGTCCAAGTGATCGCGCAGTCCGACGGAGACGCGTCGATCATGGTAATGACGCACCCGGTCGTGCGCGCAAGTAAAGCGCCCACTCCGCGCCTTACTTTCCATCGCTATGGAAACCGCTATTTCCTCACCGAGATATGGGTCGGCGACACGCAGGGGCTGCAACTGGTCAAGTCGCACGGTGAAAATGAATTGGCGGCCATGCTGGGATCGCAGGAGGTTGCGGTACTGGCTTATCAATCGTCCAACAAGCTGTGAGTGACAAACGTGACACACCGACGCCGGCGGGAAGCCGAAACCAATCACGCGGCTTCCCGACCGGCCTTAAAGGGGAATTAGCATGGAAACCATCATTGGTATTTTCGCCTCGCGTGAACGTGCGGCAGAAACCGTAAAACAATTGCTCGATTATCGTGTCCCGCAAGATGCGATTGTATTCCTCACTCGCTCTGAAACGGAGGCTATGACCTTGGGCAAATCTAGCGACGCGAGCTATCGCCTAGCGGGTCTTTTGCCCTCTCGCGTTAGCGGAGCGCAGCCCAACCCTCAGCGTCTCGCCAAACATTTGTAGGAGTGCGCTGGAGCATGCGCGCGTTGTTCGCGTCCCGAATGTCGCGTCGGGGCTGGGCCGCTGATCCGTGGCCCACTCATTGTTCTTGATCTCGCCGAGCATTCGTAGGGGCGCAGCATGCTGCGCCCGCCACAAGTGCTTGGCAATTCCGTGGAGAGTGCCTAGCCGGGCGTTTCGTAGCGCCGGCGTCTCGCCGGCTCTTTTGACTGCGCTTTCGTGGCGCCCACCTTCCGGCGAAGCAGACCAGGCTCGCCCCTTGCACATCACCTCAATAAAATAGTTTTTGCGCATCCAGCCGAGCCCTGTAAACTCACCTCAACACCGCGGGGAGAAAAAATGGCCGATACAATTCCTCTCGCCGGACCGCTTCAAACGCGAATCGGCTACGACTCTGCCGCCACGGTCAGTTCCGTCCCGTGGACCATCTGGTGCATGCTCGCCGGGATCGTCTCCGGCACGGTCGGCGGCTTGTGGGACATTTCCTGGCACATGACCATCGGCCGCGATACTTTCTGGACGCCCGCGCACATCGCCATTCAAATGACGGGCGTGTTAGTCGGCATCGCGTGCGGCTACATGATCCTGAGCACCACCTTCGCCGGAGAAGCCGCGCAGAGCACCTCGGTGAAAATTTGGGGATTTCGCGGCCCGTTCGGAGCCTTCATCGCAGTCTGGGGATGTTTAGCGATGTTAACATCGGCCCCGCTGGACAATTGGTGGCACAACGCTTACGGGCTCGACGTGAAAATTGTCAGCCCTCCGCATACATTGCTCTCGCTGGGTTCGTTTGCGATCAAACTTGGAATGATGGCGCTACTAGCGAGCATGATGAATCGCTCGACGGAGCAGGTTCGCCGCCGTCTGATCTGGTTGCTGTTGTTCGTAGGCGCGGTGTGCGTCGGGCAACTTGGGCTTATCCTCACCCAAAGCACCTGGCCCGCGAACATGCACAGCGCGAGTTGTTACCTGGCTGTAGCGATCTTTATTCCGGCGGTCTTGATTGCTCCGGCGTGGGCTTCGCGGTGGCGCTGGGGATGTACTACGGTCGCGGCAATTTATACCGCGATCCTGCTAGCGTTCGAATGGATTTTGCCGCTATTTCCCGCGGTGCCGAAGCTGGGACCCGTTTACCAGCACATTACGCATTTCGTTCCGCTGCGATTTCCAATGCTGCTGATCGTCCCGGCGATTGTTTTGGATTTGTTCTGGCGGAAAAAGGACAACTGGGGCCGCTGGAAGCTAGCCGCGGTCACCGGCCCCTTGTTTATCGTCAGTTTTCTCGCCGTGCAGTGGCCGTTTGCAAATTTCCTGATGTCTCCCGCAGCGAGGAACCCCATATTCGGCATGGCCTATTTCGCCTATTTCGACCCAGCCACGTTCCTCTACGACCCGTATCAATTCCAGCTCGCCGAAAACACCCGCGCCCAATTCTGGCTGGTCATGGCGATGGCGCTGGTCGCCTCCGTGATCATGTCGCGCTTAGGATTCGCCTGGGGCGACTGGATGCGCCGCATGCGCCGCTAATGCATCACGAACGCGGCGTGACTATACTGGATGCTTCGCTCGTGTGGGTCTTGTTTCTGAAGCGGCCTACGCTCTTCGTACCAGCCAAACGATCAGACAGATAATCAATAAGGTTCCCAGTATCCCGTATCCAAACATTTGTCGCCTCCTGTGAGTGCAAGTTTTAAGCGCTCAACGCGCCAAAAGCCCGCTTCACTCTGGGCTTCAAGAGGTAAGCCAGCATCCAGCCGGCCGTCGCCGCTACAAGCAGATGGAAAAAAACCGATGGTCCCACTGGAAGCAAGACGTATCTCCGGAAAGCGAACAGACTAATCACGGTAAATCCCAACCCCGCGCCAATCCACGCGATGGATACTTTCCACGCCCATCTCCGCATTTTGAACACGCCATCCGCCAAACCCACGGCAACCACCGCCAGAATCAGCAACGAAAACCCGCCACCCATTGCCATACCAATGATCGCATTCGAAACCGCGTCTCCCGAAAGTCCTTCGGTTATACCCATCGCAGCAATAAAAAAGAACGCCAAGCATCCCAGAGCCAGAGCTGCCGCCACGGCGACCATCAGAATGCCGATAACCGTCAATCCAGCAGGCCGTTTCATCGCCTTACGCCATCCCCTAAAAACTAGCACATCATAAGGGGTCTGGGGCCCTGGGCCATCGGGTGCATCAGGTAGATCCCTTGATCAAATTCCTGTAGAGGTTCCGGTAGGAGCGCCGCGAGTCCCAGTACCACTCGCGCGGCATTTTCGGAGGGTTAAAACGAAGACCGAATCAAGCTGCGTGTTTCCTCATGACTTCATTAATCATCGGCACCAGATCGGTCGGGATCAGCGATTTTGTCACGAACCCGCTTGCCCCCACCGTAGCCGCCAGTCGTGCCGCTTCCAGAGACATATGGTTTGTAACAATCACGATCTCTGTTAGCGGACAGCCTTGCTGGATCAGGTGGGTTGCCTCCATTCCATCAAGATTCGGCATGCTCAGGTCCAACAGCACCACGTCCGGCTGCAGTTCAAACGCTTTCTTAATTCCTTCCAGGCCGTCCGCCGCTTCTCCGCAAACAGTAAAGCCTTCGTGAAGCTCGAGGAACATACGGATTCCGTTTCTCACGGACTCGTTATCGTCCACGATCAAAACTCGGACCTTTGGCATAGCCGTCACCTCACCCTTATGTGACGTCCAACTCAGCGCGGTTTAAATCGGGTCTTTACTGTACGTGCGGAAACCATTAACACCAGCGCTCAACGGGGCATCCGCCAACGGCCAACTGCCCAGCCCCATCGCACGGCGCTTCACATCCTTTAATCCTAAATTCCAACGCCTCCCATGTTCTATAATGCGCGTCAATGTCCCTCGCCGCCGGAACCAAACTCGGCCCCTACGAAATTCAATCCCTGCTCGGCGCTGGCGGCATGGGCGAAGTGTATCGCGCACGCGACACCCGCCTGGACCGCACCGTCGCCATCAAAGTTCTTCCGCAAGGTCTAGCCGACACTCCCGAAGTTCGCCAGCGTTTCGAACGCGAAGCCCGCGCCGTTTCCAGCCTCAACCATCCGCATATCTGCGCGCTCTACGACGTCGGCAACCAAGACGGTATCGAATATATCGTGATGGAATATATCGAGGGCGAGACGCTCGCGAAGCGCCTCGAAGCCGGCCCTCTCGCGACTGCTGAACTTTTGCGCTATGCAATCGAAGTCGCCGACGCGCTCGACCGCGCCCACCGGCAGGGAGTGATCCACCGCGATTTGAAGCCCGGCAACATCATGCTGACGAAATCGGGTGCGAAGCTCCTCGATTTCGGTCTCGCGAAGTCCAGCGTCCCGCCGCTTGCCAGCGATTTTTCGAGCTCGCCCACGGTCAGCCGCCCGCTAATCGGAAAGGCCCAGACCGATGCGCTCACTGCGCAAGGCACCATTGTCGGAACGTACCAATACATGTCCCCCGAGCAACTCGAGGGAGGGGAAGCCGACGCCCGCAGCGATATTTTTTCTTTTGGCTCCGTGCTCTACGAAATGGCCACTGCGAAAAAAGCCTTCGTTGCCAAAAGCACCGCGAGCCTGATCGCCGCAATCTTGAAAGAGCAGCCCAGACCGATCAGCGACCTTCAGCCTATGGCACCCCCTGCGCTCGAACGCGTAGTGAAAACCTGCCTCGAAAAAGATCCCGACGAACGCTGGCAAAACGCTGGCGACCTGAAACGCGAACTCGGCTGGATCGCTACCGCCGGTTCGCAAGCAGGCATTCCCGCGCCTGTCATCGCCAAACGCAAAACGCGCGATCGCGCTATTTGGATTGCGGCGGGTGCGCTCTTGGCACTCGTAGCCGCTTATTTGCTTTGGCAGAGCGGCCTGTGGCGGCCGAGCCCTGCTCCCGTGCACCTCTCCGTCGCTCTTCCCGCCGGCGAAGTGCTGCCTAATGACTCGACTGACCCGCTCGCTACTTCCCCGGATGGCTCTACGATCATCTACTCGGCCCGCGGCGATGACCACAAGACGCAACTCTATATGCGCAAGCTGGGCTCCTTCGAGAGCACGCCCATCTCCGGCACGGAGGGCGCACGCTGCCCCTTCTTCTCGCCCGGCGGCGATTGGATCGGATTCGTATCCGACGATTACAAGCTCAAGAAAATATCGCTGCGCGGCGGAAGTTCGGTGGAACTGGCGGATCACGCCGGTCCTATCGGGGGCTCCTGGTCGGATGACGACACA
>Ga0182018_10002235_pt1 | contig 19937 bp, 8 predicted proteins | sample 812P2MmetaG_FD_120490 | JGI IMG/M metagenome (GOLD analysis project Ga0182018, IMG submission 120490) | Permafrost microbial communities from Stordalen Mire, Sweden - 812P2M metaG | ecosystem: Environmental > Terrestrial > Soil > Wetlands > Permafrost | place: Sweden: Stordalen | collected...
CATTTTGGCTTCGGCGGCGCGATGCTGCTCGACCTGCCCGGGCCGGCGCTGCGGCTGCTGACCGACGTCGCCGATTTCCACTTTAGTGATATTGCGGTTCGGGGCGACGATGGAGCTCGGGCGGTCGGGGCGACCGATGATGATGCCTCGCCGGTTCGGGGCGGCGCGACCTACGGGGTCAGCTTCGCCACGAGCCGATCGCAACAGCTGGCTGAGGGGCGAACCGGAATCGCTAAAAAGAATTGGCGACGTCGACCTCACTATCGTTCAGCCGCAGCGCCGCCCAGCCGGCTCACGCAGGTCGGTCTGATCATCTAGCGCGGCGCTCGGCGCCGCCCTGCCAAGGGATAAAGGAGAAGCGCGAGGGAGTGTTAGAGAGGGAGTGTTAGTGAGTCAGTTTAACGTGAGGGTGATCGCGGTGTCGTCTGCGTCGACCCCGTACCTCGGGCCGCTCGGTCGGGAGCAGCTCGGGCGGGATGTGCGGTCAGCGGCGGCGGGTTCGGAGCGCGGCTCGCGCGCACGGAAGGGTGACTAAAGTGCATAACCCGGAGATCTGGAACATAGTCCGGAAAGTTCTTTGCCAATGAACCTCGGTAGGACTCGACCCGCCACCCTCGGGTCAAGCCCGAGGGCAGGCTCTCCCCTGCAAGCGGGGGAGGATGACCGAGCTACTTTGCCCTTCGCGTAGGGATAAATGACGTTGCCCGTCTTCTCATCGGGAGGGGTTAGCACTGTCTGGTAGCTCATACCTCTCCACGTCTCGAGGCTCGCCGCGTCGGTAAATGTTGTGGTACTGCACCTGCATCATCCCGGACTCGCAGCAGACCTCGGCCGACAAAGAGTTTGGCAAGCTCTCCGCTGACGGCTCAAGAGCGTTCGAAGATTTAACGCTTACCCGCCTCGCTATCTACGACGGGCGTATCGCCGACGCAAAGAAATACGTCAACGAGGCGGGTGCGGCCTTCGACAAGGCGAGGGCTGACGAAACGGTTTTCACCAAAGCTCAAGCCGACCTTAAGACGCCCACAAGCAAAGATACATCCGCCAATAAGAATTTGAGTGGGGCGGCGCCTGTGGACAATGTAGATGGCGAGAAGATCCCTGGCGCGCCGAATGGAATGCTCAACGAAATGGCAGATCAGAAAAAAGCCGATCGCCTGGCTGCCGATCGATGGAGCGATCACAATCAACGAGGATTATACTGCTAATCCTGCCAAGACGGCGGCTGTTGCCGATGCGAACAAGAGCCGCAGCGCGTGACACGCCAATATCATGAGATTCGTTAGCTCGCGGCGTAGAGTTGCACGCCTTAGCCATGCCCTGATGCACATGATCTGCTGGTTGAACATCCTGGGTAGCAACGCTCAGGATGGCTGCATGGAACCGTAATACTTCTCATCTGTTCTGTTTTGGCCGCCACGGAAAGAGCCAAATGAACGCGCGCTCGGACAATGCAGCCCCGCAGACACTGCGGAAGGCGCGTGTGCGAGAGGGTTTGCCCTTTCCCTTGGGCGCAACCTGGACCGGACTCGGCGTTAATTTTGCGCTTTTCTCCGCAAACGCGACGAAAGTAGAACTGTGCCTATTCGATGAGCAAGGGCAGAACGAAATCGAGCGCGTCGAGTTACCGGAATTCACCGACGAGGTATGGCACGGATTCCTGCCGGATGCTCGGCCGGGCTCGATCTACGGTTACCGCGTTCATGGTATATACGAGCCGGAGAATGGTCACCGCTTCAATCCAAATAAGCTCCTGATTGACCCCTACGCCAAGGCTGTCGTCGGCAATCTCGACTGGAACCCGGCTGTATTCGCCTATCAGATGGAGACCGGCGACGATCTGACGTTTGACGAGCGCGACAGTGCGCCCTTCATGCCGCGCTGCCGGGTCATCGATCCCGCGTTCACATGGGGTGATGAGCGCGCGCCACGGGTGCCATGGGAACGGACTGTCATCTACGAAATGCATGTGCGCGGCTACACCAAGCTGCATCCGTCGGTGCCGGAAGAGTTGCGCGGCACGTTTCGCGGATTGACCGAACCGGACGTACTCGATCACATCCGCAGCATCGGAGTGACCGCGGTTGAACTTCTGCCGGTCCATACCTTCGTCAATGACAGCCACTTGCTCGATAAAGGCCTGGCCAATTATTGGGGTTACAACACGATCGCGTTTTTCGCGCCGGCGCGGCGTTACGCGCACGTTCCTGATTTCGCGTTCGCCGAATTCAAGGAAATGGTGGCGCGCTTTCACGCCGCCGGCATCGAGGTCATTCTCGATGTGGTTTACAATCACACCGCAGAGGGCAACCAACTCGGGCCGACGCTTTCATTTAAGGGTATCGATAATGCCTCATATTATCGGCTGCTGCCTGACCAGCGGCGCTATTACATCAACGACACCGGAACGGGCAACACATTCAATCTGTCGCATCAGCGCGTGCTGCAAATGGTCACCGACTCGCTGCGCTATTGGGTGCAGGAGATGCATATCGACGGTTTCCGTTTCGATCTCGGCACTATCCTTGCGCGGGAAATTCATGGCTTTGACGCGGGGGGCGGATTCTTGGATTCGTGCCGACAAGATCCGGTGCTGTCATCGGTCAAGCTCATTGCCGAGCCGTGGGACTGCGGACCGGGCGGCTATCAAGTCGGAGGCTTTTCGCCGGGCTGGGCCGAATGGAATGATCGCTACCGCGACACCGTGAGAGCCTATTGGAAAGGCGATGAAGGAAAGGTCGCCGATTTTGCCGCGCGCCTCACGGGATCCGCCGACTTCTTCAATCATCGCGGCCGCAGGCCGTGGGCGAGCGTCAACTTCGTCACCGCCCATGACGGCTTCACGCTCAACGATCTCGTGTCTTACGAGAACAAGCACAATGAAGCCAATGGCGAGGAAAATCGTGACGGCAGTTCCGATAATAGGTCCTGCAATTATGGTGTAGAAGGGCCAGCTGACGATGCGAATATCGTCGAACTGCGGGAGCGGCAGAAGCGAAATATGTTGAGTTCGCTTCTACTCTCTCAGGGCATACCGATGCTGCTGGCTGGCGACGAGTTCGGCCGCACGCAGCGCGGCAACAACAATGCCTATTGCCAGGACAACGAGATTTCCTGGGTCGACTGGAGCCGCGATGAGCGCGGCGAATCGCTCACCGCCTTCGTGCGGCGGCTTAGCTCGCTCCGCAACCGCTATCCGGTACTGCGCCGGAGCCGATTTCTCACCGCGGCGTGGGACGAGGAACTGGGTATCAAGGATTCCACTTGGCTCACGCCGGGCGGCGACGAGATGACGCCGGAGAACTGGCAGGATCCGGCGGCGAAGTGCTTCGGGCTCTTGCTCGACGGTCGCGCACAGATGAGCGGTATCCGACGCCGTGGCAGCGAGGCAACGCTCCTTCTGGTTGTCAACGCGCATCACGACGTGGTGGTTTTCAATTTGCCAAAGGCAATCGGGGGCCGCGACTGGCGGCGGCTCATCGACACTAATATGCCGGAAGACGATGACGAGTTCGACACGGCCGCGGCCTTCAAGTTCGGCCAGCGCTACGAAGTCACCGGCCGTTCTTTGCTTCTGTTCCTATTGCGGCCCGCGAGACCGCAACGTCGTCAAACCAAGGAAATGCCGACCTCGACCAAACCAAGTCCGTCGTCATAATGCACGCCCCAGCCCCAGGGAAACGGATAGCCAGCCAAGGAAAATTGTCCGCCGATGGAACTTTCGGGCTCGCGCCACATTAGCGAATGAGGAACTCCCCGATATTGAGGCCTGGGCGGCAGGGGGCGCGCGTCAGCGGATCCCTGCCTGTAACGCGTCTTGCATTACGATGATGGATCAGCCACGCGAGCTTTTTGCACCAAGAATATACTACTTTCATCCCCTGCTGGCAGGACCGCGCACCTCCTGGCCACACCATCTCCGCCGCTGCCGGGATATGGGCTTCGACCATGTGCTGACGGCGCCGCTTTTCGCGCCAGGCAGTGAGGACGATCTCTTTCTCACCGGCGATCACGACAGAGTCCACCCGGCCCTTCACCAGTCGCTGAGCGCCGATGATGTCGTTGCGGAATTCGCGGAATCCTGCCGGAAATACGGACTCAATCTCCTCGTTGACGTCGTCCTCGGCCGTATCGCGCCTGACGCGACGCTGGCCGCTTCCGATGCGAACTGGTTTCATCGCAGCGATTTCGCCGGCCGCGTCGATCCTCGATCGCCGTTGCGGCGGCCGGATGCAGCTTATGCAAGGTTTGACGATCTTGTTATCGCGCAGGAGCTGGCAGCCTGGTGGGTCGATCGGCTGGTGCGCCTCGCGCGCGCCGGCGCCGCTGGTTTTCGCTGTACTGAGCCTCAGTTAGTCCCGGCGCGCGTCTGGCGCCATGTCATTGCGTCGGTTCGGCAAAGCTGTCCGGACTGCTGTTTTCTGGCGTGGACGCCAGGTCTGGATTGGCCCGCCGTAGCCGCCCTACGCGGCCTCGGCTTTTCCGCGGCATTTTCATCGTTGCCGTGGTGGGACGGCCGTGCCAGCTGGTTCGTCGAAGAACATGAATTGTTGCGCGGTATCGGATCCGTGATTGCTTGCCCCGAAGCGCCGTTCGGGCCGCGGGTTGCAAGACGATATGGAGAATCGCCGAACCTCCCGCCCATATACCGGCACCTCCTGCGATGCGCCGCCGCAACCGGCAACGGCATCATGGTCCCAATGGGCTTCGAATTTGCGGCGAGCGAAGACATGGACGGGCGTCCGCCGGCGAGCAATGGCGTCGCGGTCCTGCAAGAGGCGAGCAATATCGATCTGTCGGACGAGGTCCGCGATGCGAATGTGTTGAGCGGCCAATTGGCAGCACTAGACAGCGGCGAGCTGCGCGCGCTCACCGATCCGGAACAGCCGGTCACCGTGCTGCTGCGTTCGGACACGCCAGATGTCCGGCAGGCGCAGGCGCCAATCGTCGTGATGATCAATACCGACCTACGGCGACAGCAACCGGTGCCGATCTCGACGCATCCGCTGCCTCCCACGGCCGGTATCGGCCTGTCTGCGGCGGAGGTGATCTCCGCCGATCGCAATTCAAGCCCGATGCTCGACGTCGGCGAAGTCCGCGTGCTGCGGGCACAACGCAGTGCGGCCGTCAAATCGCGCCGCAAGGATGCGCCATCGGGGAAATTGATGACAGCGCCGCGCATTGTGATTGACAACGTCGTCCCGAGCGTCGACGGCGGGCAGTTTGCTGCAAAGCGCGTCATCGGCCAAGCCGTGACGATAGAGGCCGACGTCTTCACCGATGGACACGAGGTGCTTGTTGTCGAATTGCTGTGGCGCGCAGTGGATGAGAAGGACTGGCGCCGCACCGAAATGCGGTTGCTGAACAACGATCGCTGGCAAGCGACAATTCTGCCCGATCGCATCGGCCGGTATGAATTCACGATCGAAAGTTGGGTCGACAAATACGGCACGCTGTGCCGCGATCTTCAGGTTAAGCGCGCAGCAGGAGCGGACGTCACTGTCGAAACCGCCGAGGCTTGGCAGCTTTTGCAGAAAGCCAAGGAGCGTACCGAGAATGGCGCGAGCAGCGTCGTAACATCGGCGTTGGAATGGCTGCGCGACGCCTCGGTCGACACCGGCAGCGATATTCTGCTGACACCGGATTTGCGCGAGGTGATACGCGAAGCCGAAGACCGCGATTTCCGCTATCGCCGCGATCCGACATTTCCGCTGGAGGTGGAACGGCCGCAGGCTGTATTCAGCGCGTGGTACGAGTTATTTCCGCGCTCGGCCTCCGATACGCCCGGCCGCCACGGCACCTTCGACGACGTCATTCGTCGGCTACCCGCGCTTCGCGACATGGGCTTCGACGTTCTTTATTTACCGCCGATCCACCCCATCGGGACGACGAACCGCAAAGGCAAGAACAACGCGCTCAAGGCCAAGCCGGACGACCCGGGCAGCCCCTACGCAATTGGAAGCAGCGAAGGCGGCCACGACGCGATCCATCCTGTGCTGGGAACGATAGAGGATTTTCGCCGCCTGCGAGATGCCGCAACCGATCACGGCTTCGAGCTTGCGCTCGACTTCGCCATCCAATGCTCGCCGGATCATCCTTGGCTGAAAGATCACCCGGAATGGTTCAATTGGCGCCCAGACGGCTCCGTGCGTTTCGCGGAAAATCCGCCGAAAAAATACGAAGACATCGTCAACGTCGATTTCTACGCCAAGGACACGATCGGTTTGTGGTCCGCTTTGCGCGACATTGTCGTGTTCTGGATTAATGAGGGCGTGCGCATCTTTCGTGTCGATAATCCGCATACCAAGCCCCTGCCATTCTGGGAGTGGATGATTGCGGACGTCAGATCACGGCACGCTGACGTGATCTTTCTGTCGGAGGCTTTTACGCGGCCGAAGATGATGTACCGACTCGCCAAGGCAGGATTTTCGCAATCCTATACCTATTTCACCTGGCGCAATGCCAAGAAGGAACTCACCGATTATTTCGTCGAGCTGACGACGTCAGAATTAAAGGAGTTCTTTCGTCCGCACCTTTTCGTCAATACGCCCGACATCAATCCGTACTTCCTGCAGACGTCCGGCCGGCCCGGCTTTCTCATCCGCGCGGCGCTGGCGGCAACGTTGTCCGGCCTGTGGGGAATGTATTCCGGCTTCGAACTGTGTGAGGCCGCGCCCTTGCCGGGGCGCGAGGAATATCTGGATTCGGAAAAATACGAAATTCGCTTCCGCCGTTACGACGCGCCCGGCAACATCGTTTCGGAAATTGCAAAGCTTAATCGGATCCGCAAAAATACGCCGGCGCTGCAAAGCCATCTGGGCCTTCGCTTCTATCCGGCGCACAGCGATCAGGTGGTCCTTTATGGCAAGCCGCTTCCGGCCGAGCGCGGCATGATTCTGGTGGCCGTCAATCTCGATCCGTTCCATGTGCAGGAGACGACGATCGAAGTACCGCTGTGGGAATGGGGCTTTCCCGACAATGCAGCGGTAACCGTCCAGGATTTGATGCGCGACACCACATTGGTCTGGCACGGTAAATTGCAGCGCATCCGTCTCGACCCGAACGATCTGCCTTTCGCCATCTGGCGCATTGCGCCGCGCGCGGGAGGTTGATCATGGACGCCCAGACTAAAACCGCGACGACAACCGCGACAGATCAGCTCTGGTACAAGGACGCGATCATCTATCAGCTGCATGTGAAGTCGTTCTTCGACAGCAATGGCGATGGCATCGGGGATTTTCGCGGCCTTATCTCCAAGCTCGACTACATCTCCGAGCTTGGGGTGAATACGCTATGGCTGTTGCCGTTCTATCCGTCTCCGCTGTTGGACGACGGCTATGACGTCAGCGATTACCGCGGCGTTCATCCCGACTACGGCACCCTTGCCGACTTTCGCCAATTCGTGCGCGAGGCGCATGCGCGCGGCATCCGCGTGATTACCGAACTCGTCATTAATCACACATCCGATCAGCATCCGTGGTTCCAGCGCGCCCGCAAGGCAAAGCCGGGATCGCCATTGCGGAATTTCTACGTATGGTCCGACAGTGACCAGAAATATGCCGGCACGCGCATTATTTTCGTCGATAGCGAGCGGTCGAATTGGACCTGGGATCCGGTTGCCGGCGCCTATTATTGGCACCGTTTCTACTCGCATCAGCCGGATTTGAACTTTGATAATCCGCAAGTGCTCAAGGCGGTCCTGAGCGTCATGCGGTTTTGGTTGCAACTCGGCGTCGACGGGCTACGGCTCGATGCCGTGCCCTATCTGGTCGAACGCGAAGGCACCAGCAACGAAAATCTGCCGGAAACCCATCAAATCCTCAAACGCCTGCGCGCTGAAGTCGATGCCGCATTTCCCGGCCGGGTTCTGCTGGCAGAAGTCAATCAATGGCCGGAAGACTGCAAGGACTATTTTGGCGACGGCGACGAGTGCCACATGGCGTTCCATTTTCCGCTAATGCCGCGCATGTATATGGCGATCGCGCGTGAGGATCGGTTTCCGATCAGCGATATCATGCGTCAAACGCCGCCGATCCCCGAAAATTGCCAATGGGCGGTATTTTTGCGCAATCACGACGAACTGACGCTCGAAATGGTCAGCGACAGCGAGCGGGATTACCTATGGCAGACTTACGCCGCGGACCGTCGCGCGCGAATTAATCTCGGCATCAGACGCAGGCTCGCGCCGTTGTTGGAGCGCGATCGGCGCCGCATTGAGCTGATGAATAGCCTGCTGCTTTCCATGCCCGGCACACCGATCATCTATTACGGCGATGAAATCGGCATGGGCGACAACATCCATCTCGGCGACCGCAACGGCGTTCGCACGCCGATGCAATGGTCGCCCGATCGCAACGGCGGTTTCTCCCGCGCTGATCCGGCAGCCCTGGTATCGCCGCCGATCATGGATCCACTTTACGGCTATGGCGCCGTCAATGTGGAGGCGGAGTCGCGCGACCCGCACTCCATACTCAATTGGATGCGCAGGATGCTCGCAGTGCGGTTGCGCCATCCGGCGCTGGGACGCGGCACGCTGACATTCCTCTATCCCAAGAACCGCAAGATCCTGGCCTATCTGCGCGAATATGCCGACGAGACGATTTTATGCGTTGCCAATGTCGCGCATAGCCCGCAAGCGGTTGAATTAGATCTCTCGGCATTTCTCGGCCGTGTGCCAGTAGAGCTCAATGCGGGGACGGTGTTCCCGCCGATCGGCGAGTTGACTTATCTGCTCACACTGTCGGGCTATGGATTTTATTGGTTCGTGTTAGGCAACACGAGCGACTGGCCGTCCTGGCATACGCCGGCGCCCGAGCCGCTGCCGGAATTCGTGACGGTCGTTCTTCGCGATAGTCTTGCCAAAGCGCTTTCGACCAACGCCAAAGCGGTCATCGAGGGCGAAGCGTTACCGCAATATATTCCCAAGCGCCGCTGGTTCGGCTTGAAGGATCAGCATATCGAGTCGACGGCCATCGTTGATCTCACCGACATCGGCGATAGCGGTCACGAGCTTTTGTTGGCCGAGATCGAAGTGAAGACGGGCGGAGCCAAGAGCCGCTGGCTGATGCCCTTGGGGATTCTGTGGGAAGATGAACCGCCGGCAGCTTTGGCCAATCGGCTTGCAATCGCCCGCGTGCGGCGCGGGCGGCGTTTGGGTATTCTGACCGACGCTTTCTCGCTATCGAGCTTCGCCCATCGATTCGTTGCCTGTTTGGCGGCGGGCGAACAGTTCGCGCACGCCGACGGTAACCTGCAATTCCGTCCAACGGAGGCCGGGCGCAAGGCGCTCTATGCCGCGCAGGATGTCGAAATCAATTGGCTCGCGGCGGAGCAATCGAATAGTTCGCTCACGGTCGGCGACGTATTGGTGGTCAAAATCTATCGCCGAATATCGCCGGGCTTTCATCCCGAGACGGAGATGGGCCGATACCTCACCGAGCAAGGCTTTGAGCATTCACCGCCGCTGTTGGGCGATGTCGTTCGGGTCACTCCCGATGGAACGCCCTCTACGCTCGCCGTTGCACTTGGTTTTGTTCGCCATCAGGGCGACGCATGGACATGGATACTCGATCACCTCACGCGCGCCCTGGACCAGCCCGCCTCGGCCGCAGAGCCTGGCAAAGAGGAAAAGGCCGATCTGCTCGCGGATTGTGGGGCTGTTATTGCTGCCATCGGACGTCGCCTTGGTGAAATGCACGCGGTGCTGGCGCGTGACACTGCCGACCAAGTGTTTGCTCCAAAAACCGCGCAAGCGTCGGACGCCGCGCAATGGGCTCAGAAGACTGAGGAGAGGATTGGCAAGGGATTTGACGCCATCGGCCAGTACAAGAACTGGGAGCGCGAGCAAGATCGGGAACGTGCGAAGACGATTCTGAGCATGCGCGCTGCCATCGTCGCCGGTATTCGCCGACTGGCCAAATCGGGCTCGGGCACTTTGATGACACGCATCCATGGCGATTTCCACTTGGGTCAAGTGCTGGTGGTGAGCGGCGATGCTTACATCATCGACTTCGAAGGCGAGCCTGCGGCGTCGCTCGCGGAGCGGCGCGCGAAGGCCAGTCCGCTACGCGACGTGGCGGGCCTGTTGCGCTCGATCGACTATGTCGGCGCCACATGGACCGATCGCAAAGGTGTCGGTGCGATGCCGGTCGACGAAACGGCTCGCGACAAGCTCATCGCGCGTTTCCGGCGCCAGGCTTCGGCCGCCTTTCTGCGCGGCTATTGGGAGACAAGCTGCCTGAAGAACGACGCAACAGCCCGAGCGCTGCTCGATCTCTTCCTCATCCAGAAGGCGGCTTACGAAGTCAGCTATGAGGCCGCAAATCGCCCGACCTGGATTGGCGTACCGCTTGCAGGTTTATCGGCATTGGTGACGCGGATCATCGAGGACGAAGCCGGAGGCCGCCGTGGCTGATACGGACTTGCAGCTGTCGTGGCATCTCGACCGGCTATCCGCGCGTGCGCTGGCCAATGGCACGCATGACAATCCATTTGCGGTGCTAGGGCCGCACGACGTCGAAGGCGGCCGCATCATCCGGGCGTTTCTTCCTGGCGCCCTGAAAGCAGAGGTGTTGCGTGGGGACGGCAGCACGCTCGCGCCGCTCGAGGCCGCGGCGGAGTCCGGGTTGTTCGAAAATCTGCTGTGCGAACGCGTGCCGTATCGGCTACGCATCACGTGGCCGGATGCAGTTCAGGAGACTGAAGATCCCTATGCCTTCGACCTGCTCCTTGGTGATCTCGACCTGCATCTGTTCAATGAGGGACGGCATTTTGAATTGGCCCATGCCCTCGGCGCGCAGAGCATCTCGATCGATGGCGTGAAGGGTGTACGCTTTGCCGTCTGGGCGCCTAATGCCAAGCGTGTCGCTGTTGTCGGCGATTTCAATTCCTGGGATCGGTGCCGGCATCCGATGCGCGTGCGCCATCGCGCGGGCATTTGGGAGCTTTTCATTCCGCGGATCGCGCCGGGCTCGCGCTACAAATACGATATCGTGGACGCCAATGGCGTGGTTCTGCCGTGGAAATCCGATCCGATGGCGCGCCAAGCCGAACCGCCGCCGCAAACAGCCTCGATCGTTGCCCAGCCCGATCAATATCGCTGGCGCGACGCCGAATGGATGCAGACGCGAGGCCGCCGGCAAGCAACCGATGCGCCAATCGCCATTTACGAAATCCATTTGCCGTCATGGCTCATGGCCGAGCAAGAGGCGCACGAGGCATCGCTGTGGGACGTCGCCGTCGAACGATTGATTCCTTATCTCGTCAAAATGGGGTTCACCCATCTCGAGCTACTTCCGATCGCCGAATATCCTTTCGGAGGCTCCTGGGGCTATCAGCCGCTCGGACTGTTTGCGCCAAGCGGCCGTTTCGGATCGCCGCAAGGTCTCGCGCGTTTCATCGACGAGCTGCACGCCGCCGGGATCGGCATTATTCTCGACTGGGTACCGGCGCATTTTCCAACCGATCCGCACGGTCTGGCGCGCTTCGATGGCACGGCGCTTTATGAGCATCTCGATCCGCGCGAGGGTTTCCACCAAGATTGGAACACCTACATCTACAATTTCGGCCGGCGCGAGGTGCAAGGATTTCTGATCGCAAGCGCGCTATACTGGCTTAAGCATTTTCACATCGACGGTCTGCGCGTCGACGCCGTCGCTTCGATGCTTTATCGCGACTATAGCCGCCGTCCCGGCGAGTGGGTTCCGAACATTTACGGTGGTCGGGAAAATCTCGAGGCCATCGGCTTCCTGCGCCATCTCAACGCCGTCGTCGCGGAGCGCTGTCCGGGCGCGATCATGATCGCGGAAGAATCGACCGCGTGGCCCGGCGTCAGCAAGCCGATCTCGGAAGAAGGCCTCGGCTTCTCCTACAAATGGAATATGGGGTGGATGCACGACACGCTGAACTACATGGCGAAAGAGCCCGTGCACCGCCAATATCACCACCACGATATGACCTTTGGACTGCTCTATGCATTCACCGAAAATTTCATTTTGCCGCTGTCGCATGACGAGGTCGTCCATGGCAAAGGCTCCCTAATCGCAAAAATGCCAGGCGACCGCTGGCAGCGCTTTGCCAATCTGCGCGCCTATTTCGGTTTCATGTGGGGTCATCCCGGCAAGAAGCTCTTATTCATGGGCAGCGAATTCGCACAGGAGCGGGAATGGAATCACGATCGCGAGCTCGACTGGCCATCGCTCGATGATCCGCCTCACGCCGGCGTGCAGCGCGTAGTGCGCGATCTCAATCGGCTCTACGCCGGCGAACCCGCATTGCATCAGCGCGATTGCGAGAACAGCGGTTTCATGTGGGCGGTGGGCGACGACCGCGCCAACTCGGTCTATGCATTCGTCCGCTTTGCGCAAAACGGGCCGTCTATCCTGGTCGTCTGCAACATGACGCCGGTGCCGCGATATGGCTATCGCATCGGCGTTCCGCATGCTGGCGCCTGGCGCGAAGTGTTCAACAGCGATTCCGATTATTACTGGGGCTCCACCGTCGGCAATGCCGGCCGCGTCGAAGCCGCCGCCATTGCAGCGCATGGACAGCCTCAATCCGTCGAGCTCACATTACCGCCGCTGTCCACAATCTTCCTGCGCCACGATCCCTAGTCGATGTCGTTATTTCCATCAAAACTCGATCGCGGTGCGCCTTATCCGCTGGGCGCCACCTGGGACGGGCTTGGAACGAACTTTGCCGTGTTCTCCGCGCATGCCGAGCGCGTCGAATTGTGCGTGTTCGATCCGACCGGCCGCCGGGGAATCGCGTGCCTCGACATGCCGGAATGCACAGACGAAATTTGGCACGGTTATCTTCCCAACGCGCGTGCGGGTCTGATTTACGGCTATCGCGCTCACGGCCCATATAGTCCGCAGGACGGCCATCGGTTTAATCCGCACAAGCTCCTGCTCGATCCCTACGCCAAACGTTTCGCCGGAGCCTTGCGCTGGTCTGATGCGCTGTTCGGATATCGCATCAATTCTCCACGCGCGGATCTTTCATTCGATCGGCGCGATAGCGCCCCGGTCATGTTGAAGGCCCTGGTCAGCGAAGACGTCTTCGATTGGGGCGACGATCGTCCGCCCAATATTTCATGGTCGAATACCGTCATTTATGAAGCGCATTTGCGCGGAATGACCATGCTGCGGCAAGACATTCGGGCCGACGAGCGCGGTACGTTCGCCGCCTTGGCCGATCCCAACATTATCAACCATTTGCGCACGCTCGGCATCACGGCCGTCGAATTGTTGCCGATCCATGCGTTCGTCCATGATCGCAGACTGGTCGAGCGCGGACTGAGGAACTATTGGGGCTATAATACGATCGGATTTTTTGCGATCGAGCCGCGCTACTTGTCGAACGGATCTCGCAACGAGATGCGGGTCGCGGTGCGCAGGCTTCATGCTGCGGGCATCGAGGTGATCCTCGACGTCGTTTACAACCATACCGCCGAAGGCAGCGAACTCGGTCCAACGCTTTCGTTTCGCGGCCTCGACAATGCCAGCTACTACCGGCTTGCCCCGGATAATCGTCGTAAATGTCTCGATGAGACCGGCACCGGCAACACGCTCGATCTGTCGCACCCGCGCGTGCTGCAGATGGTTATGGATTCGCTTCGCTATTGGGTGACCTCGTTCCACGTCGACGGGTTTCGTTTCGATCTCGGCGTGACACTGGGGCGAGAATCTGATGGTTTCGATCCCGGCGCGGGATTCTTCGATGCCTTGCGGCAAGACCCGGTTTTGACGCGGGTGAAACTGATTGCCGAGCCATGGGATGTCGGTCCTGGCGGCTACCAGCTCGGTCATTTTCCACCGGGCTTCGCGGAGTGGAATGATCGCTTCCGCGACAGCACACGGCGCTTCTGGCGCGGCGATGCCGGCGAGCGCGCGGAATTCGCGAGCCGGTTCGCCGGATCGAGCGATCTGTTCGATCGGCATTCCCGCAGACCCTGGGCCTCCATCAATTACGCTGCCTCGCATGATGGCTTCACATTGCGGGACTTGGTCAGCTTTTCGACTCGTCACAACGAGGCGAACGGCGAGGACAACAAGGACGGCCAAGGGGAGAACTATTCAGCCAACTGGGGCGTTGAAGGTTCGTCCACGGACAAACTCATTCTGGAAACGCGCATACGCGTTCAGAGGGCCATGCTTGCAACGGTGTTATTTGCCAATGGCACGCCCATGCTGCTTGGCGGCGACGAATTCGGCCGCACGCAAGGCGGCAACAACAATCCGTATTGTCAGGATAACGATGTTTCCTGGTGTCACTGGAACTTGGCAGAGACGGACGAAAATCGCGAATTGCAGCGTTTCTTCGCGAAGCTGATAGCAATCAGGCAACAGCATACGACGCTACGCGTTGGACATTTCCTGCACGGCGAAGATGAGCCGGCGCCGGGAATTCCCGATATCGCCTGGTTCGATGCAGAAGGTCAGGGCCTACGCAGCGAGGCATGGCAGAATCCCGAATACCGCCTTTTGTGCATACGCCGTGCGACCCGGAGCGATGTTCAGACGGTCTCCTTGCATACTCTCCTCCTGAACCCGACCGTCAAAGACGAGATGTTTCAACTGCCGGCGCCTGTGCTGCCCGGGCGCGTTCTGATCGATACGGCGCATCCCAGTGCCGCGGAGGTCGACGTTAAGGACGCGCAAGTCCTAGTCAGCGCACACAGCGCCGTTCTGGTTTTTTCGAGCTTACCGAGCGCACCATCATGACGCGTCCCGACTGGCGTATGTCTTTTGGTGCGAATCTCATTGAGGCGAACCGGACAAGATTTCGAATTTGGGCACCTGCCCAAGATGCGCTCTCGCTCTCTGTGGAGGGCGTCTCCCGGCGGCCGATGATCCGGCGCGATGGCGGCTGGTTCGAAGTCGAAGCAAATTGCGGCGCGGGAGCGCGTTATCGCTATATCCTGCAGGACGGCACCGCAGTTCCCGATCCGGCCGCACGGGCGCAAGATGGCGACATCCATGGTGCGAGCGTCGTGATCGATCCGTTGTCCTATCGTTGGCGTCATCCGGATTGGCAAGGCCGGCCGTGGCATGAGGCGGTGATTTACGAATTGCATGTCGGTCTTCTCGGTGGATTTGCGGGCGTAGCGCGGGAACTGCCGCGGCTTGCCGACCTTGGCGTCACCGCGATCGAGCTAATGCCGATCGCGGAATTTCCCGGGGCGCGCAACTGGGGCTACGATGGCGCTTTACCTTTTGCACCCGAATGCAGCTACGGCAGTCCAGACAGACTAAGATCACTGGTCGACGAAGCTCACCGCCACGGCCTGATGATTTTTCTTGACGTCGTCTACAATCATTTCGGTCCGGATGGCAATTATCTGTCGCTCTACGCTCCCCAGATTTTCCGCGACGATGTCTCCACGCCTTGGGGGCCTGCGATTGATTTCCGCCGCAGCGAGGTTCGCCGCTTCTTCACCGACAACGCGCTGTATTGGCTCCTTGAATACAAATTCGACGGTCTCCGCTTCGATGCCGTTCATGCCATCACCGAATCCGATTGGCTCGATGAAATGGCGAGTGAAGTCCGCAGGAGGGTGGAGCCGGGGCGACATGTGCATTTGGTTCTGGAAAATGACGATAACGCCGCCTCACATCTCGCCCGCGATTTTGACGCGCAGTGGAACGACGACGGCCATCATGTCTTGCATGTTCTTTTGACCGGCGAGCGCGACGGCTATTACGAAGATTATGCGAAAAACCCCGCTTCGCATTTGGCGCGTTGCCTGAAGGAAGGTTTTGTCTATCAAGGCGAACCGTCGCCCCATCGCGGCGGCAAATTGCGGGGCACGCCGAGTACCGGCTTGCCGCCGACCGCCTTCGTGCTGTTTCTGCAAAATCACGATCAGATCGGAAATCGCGCTTTTGGCGAACGGTTGACGAAACTCGCCGATGCCAAAGGCCTGGAAGCGGCGGTCGCGTTGCTGCTGCTCTGTCCACAAATCCCGCTTTTGTTCATGGGTGAGGAATTGGCGAGCCTGTCGCCTTTCTTGTTTTTCACCGACCATAATCCCGACCTCGCCAAGACGGTGCGTGAAGGGCGGCGCCGAGAATTCGCCGGCTTTTCGCAATTTTCGGATCCGAAGCTCCTGGCGCAACTCTCCGATCCCAACGACGTCGAGACCTTCGAGCGATCGAGGCCGGTTCCGAACCGCGAATATGCGCCCGAACGCGAGCAGCTTTACAAAAAGCTTCTAGCGCTGCGCCGAACCGAAATCGTTCCGCGCTTGGCCGGCGCGCGGGCAATCGATGCGACGGCGATCGGACCCGCGGCCGTAGTTGCCCAATGGCGAATGGCAGATCACTCGGTGTTCACGATCGCAACGAATCTCGGCAACGCCTCAGTGCAATTGCAACAGCAGCTCGCCGGCCGCCCGCTGTTTGCTAGCTCGGACGCGGCGCGGCAAAGCATGTCCACGGGCCGACTTGATCCATATTCGACGATCTCGGTCCTTGAGCAATGACCGACGACGGGGCGATCGTTTCGCTTGCCCGTCGCGCCGGGATCGCACCCGAATGGGAGGATTATGCCGGCAAGCCGCATATTGTATCGATCGAATCGATCAAGCGAATTCTGGCTTCGCTGGGACTGCCCTGCGGCACGTGTGCCGAAGTTTCCCACAGCCGGCAGACGCTCAAGGCTAAGGCGCTGCCGCCACTCGTTACTGCGACGGTTGGCGAGCCGATCAATTTGCCGATTTCGTTGCGCCAGAATCCGGATCGCATCCGCATCATCTATGAAGACGGCACAAGTGCCGACCTTGCGGCGCATGCGGATTGGCGCGGTTTGCAGTTCAGTGGCATTGTGTCGCCCGGTTATCACACGATTGAGATCGGTCATCATCGTATGACTATCGCTGTCGCACCGCGCCGGTGTCTGACGGTTGCGGATATTGCGCCGGGTGAACGGGTCTGGGGAATTGCCGCCCAGATTTATGGGCTGCGGAGTGTGGGGGATTGCGGCATCGGCGATATGGCCGGCGTCACCGCATTGGCGAAAGCGGCTGCCAAGCTGAAGGCGGATATACTGGCACTCAGCCCCTTGCACGCTTTATTTTCAGCGGATCCGAGCCATTATAGTCCTTATTCGCCATCGAGCCGGCTGTTCTACAACCCGCTCCACGCCGATGCTCGGAAACTGTTCGGCGAGGAGCGCGTGACGAAAGCCGCCGCCGCTGCCGGCGTCGAGACGCTTGCACAAAATCTCGAGCAATCTTTGCTTATCGACTGGCCGCAATCGGCGCGCGTCAAACTGTCGATCTTTCGCCGCCTGTTCGAAGATTTCAGCGCAACCGATCTGAGATCGGCGCCGGCAACGGCATTGGCAATGGATTTTGCAAGCTTTCGCGCGGCAGGCGGAACGCTGCTCGAAGATCAGACACGCTTCGAAGCACTCCACGCGCAAATGCTTAGCGCCGATCGCTCGGCTTGGAGCTGGAGTGATTGGCCCAGACAATGGCGCGATCCGACGAGCGCGGACGTAAAAAGCTTCGCCGAGAGAAAAAAGGACGAGGTCGCGTTTTATTGCTTTTTGCAGTGGATCGCCGACCGGTCCATCGCCGCAGCCCAACGGGAAGCGAAACAGGCCGGGATGCGCATCGGGTTACTTGCCGATCTCGCGGTCGGAATGAGCGGCGCAGGCAGCCACGCCTGGACCAGCCAAAAGGACATTCTCGTGGGGCTGGAGATTGGCGCGCCGCCGGATCTGTACAATGCCAAGGGACAGAATTGGGGTCTCACCACATTCTCCCCGCGCGCACTCGCGACCACGGGATTTGCGCCGTTCATTGCGACGCTACAGGCGAGCTTGCGGCATGCGGGCGGGTTGCGCATCGATCACGTCATGGGGTTACTGCGGCTCTGGGTGATTCCGCATGGCGCCGACTCCAAGGAGGGTGCTTATCTCGCCTTTCCGATCGACGATTTGATGTGCCTCACCGCACTCGAATCCCTCCGCCATCATGCGGTCGTGATCGGCGAAGATCTCGGCACCGTGCCGGCTGGATTTCGGGACAGGATGGCTCAAACCGGCATTTACGGCATGCGTGTGCTCTGGTTCGAACGCGAGCGAAGTCGCTTCACGCCGCCGCAAGCCTGGTCCGCCGATTGCGTTGCCATGACCTCAACGCACGATCTTCCCACGGTCGCCGGCTGGTGGCGCGGCAAAGACATCGCGGCCCGCGCGGAGCTCGGATTGGTTTCGGATACCGAGGCCGAGCAAGCCGAGCGCGCGAGCGACCGCAGATCTTTATGGCGAGCATTTCGCCACGCCAAGGTGGCGAAGGGCGCGGCGCCCGCGGCGGCCGACACGTCCGCCGGTATCGACGCCGCCGTGAAATTCCTGGCCGAAACAAAATCGGAGCTCGCGTTACTACCTCTTGAAGATGCGCTGGCTCTGGAAGATCAGCCAAATCTTCCCGGTACTATCAATGAGTATCCGAATTGGCGCCGCCGCTATCCGGGGCACGCCGGCGATCTGCTCGACGCCACGCCGATCCGCCGCAGACTTGAACCGCTCACGCGACGAGGACGGCCATGAGCGTGCCTCGCGCGACGATGCGCCTGCAATTTCACCGCGGCTTTACCTTCGCAGACGCCGTTCCGCTGATCGGCTATTTCGCGGCACTTGGCATCAGCCATATCTATGCTTCGCCGATCATGACGGCGCGTCCCGGCTCGATGCACGGCTACGATACGATCGATCTCGCGCGCATCAATCCTGAGCTCGGCGGTGAGGAGGAGTTTCGCCGGCTCGTAGCCGAACTGCGGCGGCACGCGATGGGCATCATCATCGACATCGTGCCCAATCATATGGCGACCGGCAGCGGCAATTCGTGGTGGATGGATGTGCTTGCCGGCGGCCGCACCAGCCACTACGCGAAATATTTCGATATCGATTGGGAACCAGTAGATATAACTCTGCGCGGCAAAGTCTTATTGCCGGTTCTCGGCCGGCCCTACGGCGAGGCGCTCGCCGCAGGCGAGCTAACGCTCTATTGCGAGGGAGAAGATTGTTTTGTCCGTTATTTCGATCACAAATTTCCCCTCGCTGATTCCGCCGCTCCTATCGTCAGGAATGCGTCGCCGGAAACGTTCGACCCCACGTCCGTCAACGGCCGCGAACGCCTGCACGAATTGCTTGAAGAGCAATATTATCGGCTCGCATGGTGGCGCTCGGCGAACGATGACGTAAATTGGCGGCGCTTTTTCGATATCAACGAGCTCGTGGCGCTGCGCGTGGAGGTCGACGAAGTCTTCGAAGCGGTACACGCGACCGTTTTTTCGCTTTATGCGGGGGGACTGATCGACGGCGTCCGCGTCGACCACGTCGATGGACTGGCTCAGCCAGGCCACTATTGTCGAAAGCTTCGCGCGCGGCTGCATGACCTCGAAGCCAAGCGACCGACGAACGCGCCACTCGGTCCGGCGTATTTGGTTGTCGAGAAGATTCTATCTCGCGGCGAAGCACTGCGGCAGGCGTGGGATACCGACGGCACGACCGGCTACGATTTCATGGATGAAGTGAATGCCCTTCAGCATGATAGCGCCGGCGAAGGTACACTGACCGAATTGTGGGAGCGTATCAGTGGCAGGTTCGCCGCGTTCGACCCGGAGGAGGAGTTGGCCCGCCGCCAGATACTCAATTGGAGTTTCTCCGGTCAGTTAGAAAGCACGGTTCGCGCTTTTTACGTCACCGCGCAAAGCGAGCTGACTAGCCGCGACATTTCGTGGCCGGCGATACGGCGGTGCTTGACGGAAATCCTGGCACACTTTCCCGTTTATCGAATCTACGCACGGGTCGAACAAGCGTTACCGGCCGATTTGCAGTTTCTTTCCCGCGCCGTCGCCCGCGCCAAAGAGACCTGCTCGGCGTCCGACACGTGGTTGGTTGAGAAACTTGGCTCTTGGCTTTCCGGA
>Ga0182018_10002236_pt1 | contig 19932 bp, 18 predicted proteins | sample 812P2MmetaG_FD_120490 | JGI IMG/M metagenome (GOLD analysis project Ga0182018, IMG submission 120490) | Permafrost microbial communities from Stordalen Mire, Sweden - 812P2M metaG | ecosystem: Environmental > Terrestrial > Soil > Wetlands > Permafrost | place: Sweden: Stordalen | collected...
CTGATCATCGATGACAACCGTCTGGACCGTCGTCTGTATAAGCAATGCCTACAAAACTCCGCGGTATGGCAGTTCGAGTTCGCCGAGGCAGATTCCGCGATGGCCGGAATCGAAATAGCCAAGACCTGGCTGCCTGACTGCACTTTATTGGACTTCAACCTGCCGGACATCGATGGCATCGAAGCTCTGACCCGCCTCAGAGGCGATCCCAACCGGCTTCCCTGCGCCACCGTAATGCTGACCGCATATGGCGGCGAGGAATTGGCGGTCAGGGCCATGAAGGCTGGAGCGTCGGATTATCTGCCAAAGGGCCACTTGTCCGCCGACACTCTACCCCACGCGGTCATGAATGCCATCGAGCGGTTCCAACTCCAGCAGCAGATTGCGCAACAGCAGTCCGCGCTGGCCATCGGCGAACGGCGCCACCGGATCCTGCTCGAGGCCATACCGCAAATGGTCTGGAGCGCCAACGCGGAGGGCCGGGTCGAGTATGCCAACCGCCGCTGGCTCGAGTACACTGGACTCGCCGTGGAGGAGGCTGCGCTTTTGGGATGGGATCGTCTCCTCCATCCGGAAGATGTCGAGCGAACCAACAGCGCTTGGAACCGGGCAACGGAGTCCGGCGCCACGTTTGAGATCGAACACCGGCTCAGGCGGTCGTCCGATGGGAGCTACCGATGGCACTTGGTGCGCGCCGTGCCTTTACGGACCAGCACCGGAGAGGTTACCAACTGGCTGGGCACCTGCACGGAGATCGAGGACCAAAAGCGGGCTGAGAATGCCACGCTCGAAGAACAGAAGCTGAAAGGGATCGGCCGCCTGGCGGGTGGCGTCGCTCACGATTTTAACAATCTCCTGGTATGCGTTCTCGGCGGCGCGAGTTGTGCGATGCAGAGTTTACCCGCCGCACATCCTGCCCAGGAGATGCTGCGGCAGGTGCTACTCGCGGGAGAGCGGCTCGCCGAGCTCACGCGCAGGATGCTGGCTTACGCGGGTAAAGGCTATTTCCGTGTCGAGCCAACAAATGTCGACCAACTCGTCCGCGACGCCTGTGAAAGCGTTCGCGCCTCCATTCCCGAAACCGTTCGCCTCGAAATCCGGAGCAGTCCCGCGGTGCCGCCCGTGAAGACGGATTCTACGCACATGCGGCAGGCGATCGTGGATCTGGTGCTGAACGCCGTAGAGGCCATCGGAGAGGGATCCTCGGGCCGGATATCGGTGCACACCGCGGTGGTCGACATCGGCGAGGAATCCATCCGGACATCCGGATTCGGACCCGCGGCGATCACCGGCAAGTATGTGGCGCTGGAAGTTCGCGATACCGGATGCGGCATGGATGAGGAGACGCGCAACAAGATCTTCGATCCCTTCTTTACCACCAAATTCATGGGAAGGGGTCTGGGGTTGGCGGCAGTCCACGGCTTCGTGCGGAGTACGGGAGGCGGCGTTCAAGTAGACAGCACGCCCGGGGAAGGAAGCAGGTTCCGGGTGCTGCTACCGATTGTGGCCGCGGAAAGACCGTCACTTGGTAAGTGCGGTTGATGGGTTCTTGGCATGCCGGTACCATCCCAAGCTCCAGCCTGCTGTTCCCGCCGATCGCCCGGCGAGGAATGCTGTGTGCGCTTGAATTCCGATTCCCTGCATGACCTGATGAGCCCGGTCAACCAGATAGGCACGATTTCAGAACTGCTGCTCAAGAAATACCGCGGCGCGCTGGATGAGGACGCCGAAACGCTGTTCGACTTTATTCAAGGTTCGGCGAGCCGTCTGCAAAACCTGCTCGATGGATTGCGAACCTACATGCGGGTGGCCGGTGCACCAAGCTCTTGCCGCCTTTGTGACGCCAATACGCTGTTGGCGGGAGCGAAGGCGTCGATTCAGTCCGAAATCGACGAAAACGGCGCGGTGGTGACTCACGACCCGCTGCCGGAACTCTACTGCGATCCAACCCAAATCGGCTACGCGTTTGCGAGCCTTCTCGAAAACTCGATCAAGTTCAGGTGCGAACATCGGCCCGAGATTCACGTCTCCGCGACCGCGCAAGAGAACACATGGGTGTTTTCTGTTAAGGACAACGGCATCGGCATCGATCCCACGCACGCGTACCGCATCTTCGGATTGTTTAAGCGTATCCAGAATGAAGCGTATCCCGGGGCGGGTGTAGGACTGGCTATCGCGCGGCAGGTCGTCGAGCAGCATGACGGCCGGATTTGGGTCGAGTCGCAACTGGGCCGCGGCGCTGCGTTCTTCATTAGCCTGCCGCGGCAAGCGTGAGCCGCGCATGAAGCAGGCGGGTCACTGCACCGCCGATGCCGCCACGCTCGCGCTTGCGGCAAGCGGAGAAATCGTGAAGTAAAATGTCGATCCCTCGCCCGGCGCCGATTCCAGCCAAATCGTCCCGCCATGGTTCTCCACTACGCGCTTGCAGAGCGCCAGGCCCACGCCGCTGCCCGGATACTCGCTGCCGTGCAGCCGTTTGAACACGGTGAAGATGCGGTCCCAATACTCCGGATCGATTCCGATGCCGTTGTCTCTGAAAGCGAACTGCCAAGAACCGTTCAACTCCCTAGCCGAAACATGAATGCGCGGCGTCTCCGCGCGGCGGTACTTGATCGAATTGCCGATGAGGTTGGCGAACAAGCGCACTAAGCCAGCCTCGTTGCCGGGGATCGTAGGCAACGGATCGTGGGTGACGACCGCCCCGGACTCCCTGACGATCAGTTGCAGCTCAAAGAGCGCCGTCGCTAGGACTGCCTCGGCAGACACGGGTTCCATAACGCGATCCGGCGCCCCCGCCGACGAAAAATTCAACACATCCTGAACGAAGGATTGCATACGCTTCGCCGCCGAAACGGTAATCGCGATGTATTCGTCGGCCTGCTGATCGAGCTTCCCAGCGTATCGCTTCGCCATAAGCTGCGTATAGGATGCGACCATGCGCAACGGCTCATTCAACTCGTGCGACACCATATAGACAAACTGCTGGAGTTCGTCGTTCGAGCGCCGTAGCGCTTCCTCCGCCTGGCGGGCGCGCAGCAGCGCGCGTATGGTAGCCACAAGGACGGCCGGTTCGATGGGCTCCGTGAGATAGCTGTCGGCGCCGCCGTTCAAGCCGTCCACCATATTGCGGGGCGAAGTGCTCGAAGCGGTTAGATGTACCACGACAATACGCGACGTGACCGGATCTTTCTTGAGCCGTCGGCAGACTTCCATCCCGTTCACGTCGGGCAGGTTGATGTCCAGCACAACCAGCTCCGGCTTCAACTCGAACGCCAGGCGCAACGCCTCCTGGCCGGTTGCAGCCTCCTTGACATTGAAGCCGGCCTGCATCAAAACCTTGGTGCGCGCGTATCGCCCCGGACCATAGTCGTCAACGTTGATGATCGTCTGCATAGCGACTAATGTCTGTCATTGTATCAACGGGCCCAACCGTGTCAAGTACCGCGCGGACCGCGGCGAGAGAATCCCCACTTTCCAGATGTTCTTTAGATATGAACGCTGCCGCACCTATAAGCCGTCCCAGGTCGGAGGCGTCCAGCCGCATCGAAGTGTTGATGATAACCTTGATCCCCCTGGTCCGTGGATCGGATTTGAGATGCTTGAATACATCGAAACCGCTCATCTCCGGCATTGCCAGATCGAGGAAGATGAGGCGCGGCTGCTCGTCGCGGGCTTTCGCCAGGCCGTCCGGACCGTTGAATGCTTCCGTGACCAGCACGTTCATGGTGCGAAGCCAGTGTCTCAGCAGATAACGGTCGCGGTCGTTGTCGTCGATGATGAGGACGCGATCGAGAGATGTTCTTGCCGTCAAACGGGTCAACTCGCTGCGCATCGTTTGCGGATCGACGGGCTTGATCAGATAACCATCCGCGCCCAACTGATAGCCTTTGCGCGGATCGTCGACCGTGGTTACAACCAGGACCGGTATCTCCTTCGTCGCCGGCGATTCCTTTAACTTCGCCAAAAAACTCCAGCTATCCTCGCCGCGTAACAGTATATCGAGGATAATCGAGGTCGGTCTGAAGGTAGCCAGCTTCCGCTGCGCCTCCGCAACCGTTGCGGCCCGCACGATCTGGAACTCCGAGCCCTTGAGCCACTTGCTGTAGAGCAGGACCGCTTCATCGCTGTTCTCGATAACGAGGAGGGGTTTCATCCCCGGTTGCAGGTCGATCAGACCGGTGTCCACTGTGCCGGGATCCTTCCGATACGAAACCGGAAGCACAACCGAGAACGTCGATCCGGCTCCAACCACGCTGGTCAATTGCACTTCGCCGCCGAGCAAATGGGCAAGTTGACGGGACAATGGCAGCCCCAGGCCCGTTCCTTTCACACGTCTCTGAATCGGATTTTCGATCTGGGCAAAGTCCTGAAAAATCCGTTCATGGTCCTCCGGGGCAATGCCGATTCCCGTGTCGGCAACGGAGAACTTGATATGATCGCCGTCCACGATCTCCGCCGCTACACGGACCTCGCCGCGCTCCGTGAACTTCAATGCGTTCGATATGAAATTGCGCAGAATCTGAGAGATCTTCCCTTCGTCGGAATATACCGGCGGCAACTCCTCCGGGGATTCAAAAACGAGATTGACCGACCGGTTCAGGAACAGCGGGCGGAGCATCCCGCGCAGAGCGCCGAAAAGGTTCGCAACCTCGAATTCGACCGGCTTCACCTCTACTTTCCCGGCCTCGACCTTAGCCAGATCCAGCAGGTCGTTCACCAATTCGTAAAGATCTTCCGTGGCCTTCCTCACGAAATTGACCTGTTGCTGTTGCTCTGCGTTCAATGGACCGTCGACTTCGTCGGCCAGGAGACGCGCTAGCGCCAGGATCGAGTTCAGCGGCGATCGGAACTCATGACTCATGTTCGACAGGAATTTCGATTTCAACTCGTCGGCGCGGCGCAGATGATCGGCCTTTTCGTCCAGCTCCGCGTACAATGCGACCACGCCGCGATTTGTGTCTTGCAACTCGCGGTTCAGGTAGGTCATCTCTTCCTGCCGTTTGCGCAACTCTTCGAGCGTTCGCAGCAACTCCTGGTTTTGAAGCTGAATTTCGGCGAACGCATCTTCCGGTTTCCCGGCGGCCAGCCCTTCCGCGATGCGGGCGGCCGCCTCGCGCGTGATCGCGTTCGTTCGCCGGGGCAAGCGTTTCCGTAGCGTAACGATTGTGCCCTGGCCGCGACCGGACGCAATCTCGAACTCGTCCATCAGGCGGCGGGCGCCGATAATGCCCAAGCCCATCCCCGTTGAAGATCGATAGCGGCCCTCCAGGATTCTGTCAAGGTCGTGGATGCCGGCGCCGGTATCGATAACACGGATGGCCAAAGCTGCGGGAATCGGGTCGCCCTCCAGGGAGTATTCGACTTTGCCGCCACCTCCATAGCGGAAGGCGTTGCGGGCAATCTCCGAGACAGCGGTGGCGATACGGGTCTGGTCCTGCGCGTCGAATCCCGCCAGTCGTGCGATCTGGCGCGCGCGCTGGCGGGCCGCTACGGTGTCGTGTTCGTAGCGAATGTTGAGAGTGAGTATCGGGACGGCCATCACATTGGTGCTAACTCCCATTACACAGGCTACCTGGCCACCACAATGGTGGCGTCGTCGTTGCCCCGCGAAAAATCTCGGTAGACCACGCCCGCGACGATGGCCGGATCGTGCGCGGCCAGGCCGGGATAGTCCGACAAATTCCAATGTGTCCCGATGCCATCGGAGTGCAGGACCAGGGTGGCGCCTTCCGTCCAGGGGTATGTGAACTGGCGAATGTGCCGGGCCTCCACGCCGGCCGTGCCGTTCGTCGAGACCATTCGCCGCGGCGGAGCGCTGTCGGCAAATATTGTGCCGCAGATATTCCCGAGCCCGCCAAAAGCCACGATGCCGTGCTCTCTGTTGAGTTCGGCAATGGCTACGGCAGCCCCGCGAGTGTGCCGCAGCGCATCGTGGACGGCCGCGAGCATGTCGGTTAGCGAAAGATCCGGATACTTATACAGGGTATCGACCGCGGTGCTAGAGGCGATCGCGGCGTCCGTTCCGTGCCCCAATCCATCGGCGAGCAGGAAGGTGCGGCGCCTCTCGCTGCTCGTCTTGCCCCACTGATCGCCACAGACTTCTTCGCCGGGCTTCGGCACTTGCACGGCTCCGGTGTCGCCCGGCTGCAAGATCGCTCCGGCTTTGCCCGAAATGCGTGCCAGGAGCGCCGTGCCGCGCCCAGGCCGCGAGTAAATCTCGGTATATGACGAGAGGCGGCCGATCGCGCCCAGGCCGCTGCCGGAAGTACCGGTTGTGCTGTGCCCGTCCTGGCGCGCCTCTTCTACACTGGCGATACCGGGCCCGCGGTCGAGAACCAGGATTTCCAGCAGCGTTGACTCAATAGTGCTGGGCCGGCTAAGCAACGGCCGTATTATAATCTGGCCGTTACTGGCATGTTTGAGCAGGTTGGTGCAGGCTTCGGTTACCACAATGGCTGCCTTTTCCATGGCCTGCTCGTCGAACTCGAGGTCCAGCGCGAGGCGCCGCACATTTCTGCGCGCCTCCGCAATCTGGCTCGAATCTTCAATACGGGCTATGAATGCCGGCACTCTTTCACAGGCCTTTCCATCTCAGAATAGTTACTCGCGTACCCCGGCCTGGCTCGGACTCGATCGCGAACTCATTGGAGAGCCGCTTGGCGCCCCCCAGCCCGAGACCCATGCCCCCTCCCGTGGTAAATCCGTCCGTTAGCGCCTGCGTGATGTCTGCGATCCCGGGGCCCTCGTCTTCAAAAGTAATCCGCAGGCCGGCCCGCGACCCGTTCCGGACGGTCTCCACGGTCGCGACGCCGCCACCTCCATAATCCAGCGTGTTGCGTGCCAATTCGCTTGAGGCCGTTACGATCTTGGTCTGGTCCACCAAGCTGAAGCCCAATTCGACCGCACACCGCCGGACCGCCTGGCGGGCGCTCACGACGTCCTGGGAGGTCCGAATTTCGTGTGTCTCAGATTTCTGCGCTTCCATTGCCGTCCTGAGTGTATCCGTTCGAATCGAGATAGATGCGCAACGTCTGCATGCCCTTCTCGACGTCCAGCGCGGTGCGGATACCTTTCATCGGCATGCCCAGCTCGACCAGCGTGATGGCCACCGACGGCTGCATGCCGACCACCACGGTCTGAGCGTCCAGCAGCCTGGCCATGTTCGCAATATTACTGAGCATGCGGCCGATGAACGAGTCCACCATTTCAAGCGCCGAGATGTCGATCAGCACCCCGTGCGCGTGCCATTTCACGATCTGTTCGGTCAGATCGTCTTGCAGCGTCAGGGCCAGCCGGTCGTGCATGTCCACTTGGATCGTCACCAGCAGAAACTCGCCCATTTTCAGGATCGGGATGCGTTCCACGGCGTCAGATCTCCTAACTGGCGTTTCCGCTGGAATTCTTCACCCGCGTCACCGCATAGCCTGTACGCTTCAGAGCGACGGCGAAGGCGTCGGCCAGCGTTGCCTTCGTGGTCACGTCCTCAAGGTTCACGCCCAGATGAATTATGGTTTGCGCGATCTGTGGCCGAATTCCGCTAATGATGCAATCGGCCCCCATCAGACGCGCCGCGGCCACGGTCTTCAGCAGGTGCTGGGCGACCAAAGTGTCCACGGTGGGAACGCCCGTGATATCGATCACCGCAATATCGGAGCGCGTTTGTACGATGGCCTCCAATAGATTCTGCATTACGACCTGCGTTCGCGCACTGTCCAGAGTCCCGATCAACGGCAGCGCCAGTACGTTGTCCCACAAGCGTACCACCGGGGTCGAAAGCTCCAAAAGCTCCTGCTGCTGGCGCGCGATTACCTCTTCCCGCGTCTTCTGGAAAACCTCAGTCGTGAACAGTCCGAGCCGATCGAGAAGGATCGTGGCCTTCCAAATACTGTCGGTCAGCGTACGGGCGTCACCCGCTTCCTGACGCATTCGGCTGAACAGCGGCTCTTTCAGCGAGAAGATGAACATGGCGGTCTCGACAGGCGTGAAACCGGCTCTGGCGCGCGCGGCCGAGAGCTGCGCGAGAAAGTCGCGGGCGCCTGTCCATTCGGATTTTGAAATATCGTCGCCGCCGTCCTGAGTAGCCTGCTGGAGGATCGCCAGAAACTCGCCGCAATGCGTTTCGAGTTGTTTTTCCTCAATTGCGCTCATTCGCCGGCCAGACGTCTTCGCCTGGAGAGCGATCCACTCCTTCAGCAGGCTTTCTTGGTCTTTTCGAAGCGTGTCGTGCAAAAGGTTTCCTATACTCGGCAATGTTGTCTCCCTAAGGGCACTTCATTGTAATCTAAACCTCAAGAGCCCAGGCGCTTTACTGCGCCGGAAGACTCCCCGGTTACACGACGCGCGGCGGGCCTGCGGGGCCGGGAGCGAGGAGCGCGCGAATCGCGGATCCCACCGTCTCCAGGAAATCGTCGAGCGTGGACGGTTTCGTGATAAATGCGCTCGCTCCCAAATCCAGAGACATCTGCCTATCTTCCGCCAGTCCCGACGACGTCAGCATAACTACCGGTACGCAGTCATATCGCCGGTCGCCACGAACCACCCGTAACAGTCCGAAGCCATCGATCCGCGGCAAATTCAAATCGAAAATGAGGGCGTCCGGCGGTTCCTCGTTGGTTCTCAAGTACCGAGCGCACTCCTCTCCGTCCGGGAACACCGTGAGCTCAACTGCCAATCCGACGGCGTGCAACGTCTCCTTGACGAGAGCGACATCGGCTCCGCTGTCCTCCGCCATAACAATCCGTACTGGACTTGGCTTGGCCATCAAGACACCTTCTTATCGGACTGATCGGAATTGTTGAATAGAGCCTATCGCCGGTTTCCGATTCGACCGGAATAGCCGCCGCCATTCGTCTCGTGTTTACCGACAGCCAAACGCGATCTAAGATGCAATTCTCGGGCCATTGTATATATCGCGCAGAGGGCCGGGGTATGGTCCGCCGGTACTCTCATAAACCGAAAAAAACAAAGACTTTCCCAGTACGTTTCCCGCGTTTCAACCCCGCTGAAGAAGCCGACAGCGTGGGAAAATTGTTCGAGCAATCGCAAACCTTGATTTGGAGTGCATCGCCGGCAGAGGATATTGCCTGGTGCGCAGCAATTTGCATTGCAGGCGGACCGGCTGCGGAGCGGGAAGCCTCCCATTTCCGATTCTGCTAGTCGCGGGGTTAAAATGGGCGAGGAAAGAGGAGGATGGGAATGTCTGCTCAGGTGCTGGTGGTCGACGACGATGCGGGCGAGCGATCCGATCTGGCCGAAATGGTTTCGGCCTTCGGTTTTCAGGTGGCCACGGCGGCAGACGGCCGGGAGGCTCTTGAAAAACTGGCTTCCTTTCCGGTTAACGCTATCCTGACAGACTTGATGATGCCCTGCATGGACGGCATCGAGCTCCTGAAGGAACTGGCCGCGCACGGCGACCGCACGCCCACAATCGTTCTCACGGCATTCGGCAGTATCGATCGGGCGATTTCGATTGTGCATGACCTTAAAGCCTTCTGGTTTGTCGAAAAACCGGTGCAGCCCGGGGTCATGCGCGCTCTGCTGGAACGTGCGATTCAGCAGAGCCGCCTGGTCGAGGAAACTGAGCGCCTGAGCCGGCAACTCAGTTATCAGGGTGTCTTAGGCGATATGGTGGGCGAGTCTTCGCCAATGAAGGAAGTCTTCTCTCTCATCCGTCAGGTAGCGCCGACTACGGCCTCGGTTCTGATCACCGGCGAGAGTGGCACGGGCAAGGAACTGGTGGCGCGCGCGATTCATCGCCTGAGTCCGCGAAGCGGTGGCCCATTTGTGGCCGTGAATTGCGCCGCGTTGCCGGAGAGCCTGGTGGAGAGCGAGCTATTCGGCCATGAAAAAGGAGCGTTTACGGGCGCCGCGGCGCGCAGCGCCGGCTGTTTCGAACAAGCCCAGAACGGGACGCTTTTGCTCGATGAGATCGGAGAGATGCCGATTGCCACGCAAGCCAAGCTGCTGCGCGTGATCGAGGAGTCGAAAGTACGCCGCCTGGGCGGCGCGAATGACATTCCGATCTCGGTGCGAGTTCTGGCGGCGACCAACCGCTCGCCTGAAAAGGCAATACAGGATAAACATCTTCGCGAGGATCTGTACTACCGTCTAAACGTGTTCCACATTTCGCTGCCGCCTCTCCGCGAACGTAAGCAGGACATTCCATCGATCGCGGCGGCTTTGATCGGCGATCTGAACCAAAAGCACGACTGCCGTGTGACCCATCTGAGTCCCGAGGCGCTCGCCCGGTTCAACGCCAGTTCCTGGCCCGGCAACGTCCGCGAGCTGCGAAACGCGATCGAGCGCGCGATCATCGTGGCGGGCAAAGGCGAAATCCAGATTCAACACCTTCCCGGCGCTTTCCTACCCCAGGCGCCGCAATCCCTCGCGCCGCAGAACCCACAGGATGAGGACGTCATAACGATCCGCGCCGGTGCCCAAATGCGCGAGGTGGAAGAAGCTTATATCCGGCTGGTCTTGAGACACACGAACAACAATAAACGCCGGGCGGCGAAGCTTTTGGGTGTTTGCCTGCGGACGCTCCACGGCAAGCTGCGCTCGTTCGAAGACCGGAATGCGCAGGGCGCCAGCGCCGGCACTTGAGCGGCGCGATGGGCGATTAATCCGCCGGCAAGGTAAACCGGAACGCCGCTCCGGCGCCATCTGTCGATTCGGCCCATATCCGTCCGCCATGCCGCTCCAGGATTATCCGGCAGATCGCCAGACCCAGACCCGGACCTGGGCGCCGATTGCCATGCAAGCGCACGAAGGGCCGGAAGATGCTCTCCAGGTAGGGCGCTTCCACTCCTGGACCGTTATCGCGAACGGTAAAGAGCCACTCTTCCACCCGTCTTTCAACAGTGATTTGGATTTGAGGAGAGACGGGACCCCGATGTCGAAGCGCGTTATGCAGCAGGTTCTCGAAGACCTCCATTAGCCGGTCCGGGGCTCCGGAGACGCGCGGCAGCTTATCGTTCATGACCCTGGCGTCATTGGCGCGCAGTTCCTTGTCCAGCTTAGCCAAGACAGTGCGAAGCAGTACGTCCATGGGCGCAGGTTGGAACAATTCCTTCCGGATTTGCAGCGCAATCGAATAACTTGCGATGCCATCGGCCAGCAGATCGATCTTCTGGGCGCCGTCGACGATGAAGCCAAGGCGTTCTTCAAGCCCGGGCACCTGCGCCGCCTGGTGGCCCTTCAGTAGCAAATCGGTGTGCACGCGGATAGCGCGAAGAGCCGTCCTTAAATCGTGGGAGGCGTGCAGAAGGAATTCGCCAACGTCAAGCTCGTCCGTCTGTGCGTCCCGTGTCTCTGGCTGCATAATCAAAGCATAGCGCTTGCTTTGGGGGCCGCCGCATGGGTGCAGCGGTTGTCCCACGTGCTTGGCGGCCCGGCCCTCGATACAATTACTGCATGCCAGGTAGCATCCTGCCCTACAAGGAAAGCGTGACCTACCAATTGGAGGCTCGGCATGCGCCAGTCTTCTCCGTAAGATCCACTCTGGCATGAAGATTGCTACTCGTCCCGCATCGAAAATAGGTCAACGGGAACGGTCGCGGGAGTATGTCCGGAGCGCCTATGGCTCGCGCGCATGCAGTGGTCAAGCGGAGGCCATTGTAATAAACTTGGAGCTTACATGCCACTGCCGACGCCATTGCGGGATTCCTCCCTGTGAAAAGCCTGCGCGTGCTAGGCCTTCTGGCCGCGGTTATGCCGCTCATGAGGGGCGATCTACCCCAGCCGGGCGCTGACCAGACCGGTCCGGCGGCGCTCAAGAACCTCAGCCTCGAAGAGCTATCGCAAATCGAAGTAACGACACCCTCCAAGGAACCGGTGAAGGCGTTTCAGACCCCGGCGGCCATCTATGTCATCACCGGAGAGGATATCCGTCGGTCGGGCGCCACCTGCATCCCGGAAGCGCTGCGGCTCGCGCCTGGCGTGGAGGTCGCCCGCATCGACGCCAACATTTGGTCCATTGGGATTCGCGGCTTTGGAACAAATTTGACGCGATCCGTTCTGGTGCTGATCGACGGCCGCACGGTTTATACACCTCTTTTTGATGGAACGTATTGGGATGTACAAGACACCATGATGGAGGATATCGACCGGATCGAGGTTATCCGCGGCCCCGGCGGCACGATCTGGGGCCCGAATGCGGTGGATGGTGTCATCAACGTTATTACCAAGAGCGCCAAAGAGACCCGTGGAGCCTTGGTATCCGCCGGCGGAGGAAACGTAGAACAGGGCTTCCTGGATGCGCGCTATGGCGGCGGCAATGGCACCGATTTCAATTATCGAATTTACGGCAAGGGCTTCACGCGCGGTCCTGAATACCACCAGGACGGACAGAACTATGACGACTGGCGCGCTGCCCAGGCCGGCTTTCGCATGGACTGGCAAAAAGACACTCGTGACACCCTCACCCTGCAGGGCGACGTGTACGACGAGGAAGCCGGCGAGAGCGTGCAGGCCACCAGCTATACGCCACCGTACTCACAGATCGTAAACTCCAACGCACTACTTTCCGGCGAGAACGTGATGGCCCGCTGGGAAAGAATTCTCAACGACGGCAACGACATCCATTTACAGGCTTACTGGGATCGTACCGATCGCCAGAGTGCGAACTTTGCCGAGATCCGCAACACTTTCGATATCGACTTCCTCCAGCGTGTTCGATTACCCTTCCGCCAACAGCTTTCCTGGGGACTCGGGGCACGTGTCGATCCGGTCGACGATACCGAGGTGGTTTCGGGGTTGCAGTTCCTTCCGCTAAAGCGGACGGACTATCTCTTCACCGGGTTCGTGCAGGATGAAATCGGGCTGGTGGATCGCCGCCTGTCGTTAATCGTTGGGACGAAACTGCTGCGGACCAATTTCACCGGTACCGCTCCGGAACCAAGCGTCCGGCTTCTCTGGACACCAAGCGAAAACCAAACCATCTGGGCCGCTTTTACGCACGCCTTGCGCACGCCATCCGATTCCGAGGAAAACTTTTATCTTTTAGGCTACATCCAGACGCTGCCGAACGGGACGCCTTATTTCGCGCGATTCAACGCCAATACCAACTTCGCGCCGGAACAGCTCAATGGCTCTGAACTCGGCTACCGCCGTATCCTCGGCCAGAAGTTATATGTCGATATCGCCGGTTTTTATAACCATTACCACGACCTTTTTAGCGAAGACATCATAGGCGCGCCTTTCCTTGAAACCGATCCGGCCCCCGTACACTATCTGCTTCCGGCGCAATTCGGCAATGGACTCCTCGCTTACACCAAGGGAGTGGAAATCGCTCCGGAATGGAGACCTGCCGATTTCTGGCGCTTGCGAGGTTCCTATTCATATCTCCACATGGATGTGTATAAAGCGCCACACTCTCTCGACATAGGCACCGCACCTATAATCGAAGGGTCCAGTCCCCAGCATCAGGTTTCGGTTCAGTCTGCTTTCGATCTTTCGAAGAGGCTGCAGTTGGATCTTGCCTATCGATATGTGAGTGTGCTGCCGGGCCTGGCAGTCCCGGCCTATTCAACGGGCGACGCCCGCCTTGGCTGGCGATTCAGCCGTCAAGTCGATCTGTCGTTAGTGGGACAGAACCTTTTTCAACCGAGGCATCTGGAATATGGAGACAGTGAGCCCGGCCCGTCTGTTGCCATCAGGAGAAGCGTCTACGCAAGACTAACATGGAGCAGGTGACCCGCAACGGCATCCGGCGGCGGAAACACGGGCTTGGCAGATTGCTGGGCCATCCCGCGATTCCGATATGTCTGGTTGCAGGTCTTGGCTTGAGTCTGCCGTGCTCCTGCCAAGCGGCGGATGCAGCCCTGGAGTACCAGGTGAAGGCGGCATTCCTGCTGAACTTCACCAAATTCATCGAGTGGCCGGCGGCGGCCTTCGTGGCGCCAGACTCGCCGATCGCCATCTGCATTCTGGGCGACGACCCCTTCGGGAGCGCGCTGGATCAGATCGCGGCGGGAGAAATTGTGAACGGCCGGAAAGTGGTCACCCAGAGAATAAAGCATGCCTCCCCGCCGAAAACGTGCGCTGTACTGTTTGTCAGCCGGTCGGAAAAAGATGTCAGTAAACTTCTTCCTGGCTTGGGACCGGGAGTTCTGACCGTGGGCGAAGGGGATAGTTTTCTCCGCGACGGTGGTATGATCGCTTTCGTTGTTGAAAACCGCCGCGTACGGTTCGAGATCAATCAGACTGCGGCGGAGAATGCCGGGATCAAGGTCAGTTCCAGACTGTTGAATGTAGCGAAAGCCGTTGAATGATAGAACGGCGGCGCCGGTCATGCTTACTTTTCGCGACATACCGATAAAGCAAAAGCTGATGATCATCATCATGATGACCACCACGGCGGCCCTGCTCCTGGCCGGCATCGGCATCGTCGCCTCCGACTCACTCCTTTTCCGTCGATACTTGGAGCGCGACCTATCCGCGCTGGCCCGGATGGTTGCCGACAACAGCACCGCGGCATTGGCCTTTAACGATCCGCAGTCGGCCTCGGAGACCCTGGCCGCATTGCGCGCCAGGTCTCATTTAGCGACTGCCTGTATCTACCGGCTGGACGGAACGATGCTCGCCCAGTACTCGCGGCCGGACGCACGTACCGGATGTCCGGCAGCCGAAGCGCAGGATGCACTTCGATTCAGCAGCAGCGGCCTATTGGTCTCATACGGTATCCTTCTGAGCGGCCGCCGGATTGGAACGCTGGTATTGCTCTATGACCTCGGTGAAATCTCCGAACGCATGCGGCTATATGGCGCCACCGTCCTGGGTGTCCTGCTGGTCTCAAGTCTGATTGCTTTCCTGCTCTCGTCGAAGCTGCGCGCCGTCATCGCGACGCCGATTTCGCAACTCGTCCGCGCTACGACCTCGGTATCGGAAACCAGCGACTACAGCGTGCGCGCGCAGAGACTCTCGGGCGACGAGCTCGGCGTGCTCGTCGATAGATTCAACGAGATGCTGGCCGGTATCCAGTCGCGGGACAACCATCTCAGGACCGTGCTTGCCGAGCGGGAAGAGGCCCTTCGAGATGCCGAGAAGGCCCGGGAACGCTTTCATTTCTTGGCCGAATCGATGCCTCAAAAGATTTTCACGGCCACACCCACCGGCAATGTGGACTACTTCAACGGGCAATGGACAGAGTTCACCGGGCTGCCTTTTGAGCAGATCAAGAACTGGGGCTGGACCCAATTCGTGCATCCCGACGATCTCGAGGATAACGTGCGGAGCTGGCGGCAATCGATCGAAACCGGCGAGGCGTTTCTTTTTCAGCACCGATTTCGCCGTGCCGATGGAGTGTACCGGTGGCATCTGACGCGGGCTCGCGCCATGCGGGACCCGCAGGGCCGCATTTCTATGTGGATCGGATCGAATACGGACATTCACGAACAAAAGGAAAAAGAGGAGGAACTGCGGCAGGCCAATGAGGATCTCCAACAGTTCGCCTATTCCGCCAGTCACGATTTGCAAGAGCCTATCCGCAACGTTGCGGTGTACAGCGAAATCGTGGCCAAGCGATACCATAACCTGTTGGATGCCGACGGGCAGCAGTTCCTCGGATTCTTGACCGAAGGCGGGCGCCGCTTGGCAACCCTCATCAACGATCTGCTCACTTACACCAGAGTAGGCGCGATTGACGGTAATTTGACTACGGTGGATTCATCGGCCGCTTTGCGGCACGCGCTTTCCAGCCTGGCGGAAGCCATCCGGGAAAACGAGGCGACGGTCACCTATGATACGCTGCCCCAAGTGTACATGGGTGAGTCGCACCTGCAGCAGGTATTTCAGAATCTCATCGGCAATGCACTCAAATATCGAACCGAAGACGCGCCCCAAATCCACATCTCGGCGGCCTACCAGGGCGCCGCTTGGCGCTTTTCCGTGCAGGACAACGGCATCGGCATCGATCCGCATTACAAGGAGGTAATCTTCGGTGTTTTCAAACGACTCCATCGCGATCGGAAATACAGCGGAACCGGTATCGGCCTGGCAATCTGCCAGCGCGTGGTTGAACGTTATGGCGGCCGCATCTGGGTCGAATCGTCGCCCGGGAAAGGAGCCACCTTTTTCTTCACCGTACCCGAACACGCCCCACGAGTCCATTCCGCAACGGCTTAATCTCCTGCTGGCTGAAGACAACTTGCCGGACGCTCTGCTGGTGCGCGAAGCCATCAAAATGGAAGACTTGCCGGTGGAAGTTTACATTGCACCGGACGGTGAACGGGCGGTCGAACTTATTGTGAAAGCGGAGAACGATCCCGACGCACCCTGCCCACACGTGCTGCTGCTCGACATAAATCTTCCGAGAATCGATGGATTCGAAGTGCTCCGCAGAATTCGCGCCAGCCACAAATTCAAGAACATTCCGGTGCTCATGGTCACTTCCTCGGACTCCCCAGCCGATCGAACTGAGGCGGCCAAACTAGGCGCCCGCTATTTCCGAAAGCCCGTTACGTACGACGAATTTGTAAAGATCGGAGCGTTCCTGCGCCAATTCCTGGAAGAGAGTGGCCTGCTCTAAGCCGACTTGTATCGATCTTCCCACACGAACTCCCCCAAACGTAAAGCGGGACACCAATGCGGCGGCGCGAGCCTTGCTAGTTTGGCGCGCTTCGCGTCAAGCTGGGAGCGGAGGTTTTCCAATGAAACTAGAATCTTTACACGATCTGTACTTATACGAACTGAAGGACCTATATAGCGCCGAAGATCAAATCGTCAAGGCACTCCCGAAGATGATTGAAAAAGCGGAATCGACGGATCTCCGCGGTGCGCTGGAACACCACCTGGAAGAGACCCGCGGGCACGTGTCGCGGCTCGAGCAGGTGTTCCAGATGCACGGCGAAGATGCCGAGAAGCAGAAGTGCAAGGGCATGCAGGGTGTGCTCGACGAAGGCGACGAAATGGCCGGCAAAAACGCCACCCCAGCGGTGCGCGATGCCGCCATCATTTCCGCGTGCCAGCGCGTCGAGCATTACGAGATCGCCGCTTACGGAACGGTGCGCACTTACGCCGAGCAACTGGGCCACCAGCGCGCGGCCGCAGTGCTCAAGCAGACGCTCGATGAAGAACTCGCGGCCGATAAAAAGCTGACCCAGATCGCCAACAGCCGGAACATCGCCGCGACGCGCACCGCTTAAGCCGGAGAGCCGCACGATCATGCGAAAACAACTCGAGGGATGCCGCGTGGCCATCTTAGTTACCGACGGCTTCGAACAAGTGGAAATGACGGAGCCGCGAAAGGCGCTGGAAGAGTCGGGAGCCGCGGCGGATCTCGTCGCGCCGGATAAGGACGAAGTACAAGGTATGAACCACGACGAGAAGGGAAGCAAGTTCCCGGTTGACGCGCGGCTGGGATCGGGGTCTGCTTCCCAGTATGATGCGCTGCTTCTTCCCGGCGGCGTGGCGAACCCCGACCGGCTACGCGGCATCCCTCGGGCGGTGCAGTTCGTTAAGGAGTTCGCCGAGGCCGGCAAGCCCATCGCGGCGATTTGCCATGGGCCGTGGATGCTGGTGGAAGCCGACTTGGTGAGGGGGCGAAAGTTGACTTCGTGGCCCTCACTGCAAACCGATATCCGCAACGCCGGCGGGGCATGGGAGGACAGCGAAGTAGTAGTGGACCGCGGGCTGATAACCAGCCGAAAGCCCGCCGATATCCCCGCATTTAATCGCAAGCTCATCGCAGAGTTCGCGCAGAGCATGGCCAAACCGGGGGGGACGGAGCGTAGCCGCAAACAGTCGGGCACGTAAAATTACTAACAAAGGTGATTGTCTTGCGAGTAGCAGGCGAAGGGTAGCTTCGCGGCTACCTCTATTATAACGGGACTCGTCAGAAGAAATCGTGGGTAGACTCGATAGCACAACGTTACAAGCCATTGGCGTTCCCGGCGGCCAAGTCGCACTTCGATCTCTATGTAACGGGGGGCGGCGGACTGTATCACAGGATGCGAGATTTTATCTCGTCTACGGTGACCGACAGTAGCGCCGGGTTTCAATCCGTTCTTGGGGGATTGCGTTCGGTTCGAAGTGGCACGGGAAGTTCTTCGCCGAGGCGAGATATAACCGGATCATTGGGAATTTTCGTCAAGTTAACGACGATCGCGCCCATCGCGTTGGTGACGTGCGCGGGAACCAAGACGAGGGAAGCATCGAGCGAATGGCGTTGGCTGCTGCGGCGGCGACGCAGGCTTCGATTTCGTTGATGAGTGTGCCGCCGTTGTCCCCGTTTGTAAGAATCGCCACACCATAACCCTTGCGGAGGTGCCCGAGAATGTCGCCCCGGAAGCCCCCGTTGACCCGCCGTGGCCTGAAATACCATCCTTCGGCTGCGTTTTGGGACGCACACCGCTGTTTTCGGCGGAGGTGCGCACCGCCTTCAGCGCAATCGGCCGCGAAATCGATGGGAAGCGGCTTCGGGTTGGCACGACGACTGGGATTCGCTCGACAAACCAGTGCCGCGGCAGGAGGCGCACCGAGCGACCGCTTTCCGAATGCGGCCTGCCGTGAATTTGAATCACAGATGTAGCCGCGCGTGCAGCCGCAACCCGACGCAACACTGTGTAACTCCTTCTCGTCATTAGAAAAGAATTTCGCTTTCCGGTGGAAGGAAGCGTGCTGTCGCGGCATTCCGTATCAGCCGGGCACTTTGCGGCCAGCGCGGAGTCCAAATCATTAGTCGCGGTCCGCGTAGCGTTGAAAGGAGACTATCATGACATCTAACAGGATAAGTGTGCTTGCAACCGGCATAGCAGCCATCGCCATAGGCGTCTATGCCGACACCACTCTCTCGCGGGCGAAGACCCCGTCCAAGAACGATCCAGTCACCATCGCCGTCGCGAAAGGCGAGAAATGGCTGGTTTCGGTGCAGGGGAAAGATGGAGGCTGGGGGCAGGATGGCGGCGAAACCTCGTATGTGCGCCAGGGCGAGAGCCTGGAATCCACGGGCAACGATGTGGCCAACACCGCCGTAGCAGCCGAAGTGTTGCTCCACACAGGTAACACGCCAACCGCCGGTCCCTACCGGGAATCCCTGCAGCGCGCCGTGCGGTTTATCCTGGCGCATGTGGATAAGAGTCCCGCTGAAGGGCTGGCGGTGACGGACATGATGGGTACGCAAATCCAGCGCAAACTGGGACCGTACATCGACACGTTCCTTACGTCCAAGCTGCTGGCCGAACTCGATGGCCAAATGGGCGAAGCGCAAGCCAATCTGCGGGTGCGCCGGAGTCTGGAAAAGTGCGTCGCGAAGATCGAGAAAAATCAGCTCAAAGATGGAAGCTGGAATGTAGCCGGCGGGTGGGCGCCCATCCTGGGCACGTCGCTGGCGTCGCAAAGCCTGTATGCCGCGAAGGCCAAGGGTCTGGCGGTGGCGCAACTGGCGATGAACAGAGTGGAAACGTACGCGATGGTAACGGCCGCACCGTCCGTGCGCTCGAGCGCTGCCGACGGCCCCATTGGACCCGGTTCCGGAGGCGGTGTCGGAGCTGGTGCGGGCGGAGGCATCGGCGGCGGAATCGTTGCCCGTGACTCTGCTCGGAGCTTTGCGGCTGGCGATATCGCCGCGCGCACGGAGCTCTCGGCCGTATCCGCTGGAATTCCGCTCTACAAGCGCGCGCAGGAAATGGAGCAGCTCAGCCGCACCGCGGCCGATCGGAAGAAGAACGCCGCGGCGATTAATGCCATCGAGAAGGAGCTTTCTGATCCGCGGTTTGTATCCGGCTTCGGATCGATTGGTGGAGAGGAATTCTTCTCCTATCTGAACATCAGCGACAGTTTGCACCGCGCCGGCGGCGAGCCATGGCACAAGTGGAATCAAGAGATGACCGCCAAGCTGTTGACCATGCAGAACGAGGATGGCACGTGGGCCGGGCACCATTGCATCACGGGCCGGGTCGCGGTAACCGGCGCGGCCATCCTGATGCTGATGGTGGA
>Ga0182018_10002237_pt1 | contig 19931 bp, 22 predicted proteins | sample 812P2MmetaG_FD_120490 | JGI IMG/M metagenome (GOLD analysis project Ga0182018, IMG submission 120490) | Permafrost microbial communities from Stordalen Mire, Sweden - 812P2M metaG | ecosystem: Environmental > Terrestrial > Soil > Wetlands > Permafrost | place: Sweden: Stordalen | collected...
CCCCTAAAAGGAAGATTGCGGTTGTTCATGCGGCGTTCAGAACTTGCGCGGAGTGGAAGGGTTATTTCGGCGCTTTGACTTCGCCAGACAATTCCAATTCCACACTAACTACGTGTTTTACTTTCAGCAGAAAATTGCTGGGGTCTTTGATGCCCCATAATACGTAGGGCACTTCGAATTGGGTGGTTCCCCTCCAGTGGTCGCTGGCCAGCACCGCGTGGACGGGGACGATAAGCTCATGATCGCCGCCATGAATAGAGAAGACGCCGTGAAGCTTGGCGTCCGAGGCGCCAGAAACCGCTACATGGCCATCGATTTGCGTCGGGTGGAAGACTACGTCTTGATATTTTGTGGTTTCGAGAATCTCTTTGTGCATGCGAGCGTCGCGCGAATTATTCCCGCTTTCCCCACTGTCCGCAGACACCACTATTTCACCGCCAGCGTGCCCGGTCCCCGGATCAAAATGCAGGGCGCCGCTTTTCAGGGCAAATGTGCCGTGCACCAGGTGCAAGCTGCTGTCTACGCTCCAGTGCACGGTGGACTGTGCCGGGTCCACATTCAGGACGATCTCGGAAAGCGCAGCTCCGGAAGTTTGCACCCGAGGGAGTGGCGCCGCGGCCGAGAGCAAAAGCGCGCAGCCCAAGCTTCCCAGGGCTCTGAGCGTTGTGGATTTCCATGGTGGAGCCCGCATGTCTTCCTCTGCGCCTTCAGATATCCAGCAGGCGCCATCCGAGCAGTGCTCCAACCGTCAGGAGTTCCGCAGAATCGGCCGCGCCAGCGTGAGCCGCCATCAAGCGCCCGAACAGTTCCGGCCTACTCTGCAGCGCGCGAATTGCGCGACTTCGAACGCGCGGATTGTGACCCAGCCACAACAACAGATCGCCCATCATCATGGGGCCGCGCGCGAGTGCTCGATGAGCCCGCTCGTATGGCCTCAAATCGCCCCCTGCCATGGCGTCCGCCAATTCGAACGCATGCCGGAAGGCCAACCGAAGTCCCTCACCGGTGATGGGGTCTACACTCCCCGAAGCGTCGCCGACCAGCGCCACGTTCCCTCGCTGTACGTTATAGAGAGAGCGAATGGAGGTGACTGCGCCTCGCTCGCGACTGCTGAGTTCGGCTCCAGCGAGGTGTTGCCGGAGTTCGGGTAATTCCAACAGGGCGTTATCGAAGGAAGTATGCTCCATAGACTCCGCCATCATGACAACGCACACTTCTTCGCCTCCCATCGGCGTCACGTACGCCTGTGTGTAGCGCCCCCAATGGATCTCCATGTAGTTCGACCAGGGCTGTACGTGATAGTGGCGGCGGCTGGCGTAGCGTTGTTTGCTGCGCCTGGTTGGGTCCAACCCGCTCCAGCGCCGCACGCGCGAACCCAGTCCATCGGCTCCGACGATCCAGCGCGCGTTAAGTTTACCCCGGGAGAGTTGCACGCCATCGGAATCAATGCCAGCGACGGGTGTCTTCCACAGCAGTCGCACCCCACACTCTTCGGCCTTGGCTACCATGCGCCCATGCAAAAGCGGGCGTCGCAGGCCAACTCCAGACCCTTGCGGAAAGTCTGCAGAGACCTGGGCTTGCTCCTGCACAAAACGTATTCCGCGAAATCTCCGGCCCTCGGTAGAGCTTATTTCGACGCCCATCGCTTGCAGGCCAGCCAGAGTGTCCGGCAACATTCCCTCGCCGCAGGACTTTTCGATAGGAGGCGCGCAGCCGTCCGCCACGATCACGTTAAATCCCTTTTGGCGCGCGGCGATGGCGGCGGCCAGTCCGGCAGGCCCGCCACCAATGATGAACACGTCTGTATTCTGGCTTGAATCGACCACTCGTCCGCCTTCCCTGACAGGAATCCCTGGCTTGCCCGCGCGTCAATGCGGAGAGCTTTTTCATGAAGCGACTACCGTCTTCGGAAAACAGCTCAGCGCCCGGGCAGGCAGCTTGATCCTATACGATGTTAACCGGCGATTTAGCAGGTGACCCAGTCGAGTGGATCGAATCCGTCAGCGTTTCCGTCCTGGCTCCCATATGGGTCAGAAGATGCATAGGTGTTGATTGGGGATGCTTCGCGGCGCAAAGTTCTTCGCGAAGTAGGCGTCGTGTTGCAATTCGTCAGTTTTTCGCTTGTGTTTGCGAGAGGTCGTGGGAGTCCCGCTTCAAAAATGCCGCAGCTTCGGGGAGAGTGGTGTCGCTGGGCACGCAGCGGAAATCGGAATAAATTTCATCTTCCTGAACTGCGATGGTTTTGAAGAGCAAGGCTTTGCCGTTCATGTGGACGTGCATCGCGGTCACTTCCCAAAGACGCGGGCTCACTTCTTCCTGCCGGACAGTGAAAATCCCGCCTTTGTCCAGGTGACCGAAAATGCCGCCGAAGAATTTTACTTCGCTGGTGAGTTTGCCATCGATCGCCGCAAGACGCTTCTGCTGCGGATCGAGCAGCATGGTTCCCGTCATGTGATGAAATACCTGGGCAGCATGGTCTGGCGGGTCAAATTTTGGATTTGGCGTGAATTTTAGCCGCACCAGAGATCCTTGCATACCGTCGTATTGGAAGCAGAACGCGTCGGGAAACATACCAAGAAGATTTCGCGCCTGTTCGGCGTCTTCAAGCTGCTTTTTCTGGCGTTGGCGCAATTCGGCCGGATGAGAGATCAATTTCTCGATCCGTTGGTCCTCGGCTTGGACTTGTGTCGGCGTGAGGGGACGTCCACCCAGCTCAACGAGACGGTCTATTTCTCCGCGGCTGGTTTGATACACGTGCAGCAATTTGCCCTCGCCGTTGTCCTGCTTTCGCTCGCGATAGCTCCAGAGGGCGTCGTCCCGCGCCTGGGCTTCGACTTCATGGTCGAGTACGCTACGCGCGAATTGATCGGCGCTCGCTGGTAATTCGTCCGCATGGACCAGGTTGCCGCACGGCATGGCAACCGCCATCACCGATGCAAGGATCGGCGAGCGAAAGCGCAACAACTTGGAGACAGGCCGAGAACTCATGTTGAAATTGAGCAAAATGTAAGACTCCGCCAACATCTCGCTGCCCGAAGCCGATGAAATGATGAGAGATGCGGTAGTACAGGGCAATACAGGAAAGCCCTGAGCGGCGCCGGGAAGAACTAAGAGCCGGCAGCTGTGGTTCCAGCAGCTTTTGCCTGTTTGTCAACATCGGTTCCTGTGGTGCCGGTAATCAGCCTTGCGCCGCGGCTAAACGTCAGGTACTCGAAGCCCCATTGCACAAAGACTAGGACACGGTTCTGGAATTCCACGATGTACATCAGGTGAACGAAAAGCCAAATCAACCACGCGGGTAGTCCGGAGACATGAAGGCCAAAAATATTCGCGACGGCGGAGGCGCGGCCGATGACGGCCATGTCGCCCTTGTCGAAATAGTGAAACGCAGGTATGTCCTTCCGCCCTTCCAGCCGCTTGCGGATGGTCTTGGCAGCGTAGGCCCCGCCTTGAATCGCCACTTGCGCTACGCCCGGCAGCGGCTTGCCGTTTTTCCCTTCCGAGAAGGCGAGATCTCCGGTGATGAAAATGTTCGGGTAATTCGGCAAAGTGAGGTCCGGCTTCACTTTGATGCGGCCGCTCCTATCGGTTTCGGCGTGCGTGCGCTCGCCCAGCTTTTTGCCGAACGCGGTGATTACCACGCCGCCGGCCCACAAAACGGTCTTCGCGGCAAAGTTCCCTACATGATCGCCTTGCTTGTAGGTAACGCCGTTTCCGTCGACGCCAGTGACCATCACGCCTTTGCGAATTTCAACGCCAAGTTTTTCGACCAACTTTTCAGCCTTGGCGGACAGATCTGGTGGATAAGCGGCCAAGACGCGTTCGCCGCCTTCCACGATGATGATTCGAGCTTCGGTCGGATTGATGCGGCGAAAGTCGTGTTTCAAGGTTTCGTTCGCGATCTCCGCAAGAGCCCCGGCAAGCTCCAATCCCGTGGCGCCGGCACCCACAATCACAAAGGTGAGCCACGCGCGCGCTTCCGCTTCGGTCGCAGAGCGCTCTGCCCATTCGAATGCATATAGTATTTTGTGGCGGATTGCGGTAGCTTCTTCGACGGTCTTGAGGCTGGGGGCCCACTCCCGCCACGCCTCATTTCCGTAATAGGAAGTTTTCGAGCCTGTTGCTACAATGAGCGAATCGTATTCCAAGGCCGCGCCATCCCGCAGAATGACGCGTTTTGCGTCCGGATCAATATCCACGGCTTCGCCCAGAAGCACTTGCGCGTTCTTTTGGCGGCTTAACACGCCGCGCAAGGGAGCGGCAATTTCCCCCGGCGAGAGCGAACCGGTCGCTACTTGATAGAGGAGCGGCTGAAACAAATGAAAGTTACGTCGATCGAGCAGGGTCACCTCGACGGGAGTGCGCTTGAGTTTTTGCGCGGCATTCAAACCAGCGAATCCACCACCCAGTATCAAAACGCGGTGCCGCGGTGCCATCGGGAGTGCCCCTTTCGAAGTAACCTTGCGCTAAAACGTATCATCTCACTTAGCGTGACGTTCTTGAATTTCATTTGGATTCTCCGGGGACGCAAACCGGTGCTGCATTTTCGAGGAGCAGCCTTGGCACTGTTGTGTTTCGTTCCGGTGATTTGCTTTGGCGCGGATGGTCCGACGTCGAAGCCGAACGATTCGTCGCCGGCATCGCCTGCGGCTGAGTCCGCGCCGGTTCGTGCTTCGTCAGCACCGGTCATCGTTTTTGGATTTCTCGGCGGCCACGTGCATCACGACGACTCCGTTCACAGCACAGTCCAGGTCGCGCATAGTCTGCGAAAGGACTACCCTTCGGCCGTTCATATCGAAACGTTTGAAAACCGCCGTGTAGGCGACGCTCATGGTCTAATCATGTATCTTCTGGGCGGGGGTCGCACCGGGACCCTGACGGACGAGCAAAAGCGCTCCGCACGCATCATCCTTTACGGACACAGCTGGGGAGCCAGCGCGGCCGTCGCGCTGGCGCAAACTCTTCAAAAGCAAGGGATTCCCGTGCTTCTTACGATCCAGGTCGATAGCGTCGCGAAGTCCGGCCAGAACGACGCCGTCATTCCTGACAACGTCCGCTACGCGGCGAATTTTTACCAGGACAAAGGGTTTATCCGCGGCCAGCAAAAAATCCAGGCCGCTGACCCGTCTCGCACCCAGATCCTCGGCAACTTCCGCATGGACTACAGCGACAATCCGGTCTCTTGCCCCAAGTATCCCTGGTATACGCGCGTTTTCATGCGCAGCCACATCGAAATCGAATGCGATCAAAATGTTTGGAACCGCGTCGAGGGGCTGATCCGCGAACAATTGCCAACATCGGCAGCCGGCTCCACGCGTACGGACACCCCGTGACCGTCTCGAACGCTACAGAACACATCGCCGCTGAGCGCGACTTGCTCCGGCTGCTCTGCTCGGTGCTGGTAAAGCCGGTCACTCGCGTGGAGTTATGCCACCTGATCGATCCTTCTAAATTCGTGGAACCCCTGCAGCGAGTCCTCTTTGAGGAAATCCGCGCTTTGGGAGCAATCGATTCCAAGCGGCTCTTGCAGGCGCTTCCCGCTCGCGTCACGAATCGCGGCTTCCCTGATTTCGAACTCGACGACCTGCTGACTCCAAAGCTCGTCAGTGAAGAGGATATCGAGCGGCTGTTTCAAAGCGCGTTGCGCCTGATCGACGTGGACGATTCCGCCGAGGGATCCACCGAAACCATTCACTAGATGGCGTCTCCTGAACGAGTTCTCACCTGCTGCGAAGCACTCCTGTTTTCGGGCCTCGTCGCTTTATTTATTTGGCGCTGGCAGGCGTCTCATCCCCTATCTTGGGCAATTTTCCCCATATGGCTGGCCGTCAGCTTCCTGCTGCACCGCGACACTCCCAAAACACTTGGCTGGCGCGCGGACAATCTGTGGTCCGCAACACGTCAAGGACTGGCTCTGTTCGCGGTCTTCATCGCAGTAGTCTGCGCTATCGGCCTGGGGCTTGGGGCGCTTCATCACCTGCCGGAACATTTGATCGACCGGCGTCGCTTCTTCGGCTACTTTTCCTTCTGTCTGCTACAGCAGGTCGCCGTTAATTCGTACCTGATGAATCGATTTCTTTCCGTTGTGGAACGTCCTGTTGCTGCCGCCGCTCTTTCCAGCGTCATCTTCGCAGCACTGCATTGGCCCAACCCCGTTCTTGTACCAGTTACTCTCATTGGCGGATTCGGTATGTGTTTGCTATTCGCGCGCGAGCGCAACATCCTGCCACTCACGCTTGGGCAAGCGGTCTTGGGAGGCTTGGTGTGGTGGGCTTTTCCGGTAGCGTGGCATCACTCGATGCGAGTCGGGCCGGGATACTATTCCTTCGCGCAAAGACTCGTGACTTGGTAGCTGAAATTTCGGACCTGCAGAGCCTTTGGCGATAGATACGAGTCGACTAGAGATTGAGGTGCGGGTATCGGCTCGAGGTCGGCTCGGCATTGTGCGCCCGCAAGCCGGGAACTCGGCGTGCGCCACCCGTCCAGATCCCTGCGATCAAGAAACCGCAATGACTACAGAGAACCCCTTTCTGCTGAATGGCGGTCTGGGACCCGCCAATCGGAAGATTGGCGTTGCCGGGATCTCCGCTGACCTTCAGATGGTTTTCCAGAACATCGTGCCACGACCGGCGTACCAACAATTCGCCACACTTTGGACAAAGGGTGTTCGCGCCGTCGCTGTAAATGTTCCCTTCATACACGTAGTGAAGACCGACGTCGCGCGCAATGCGTCGTGCGTTGTGTAGCGTCTCGGGTGGCGTGCGCGGTTTGTCTCGCAGCTTGAAGTCCGGATGGAACGCGGTGAAGTGAAGTGGTACATCCGGCCCCAGTTTCTCCAAGATCCATTGAGCCAGCTTCCGTGTCTCTTCCGGATCATCGTTCAAGCCGGGAATCATCAGGTTAGTGATCTCAAACCAGACATTGGTTTCGTTTTTCAGCCATTGCAAGGTGTCCAACACCGGCGCCAAATGCGTCAGCGTAGTCTTCCCGTAGAAATTCTCGGTAAACGCCTTCAGGTCGATATTCGCCGCGTCAATATGATCGTAAATATCGTGAAACGCTTCACGGGTGATGTATCCGTTCGATACCATCACTGTCTTCAGCCCGTAGGTTTTTGCCGCCCTGCAGATGTCGATGACGTACTCGCCCCAAATGGTCGGCTCGTTGTACGTAAACGCGATCGAATCGCATCCATACTTCAACGCCAGCAACGGAACGTCTTCGGGAGTCACAGGCTGCGAGCGCACCTGGTCATGGCGCGATTTCGAGATGTCCCAGTTCTGGCAGAAAAAGCAGCCCATGTTGCAGCCCGCGGTACCCATACTGAAAACACGCGTCCCCGGTAGGAAGTGATTCAGCGGTTTCTTTTCGATGGGATCGACTTGCAGCGCCGCAGGCGCGCCGTACCCCAGGCTGTAAAGCGTTCCGCCCTGATTCACGCGGATAAAACAAAACCCGGCCTGCCCGGCGTTGATATGGCAGTGCCGCGGACAAAGGAAGCAATGCACGCGACCGTTGACTTCAGCTTCCCACCATCGGGCTTCGTGCAACGTTTCCGTCTTCTGGAGGATCTTCAGGTCGTTCATCGACCCTCCTTCCCAACCCAGTATACGCCCGCAGCCAGTCGTCGCCGGGTTTCAGGCCGCTACAGCTTCTGTCGTTGAACGCGCCTGCGTTCGTCGGCCCAATCGAGAAACCGCTCCATCTGCTGACGATACTTCCAGCTCAAATGAAAAAATGTGCCGGGAGTCATGTTGGCGGCTTCCCGCCCCAGGAAAGTCTCGAATCGCCAGCGAAGGTACGGGCTGTTCCAAGGATTCAGCCGATAGCCCTTAGCGGCAATCCAGTAGTACCGCAACATCTTCAACATTCGGTTTGGGAACGGTTCGCTCTTTCCACTATGGGTCTATCTTAAACCGAATGGGTTCAACGTAGAACCCATTCAATCGAAGGCCTTCTCTAAATTGGACTGCGGTGCCCGTCATTCGCCTGCTCCTGCCCGTCATTCGCCGGTTAGTGCCGCGCTTTCCCCGAATTGCCCGTGCGCCTATTCCGCGACACCTTTAGTCTGGCCTCGTCACGCAGAACGGCAGGGCCGGGAGCTACATATGGCGCAACGCAACAATTCGGGACACCATCGGAGAGTACAACTAGGAACTGCATTGTTGGCTGTCGGCATTCTACTGATGCTGACTAACCTGGGCCTGGCAGCCGCGAATTTCCCACATTTCCTGGCAAGCCTGGGACTCGAAGCACTCGGAACCCCCACAGCCGCCGCGTTGGCCGTCCTCAAGTTCTTCCGCGCACTCGCTTTTCATCCTGCTGCGCTGCTGCCCATTGGGTATGCGATATTGGTAGTATTCTTCGCACTCGCGGGGATTCTGTCCGGGCTTATGCTGCTGCACAAGCGCAACGTGGAGAGCGCGTGATGATGGACTTCGACAAAGATTCGCTGAAGGATTCGATCCACCGCGATATCCACGACAGAATTCAGGATCGAATTCAAGGCAAGTTCAACCGTCGCCGGCCCGACGCTTCGAGCGGAATTTTCCTGGGTGCGGTGATCTCCATCATTGGCGTCATCCTCCTGGTCGATCATCTGGGTTTGATCTCCGCGGGTAACCTATGGCGTTTCTGGCCCTTGTTCTTGGTCGTCGCCGGTGTGGTCAATCTGATGGAGTCCGGAAAGCAGATTTGGGGTGCTTTACTGGTCGTCGTCGGTCTGTTATTCCAACTGGACAATCTCGGCATCATCCACTTTCGACTGGCGGACCTGTGGCCCCTGGCCATCATTGCCGCAGGCATCATGATGATCTGGGGCTCGTTCAAAGCTCGCAGGTTCAAGTCCAGCGTGTCCGGCGAATCGAATTCCATGAATGCAACCTCTGTTTTCGGAGGGGTTGAGCGCCGCGTTAGCGTTCGTGATTTCAAGTACGGCAGCGTCAGCGCGGTTTTTGGCGGGGTCGAACTCGACTTCCGCGACGCGGAGATGGAAGGCGAGGAAGCGGTCATGGAGATCAACGTGATCTTCGGCGGCGTCGAAGTCCGTGTTCCCGATCACTGGCGCATTGAGGCTCGCAATCAGACTTTATTTGGTGGCTACACGGACACGACACGCGGTTACACGAACGCCCCCGGTGGACCGGTTACGAGCAGCAAGACCTTGGTCATCACGGGGCAGGTGTTATTTGGCGGCATTGAGGTCAAGAACTAAGCGCAACCATGCACCCGCTCTTGACTCGCCGGTCGTACCTAGGCGCATACCTCGCCGTGTGGATTCCGCTCGGGTGTCTCCTCGTTTTCCTGATCAAAGTCTCCGGCGGAATCGGAACCCTGGAAGCCACGGTGCTACTCGCGCCGATGGCAGTGCTGTTCGCTGCTGCGTGCTTGTCCGCCTGGTATACCTGCCGGGCGACGCCGCTACGCACGTCAGGCATCACTCGGCTCTTCGTCACACATCTTTTGGCAGCATTCGTTCTTAGTTTTCTATGGGCTCAGATCGGGCGCTTGTACGCGCACGCTCTTTCGAGTTCAACGTCGTTCCAAGGTTTGGATGTCCGCTACGACGCACACTCCGCGATCCTAGTCGTCAGCGGTGTCCTACTTTATCTTGTGAATGTTGGGTTTTTCTACGTGCTGATCGCGCTGGAGGCTTCGCGGGCGGCTGAAGCGCGAGTTCTGGAAACGAGCGTCTTCGCGCGTGATGCCGAACTCAAAGCGCTGAAAGCCCAGGTGAACCCACACTTCTTGTTCAACAGCCTGAATTCCATCAGCGCCCTCACCAGCAGCGATCCTCCAAAGGCTCGGGAGATGTGCATCCTACTTGCGGAGTTTCTGCGCATGACTTTGGGGCTTGGTGAAAAATCCAGCATTCCCCTCTCTGAGGAACTCTCGTTGCTTCATCGTTTCCTGGCCATCGAAAAGGTCCGGTTTGGCTCCCGCCTGCAGATGACCGAAGACATTCCGGAGGACTGCAAGACCATGCTTATTCCTCCCCTTCTGTTGCAACCGCTCGTGGAAAACGCCGTGACCCACGGCATTGCCAACCTACCCGACGGAGGATCGTTGCGCTTAGCGGCACATTGTCACAACGGCAGGCTCTCCATTGTTGTAGAGAACTCCTTTGACGCTGAAGCAACGCCCAATCATCGCGCCGGTATGGGATTGCAAAACGTCCGGCAGCGCCTGGAAGCGCGTTATGAAGAGTCGGCGAGCATGCGCGTGACGGCGGACGCCGCCAACTTTCAAGTTAGCCTTTCCCTTCCTGCAGAGTCTCAGGAGGTGCGGCCTTGAACGCAGTGCCGGAGAGAAAAATTGGCACGTTGATCGTCGACGATGAAGAACTGGCGCGCCAAGTGCTGCGCGAACTGCTGGCGGCGCACCCGGAAATGCAGATTCTGGCGGAGTGCGCCAATGGCTTCGAGGCGGTCAAGGCCGTCGCGGAGCATAAACCCGACCTGCTATTCCTCGACGTGCAAATGCCCAAATTGAGCGGGTTCGATGTTCTGGAATTGATCGAACGGGATATCGCGGTGATTTTCGTGACCGCGTATGACCAATATGCGATGAAGGCTTTCGAGGTTCACGCCGTTGATTATCTGTTGAAACCTATCGGCCGTGAACGCTTTGAAGCGGCACTGGAACGCGCGAAAGTCCGTATAGGAGAGAAAATGCCGTCGGTCGAGCAGCTCGTCACGGCGGCGCGCCCGCCGCAGCAATTTCTGGAACGGATCGTCGTGCGCGATGGCACGCGGGTGACGCTGATTCCGGTCGCCAAGCTGGACTACGTGGAAGCGCAGGACGACTACGTGGCCCTGGCAACTCATGGCGTCAAGCATCTGAAGCAGCAAACTATCGCCAGCGTCGAGGCCGGGCTTGATCCGGCTCGATTTGTTCGCATTCACCGGTCCTACATCGTCAATTTTGAACGGGTCGTCCGAATCGAACCATATGGGAAGGACAGCCGCCTGGCGATTCTTGGCGACGGCACGCGATTGCCGGTGAGTCGCACTGGCTACGCGCGTTTGAAAGCACTCTTGGATGACCGCACATAGCGCGTAGATGCAAAATCCTTCAATGACCTGAGAAGTCCTCCTCAGGAAGGCAACCACTGTTCAGGCCGGAACTCATTCCCGGCACTATTACGCTTCCAGCCGCCGCACCCAAATCCGGCTTGTCGCCGGCTTTCCCAAGTGCATCGTGCGCCCGGACGCACGCAACGTCATCGTTTCGTCGTATTCACGTTTTTTGACTTCAACCCGAGTCTCGGGGCGCAACTCGAGGTTTTCCAAAAACTCCAGAAACTGCGCGTCTTTTTCGTATACGCAGACGATTTCGCCCTGCTCGTTGGCTCGCAGATCGGACAGGAGCACCGCACCTTGACGCCGCAGCGTCGCAATTCCACCTCGCATCGGCACACCATGAGGACAACTCTTCTTGTCCGCGAATCTCTTCAGCAAGAGACTTTCGACTTCGGGCGAAATGGCGTGCTCCATCCGCTCGGCTTCGTCGTGGGCTTTGGCCCAGGAAAGCCCGATCACATCGGTCAACAGCATTTCGGCAAGCTGGTGCCGCAGCGCCAACCGCTCGGCCACTTGCCTACCCTTTTTAGTGAGATCAATGCGGCCTGCACGATCCACGCGCGCATGTCCGTCGCGCGTCATGCGCTTCAAAGCGGCAGTCACCGCGGGAGGCGTCACATTTAGCTCTTCCGCCAGGCGCGCGCTGATAGGCGTATGGTCTTCCTCCAGCATCTCCCAGATGGCTTTAAGGTAGTCTTCCTGCGATACGCTGGTCTTGTCCCTTCGCAATGCCTCTCCTGGCTGAGCCGCTTCGTTTTCAACTGCACCCGCCGGTCGATCGGCGTCAGCTTCCACGCTTAAAGCCTATCCGGGTTCTGAAAAACTAGCGACGGACTTCCGTGGGCGCCGCAAGTCCGACGAGTTCAAGAAAGTGCCGATGCACGGTGGTGTCACTCGTTAGTTCCGGATGAAACGCCGAAGCCATCACGCGGCCCTTTTGAACTAAAGCGGGCTTCCCGGCATATTCGGCGAGTACTTCCACATTTGGCGCAACGCGCTCGATCACCGGTCCGCGAATGAAAACCATTTCCAGCGGCTCTTTCCGCAGGGTCGATGGCCCGCTCACGACATCGCTATGCACCTGGCGGCCGTAGCCATTTCGCAGTACTGTCATGTCCAGGAGCGCCAGAGAATCCTGGTGCGGATTTTTCACTTCCGAAGCCAGCAGAATTGCGCCCGCGCACGTTCCGAATATCGCTTTGCCGTTCGCCGCGAATTTCCTGATAGCAGTGTCCAAGCCTTCCTCGCGCAGAAATTGCCACTGTGTGGTGCTCTCGCCGCCCGGCAAAATCAGCCCATCACAATCCTCCAGGTCGGAAGGAGTGCGAACCTCGGCGGTCTCGACTCCCATGCTCGCAAGCATCGCCGCGTGCGCTTCGAAATCCCCCTGCACCGCCAAGATACCAATCTTCACCGCAACTCCTCAAAAGGTAAGAATGGTGCTATGGTGCTGCACGCCATCCAACGCAAAGGGCAAGCACCGAGTTACCAACCTCGCGTTGACAGCATGTCCTTCTGATCCATCTGCCGTACGTCGAGCCCTGGCATCGCTTCGCCCAACTCTTCGCTGGCCTCGAGGACCGCCTTCGCGTCCTCGAAATGCGTGGTGGCTTTCACCACCGCTTTCGCGCGCGCTTCCGGGTCGCTCGACTTGAAAATTCCCGAGCCGACAAAGACGGCTTCGGCCCCCAGCTTGCGAACGAGCACCGCATCCGCGGGCGTTGCGATGCCTCCCGCGGAGAAGTTCGGCACTGGCAATTTGCCGGTCTTCGCCACCTGGCGGATCAAATCCAGCGGCGCGCCGAGTTCTTTTGCTTCGCGCATCAACTCGTCATCGCGCATGGTGGTCAGCCGCTTCATCTGGCTGACGATGGTACGCATGTGCCGCACCGCTTCGACCACGTTGCCCGACCCCGCTTCGCCCTTGGTGCGAATCATCGCCGCGCCTTCCGCGACACGCCGCAGCGCTTCACCGAGGTTGCGTGCCCCGCAAACAAACGGCACGCGGTAATCATGTTTCCAGATGTGATTTTCCTCGTCTGCGGGAGTCAGCACTTCGCTCTCATCAATGAAATCGACTTCGAGCGCCTGCAATACCTCCGCTTCCGCGAAGTGGCCGATGCGCACTTTGGCCATCACCGGAATCGTCACAGTCGCCATGATTTCGCGGATAATCTTGACGTTGGCCATACGCGCCACGCCGCCTTCTTTTCGAATGTCCGACGGCACGCGCTCCAGTGCCATCACCGCGCAAGCACCGGCGTTTTCGGCGATCTTAGCCTGCTCCGCGTTGGTTACGTCCATGATCACCCCGCCTTTGAGCATCTCTGCCAAGCCGACTTTAACTCGCCACTCATTGGCGGCATTTACGTTGCCGTTCCCGCTTCCATTTACTTTCTTCGCGTCCATGTCGCTTCTCCTCTAAATTTTCAAAGCCTTATCTCGCCACCACCAAACTTTCTCCTACACCACCGAACTCTTCTGTTCGGGTTGGCCGACGATTACAAATCTTCCCCGGCCTCGTGCCAAAACCGTACCCGCGGCATCCCGAATTTCTCCAACGTGAAACAAATTCCTTCCCTTCCTCAACTGCTCCTGTTCGTGAGCTTCCACAAAGATTTCGCGCTCCACACTCACCGGCTTGAGGTATTCCACGGTAAGTTCGGCCGTCACTGCTCTCACCTCGCGAAACCTGCAAACTTTCCCCATCGCCTCATCCAGCAGAACCGCAATGATTCCGCCGTGCGCCATCCCAGCTCCGCCCCGGTATCGCGGCCCCAAAATAAACCGGCCCACAATCTTCCGCCGCGTATTGTCCTGCTCGAACGTCAACTTCATTCCAGCATCATTCGCGCCGCCGCACCCAAAGCAAACATTCGCCGCGTTGGGCTCCAGCCGAATTGTTTCCGTAGTCTCGCTCAAATAGTCCGCCGTCCGTCTTCAATATCCCTGCTACCTTTTTCTTTCCGTTTCAAACCAGAGCCACCCGGCTGCGCTCCGCGCGCCGCACCCCGCGCTGCCGCTTTCGCATTTCCACTTTCAGCAAATCCGCTAGCGTCGCCACGCCGCGCGCGATCTGCTTCTCGTCCAGGCCGGCGAAGCCCAGCCGCAGCGTATTCGGTAACGGCCCCTGGACGTAAAAATATCGTCCGGGCGCAAACAGTACGCCCCGCTCTTTGACGTGAATGAGCAACTCGCTGGCGTCAAATCCGGGCGGCAGCTCCAGCCACAGACACATGCCACCTTCCGGGCGGGTCCAACGCGTGTCTTCTGGCATGTGCTTGCGCAACGCTTCGTCCAACGCGACCAGGCGCGACGCATACACCTTACGCATTTTCGTGATGTGCTTGGTGAACAACCCGCGCCGCAGAAACTCGGCGAGCACGGACTGCGCCAGCTGGTCGGTGTGTAAATCGGTCGTCTGTTTGACGATGCGCAGCCGCTCGATCGCGGCGGCCGGAGCGACAATCCAGCCCACGCGCAAGCCGGGAAACGCGACCTTCGCAAAGCTGTCGATATGAATGACCAGGTTGGAGCGATCGAGTTGCTTTAGCGATGGAACGCGCTCGTCGCGCGCGTGCAACCGCGCGTAAATGTGGTCTTCGACGATGGGCACTTGATAACGCGCCGCAAGCTCCAGCACTCTCCGCCGTGAGGCCAGGGGCATCGAAGTGCCCGTCGGGTTCTGGAAGTCGGGCGTCAGGATGATCAGCTTCACGCGGTTTGCCGCCAAGGTGGCTTCCAGCGCTTCGACATCGATTCCCAGCGAGGTTCCCGGTTCAGGATGCGTCCGCACCGGCACGCCCAGACAGCGGGCCCGCGCTCCGTTGAAAATCGCGACCGCGCCGGGATAGGTGGGATTCTCGAGAATCACGGAATCGCCGGGCCGCACAAAGGCTTTGCTGATCAAGTCCAGGGATTGCTGGCAGCCATCGGTCACCAGCAGGTTTTCGTCCTTGACGGCGAGTCCTTCGTGCCGTAGAAGCTCGATCAAGGCTTCCTTCAGCGGCGGGTAGCCATCGGAAGGCCCCAAGTTCAGCACATCGTGCGCCTCGCGCCGCAAAACCGCGCTGACGCAAGTCAGCAACTCTTCCACGGGAAAAAATTCCTGCGCGGGCCGCGCCATCACAAACGACAAGGAATCTTCCGGCGCGCTCGCCGTCAACCGGCTCAAAACCTCGTCGCCACGCTCGTCCGCGAACAAGAGCTCCCAGCGAATGCCATTCGCCCCGTTCAAAACGGGCGGCGCCGGCGGCGTAATTTTCAAGCCGTTGCCGTTTCCGCGGATAAACGTGCCTCTGCCAACGTGCCCCTGAATCAACCCTTCCGACTCGAGTTCCGCGTAGGCGTTGGCAACGGTGGTGCGGTGAACGCCGAGCATGGTGGCCAATTCGCGGCTGGCGGGAATGCGGTCGCCGGGACGCAGATCGCCTGCATGCACCAAAGCGCGCAACTGGTCGCGCAGTTGAACGTATAAGGGAACGTGACTCTCTGGCTGGAGGTGTACCGGGAGCATTGTCTCTCACCCTAAGCCAATTTTACATGGAATTGGACTGCTACAAGAGCCAAATTGTCTCCGCGCGTAAATTTAACAGCGATAGAGACGAATTCCTCGGAACGAAGGCCTCTGGTTAACAAAACAATGGATTATGTTAACCGCGGCGAAGTACCCAAATCTAAGTCACCTCATCCGGCCGGCCGCAAGCCAAACTTTCCCGTGCTCTCCCCTTTCGCCAAATCCCGCAAACACACCTTCGTCCAGTCCCCCAGCCCGCCGCACTGGTACAACTGCTTCAAGGGCAAATCACTCTGCTGAATCTCATAGCCCCCGCCTTGCATGTCTTCTGCGTCGTCCGCCGATTCGGTCACAATCCAACTCCCGCTCCGAGCCACCCGCACCCGAAACTGCCCCGACGAAGGCTCATAGTTCGAATAAACGAAGCACCGCCCCACGCAGGCGCGATCCGCCACGTGGGCCACAAACTCCGCCCGCCAATCAGGATCCGCCACAATCGTCGGGACAATCCGTGTGCCTTTTGGAACAGACCAAACCAACTTCTCCGTGTTGGCCTCGAGTCGGTTCAACGTTTTCGTATCCTGATAGAGATACAGGAAATATGCCGCAGCCAGCGCCGCAAAACCGGCCAATCGCCAAGTTCGCGGCCGTACGCATCCCAGAACGCAGAAACCAAAGATCGCGGAAATCGTCGTTAGTCTCGAAACCAGCAATCCAATCCAAGCCGCATAGAGCGAAACGCGCAGATTCTCGGGCAGCGTCGCCGTCGCGAACATCGCCACGAAATACAGTTCCGCCGGCAGCACCAAGGCCTTCCACCACGCAGGATCGCGGCTCCGCGAAATTCCCTCGGCAACGAAACAAATCATTCCGAACACCACCAACATCCACGCGAGCGTCGCGTATCTGTCTCCATACACCATCAACTGATCGGAGCCGTTGGACTGCCAGAACGGGAGCCCGCTCTGCCAATCCACCGTTAAGTCCGTGCGTCGGTGCAGGTACCACCGAATCCCTGCAAAAACGGTGGCTGCCGCCGCCGGCAAAACGGCTTTCCACCAGCCGGGCAGAACTCGCCGGATCGCCACATACCCAAGCGTCGCTAACGCCCAGAAAAAGCCGATCGGATGCGCCAACCAGGCCAACGCGGCAAAAATCGACGCGGCGACGGCGTCCTCCGCCCGTCCGGTCCACCTCATCGGCCACGCAATCGTCAGGCAAAAACACCCCAGGCCAATCGATACGTAGTAGTTCATGAAACCCATGTTGAAGGAATAGCCGTAAGCCAGGATCGCCATGCAAGGCGTCAGCAACCACGCGGGTCGCTGTATGACCAAACTGACGAACGCAAAAACGCCCCAGAAAAAGATCAGCACACAAGCGGACACAACAATCTTTTCCGCTTCCCCAAACCCCGCCAAATTCGCAACGTGCAAGAACGAAACATCGAACAGTATGTTGTGCGACTGATGCGCCAGGTACAGACCTGGCGCCTGCCCCTTGCCAATCAGTTGCGCCAACCACGCGTTGTAGACATGGCTACCCAGATCGCCAGCCTCGATATGTGGCTGCCACAAGCAAGGCACAATCACCAACGCCGACGCAATCGCCACCAACCACCAATTCTGCCGTACGAATCTCAGCCCATCGCCAACGGCACTCCGCTGTTCCGTCATCTCGAATCGCAGTCCATGGTTCCTTCGGGGCCCCTGTTATGACGTGGTGAAATGACGCGTAATTCTACTCGCTCCCAGAAATCTGTGCTGTTCGCCATCGTCACCGTTTAATAAGGCTCCGAGTAGCACAAACCCTCTTGCCCTCTTGCCTGTGCTCGGACGAGCGACCGTTGCTCACCGGAGCGGCACGAATCGCGGACCGATCCAAGCATGTCATTGTGAAATTAAAGCGCCAGGTCCGTTCTCAACCCACACTGTTCTTCTTCCCCTGACTCTTCCGAGTACTCCGCTCCCTGCCCCGCGTCTGTTCCTTCACCAAGTTCTCTCGCTTCCCCTCCCGCGCATGTCCCTTCCAAAACGCCTCCACCGCCCCCCGCGCCAACCACTCCCGGTCCATCGACGGCCCGAAAATATGCTTGAACATCATTGGCCCGAAAAGCAGCGCCACGCCCAACTCTTCGTCCAAGAGCGCGGGAAAAATCCCTCGGCGAACTCCTCGCCGCAGCAGTTTCTTCAGTCCATCGCGCGCACGCTCCATGACCCGCGCGCGCCAGGCTCGCCCGAACTCGAGATTTCGTGCGGAGTACGCGATTAAATGTGGCATCAATCTTTTTTGAATCGCTGCTTTCTCCGGCGCCGGCTCATACTTCAGGAACCCGATGATGTCTGCCTTCAGGTCTCCCGAGTCGGTGTCCTCGGGCCCCTCGTCCGCGCCATGCACGTAAACCAAAACTTCCAGGCACAGAGCTTCTTTGTCCGCCCAATGTTTGTAGATCGTTGCTTTGCTGACCCGCGATGCCGCGGCGATGGCATCCACGCTCGTTGCGTCAATCCCGCGCTCGGCGAACAGCTTCGCCGCCGTATCCAGCACCTTCTCGTGTGCGCGTTCGCTTAATCCTCGTGGCATTGCCTAGATCTCGATCTTTGAAAAGCGCCAGGCTCCGAGGCACAACAAAATCACGGCTACAATCGCAAGGACAAGCAAGTCTACGGCGCTCCCAAAGTGTGCGCTGCCGAGCAGCGCCGCGCGCAATCCATCCACCCCATAGGTAAGGGGGTCGGCCGACGTCACGATGCCCAGCGCACGTGGCAGATGGTCGAGCGGAAACAGCGCTCCCGAGAGAAAGAAAATCGGCAGCACCAGAAAATTCATGACGATCGGAAACGCCTGCATGTCCTGCAGGCTCGATCCTATTGTTGTACCCAGGGCCGAGAATACGATGGCGATCAGCGCCAGAAACAGAAATCCCAGCGGCACCATGGCCAGACTCACTGGACGAAATCCCGCAATGAGGCATACCGCGGTGATGAGCAACCCCTGAATCATCGACGTCGTTGCCGCCCCCAGCGTGCGCCCGATCATGATCTCGATTCGCGGCACCGGCGCCACCAGCGTCTCTTTCAAAAACCCAAACTGCCGGTCCCACAGCAAAGCAATTCCCGAAAATACCGACGAAAAAAGCACCGCCATCCCGATCACTCCGGGAGCCATGAACTGCAGATAGCTGCCACCGCCCGCTTTCTGAAACACCGGCCCCAGTCCGAATCCCAACACCAGTAAATAAAGCAACGGCTGCCCCAGTGAGGCGATGATTTGAGCTCTCGATCTCGTATACCGTTTCAATTCGCGCAGCCACAGAATATAGATCGCTTCCATCTATCGCCTCCACATCTTCGCGACTTGTCGCATCTGGTCTGCCGATCCCGCGCTCTCGTCGCGGATGGCGGTACCGGTCAAGGCGAGGAACGCATCTTCGAGTGATTCCTTTCCCGTTTGCGTCTTCAGTTCCGCCGGTGAACCCGTTGCCACGATGCGTCCGTGATCGATCACCGCGATTCGCTGGGCCACGCGGTCCGCTTCATCCATATAGTGCGTGGTCAGGAAAACGGTCACGCCCTCGGTCTGGTTCAGGTTCTTCACATGGGTCCAAAGCTGGTTACGGCTCTGAGGGTCCAATCCCAGAGTCGGCTCGTCCAGGAACAAAATCTTGGGCGTGTGCAGGAAGCCGCGCGCGATCTCCAGCCTCCGTTTCATGCCGCCGGAAAATTGCTTGACCGGACTATCCTTCCTCTCCCACAACTCAAATAGTTTCAGCAACGTCTCGGATCGCTCCCGCCGCACTTTTCGCGGCACGTGATAGAGCACCCCGTGCAGGTCCATATTCTCCCAGGCCGTCAGATCCTGATCTAAGCTGGGATCCTGGAACACGATCCCAAATCGCTTGCGCACTTCATGCTGGTGTTCGGTAGGGTTGAGGCCGTCAATCTCCAGCGTCCCGCTGGTGGGCGCGAGCAGAGTCGTCAGCATCTTGATCGTGGTGGTCTTCCCAGCCCCGTTCGGCCCCAAAAACGCAAAAATTTCGCCGCGAGCCACGTCAAACGAAATGTTGTCCACCGCCGCGAACTCTCCAAAGCGCTTCACCAAATGCTGCACGCGAATCATGAAGCCTCCAGGCCAGGTAAGCGTTGTAGCAAGAATTTCACGATCGCGCATACTAAACGGTTCAGTTCAGTTTGTCAAGCCGAGGGCATGGCGCTGTCGCTAGCAAATTAAAATGTCCGGTTTTCATAGCACGTGAAGTGTCCGGTTTGGTTTAGGTGTTAGGGGTTGGTTTGTGGTGTTGAGTCTGGGGAGGCGGGGGGAGCGTAGCGACCCCC
>Ga0182018_10002238_pt1 | contig 19913 bp, 13 predicted proteins | sample 812P2MmetaG_FD_120490 | JGI IMG/M metagenome (GOLD analysis project Ga0182018, IMG submission 120490) | Permafrost microbial communities from Stordalen Mire, Sweden - 812P2M metaG | ecosystem: Environmental > Terrestrial > Soil > Wetlands > Permafrost | place: Sweden: Stordalen | collected...
GCCATGTAGCCCTTCATAATGTTCACGCCGTCTTTCTGATCGAACGAAACTCCGGAGACTTCGTCGAAGCAAACAACGTCATATTGGCAAACGAGACCGCGTTGTCCACTCGCATTGTTGACGAACATCTTCGCTACTGTCGCTTTTCCTCCTGAAATCAAATGCGCGTACGGAGAGATTTGCTGGAACAGATGACTCTTGCCGGTTCCCCGTGGTCCCAGCTCAACAAAGTTGTAGTTCCTCTCGACGAATGGAACCATGCGCAGAATTGCCAAACGCTTCGCTCGTTCATCGAGCACTGCGGGCTCCAAGCCGATTGACCGAATTAGAAGAGCCTTCCATTCCTCGGTAGTAAACTTCTCGCGTCCGGCTGCAAGAACGTCGAGCACATCCGATTTCGACATCTGGATCGGACGCAGGCTGTCGATTCGAAACGGTCGTCCATTGTTTTCCTGGGCAACAATGCCGTCGTAGGAGAGGCTCACTTCGGCGTAGAAACCATCGGTGAGCATACGTTCGTTATCGCGAACCAGTTCATCCCCTATCCGAATATCGCGAAGCGCCAAGCTCGGCAGTTCAGCGATGTAACAATCGTTCTTTGTATCCAGGCGCGCCTTCACGATATCAATGATTCGAATGGCGCCCTGCTCCTTTGCGCGCGCCTTGAAAAGCTCCTCTTCTCCCGTGCGGACGGTTCGATCTTGAAGTTGCTTCTCAACAATTGTGAGACCTTCATTGATCTCTTTCTCGTCGGTACTTGCACAATAGCGACCCAGCAAGAACTCCACTACGTAAGTCGGCACGGGATATTGGCGCGAATACTTTCTGACCAGGTCCTTGCGCACTAAATAACCGTCGTATGCAGACGCAGCCAAGCGGTCGAGCGCATCCATTTCTAAAATCATGATTTCTCTCCCACTGATGTTGTTTTCTGGCTGAGTATTGCGCCGCCAGCGTCCAGCAGCACGACCATTGCCGCCGATCCTTCATGCTTGTCATCCGCGACAACAAGATTCACTTCGCCGCCACTACCAACCTCCTTGATCCCTACCACGATGCTCGATCCAGCTTGTTTCCAGTTCGTACGGAGATCCACTCGCACGGTGGGATCATTCGACTCGACCTTTACCTTACAGCGCATCCCTCGCCAATCAACCGAAATGATCGATGCGGAAACGGTCTTCACGCCTTGAGTCACAACGATCTCCGGTACAACACACTCCTGGAGGCTCACACCACCATGGGAATACTTTTCGCCTGCTCGGAAGCTGGCAATGCCAGGCGGTGAAGCGATTCGTATGTCGTGGTTCCAGTGCCACGGATATGACGGCACGTCCGCATTGCCCTTAACGAGAGCGCACCGAGACCATTTTGTCTCTGCCAGGAAAGCCGGCAAGGCCACCTTGGGCAGACCGTCAGGCATCAGCAACCAACCGTGATCCGTGACCACTCTGACCTGTTTCCATCCCGCATCCAGGAACTGCAACACCCGGTCAGCGGCATTCATCACCTCAGTTTTCATTCTGGCAGGCAGATCATCTGGGTGAGCGTGTCCGTAGGCATCAATCTGGCCGAACTCTGCCCATCCGCCATGTTCGGCCCCACTTGGAAAGAGCGTTTCTCCCTGTTCCAAAACCTCCACGCCTTCTTTGGCGATGGCATCACGCAAGACTGGCGCTATCGCCGGCTTTATTCCCAAGAATGGTGCGAAATCGTCCCCTGTCTCGCCATGAATTGTTCCCCTGATTTTCATGATCGCCGGCTTTGCGGTGGCAGTGACCGTGGGCAGCGTCGAAAGTCTAAATCCCACCTTCGTAATGACGCCGCGTTGCTCCAGCTCTTCCGCCAAGGCCGCACCTACGTCAAATCGCAGTCCATCGACAAATAGAACGCATACATCTCGCTCGCCCACAATCGGCGGAGAACCTAACTTGCCGGCCTTTTGAACCAATTCCTGAAAGTGACGGGTCGATGCATCGAGCCACGGCTCATAGAGTGCCCGGACAGCACGCTTCATGATCTCGGCATCGGATGTCGTTTCACGGAATCGCGACAATGCATCGAGCGCGGCCTGATCGCATCGATAGCCATCCGCCGAATAGGCCGCAGCCGCGGCATCAATGGTTGCGCCTCCAATGGGAGACTTGCTCAGTTTGGCAAGCGCGACTAACGGTTCCAGTGCCAATGCCCATGGGCTTTGATCCGACCGAGCCCAAACCCAGGAACGCCTTTCTTTGTGCTGAGTCTCAAGCGCCATCACCTTTGCTGCGACTGTAGACTGATCGAGTCCTGCCACTCCTTCTAGTGCTTTCCTCAACTCGCCTTCAAACGTTTCGTTAATGGCCGGATTCCGAGAGGCATCGATTGCCAGGCTCGCCGGCGAACGAAGGAGCTTTGTCACACCCGGATACGAGGTTGGCGATTCGCAGAACCGGAACCAAACCGGGTCCAGGGGAACATGTCCCTCGGCAAGAGCTTTGATGGCAGCGTCCGGCCCATCGGCAGGGTCAATCTGAAACTCAGACTGGCAGCGGTTCCTGAACGAAACCCATCTCGCCGCTTGTGTCTGTTCGAAGCGCTCCGGAGCATTCAGCCATTGCAGGAGGTCACGTATCGGATCGGCAACGGAAAGGCGGTCAAAATCGTCCGCATCCAGTCGTTTCCCCGCAAATGTCTTCACATCCGCGTCGGCCAGAAGCGTCAACGCGCGCCCTATCGCCTCCTCAGTACGACGATCCTGCGTTACGTCTAGGCCCAATCCTTCTGCTGACACCAAGAAAGCCATTACTGTCCAATCACGGCCGTTCGACTGATGCCACACACGACCGCGATATTGCAACTCAATCAATGGAGCCAACTGCGGTGGACACTCGGCAGCAGCCCGGAGAGTCTGGCGACTAATATTCGGCAAATAGATAATCGGCGTTTTGTCTGCCGGCGCGGCCTCGGGAACGGTCCTGTCCACAATGCATTTCAGCCATATCGCCGGGCCAGTGCGTTCGATGGGGAGATATTCACCATATGTGAAGAACTCTGGCATCACGGAGCGAAGCTGCGGTGCCAGAGACAACCACTCTCCGGTTGCATCAGTCCACACAATAGCGACAGGGGCAACTTGACCTTCAGGCACGCGAAGGCACTTTGCAAAGGATTCTCGCAGTCTATCGAGCAACTTCATGAGAGCCCTCGCGCGCGCCGCTTTTCATCAAGCGAAAGATGGTAATCGTTGATTCGATCAGTAGATTTCGCAAACCATGGGAACTCCTTTGGATCGCGAGCAGGCTCCTTACCACGGTCTTTCGTGTACTTAATATTGGGAGTCGCCCGGAGAATGCCCGGCTTCGTGGCCTTGTATAGCTTGGCTTCGGTAATCCATGGCCTGATGTTCATGCGGACACCGTCATTCAAGTCCGGCTGCCAGCCGATTGCCTGCTTGTCGAGCGCCTTCCAGCGGACGAAGATGTCGTAGGACTCTTTGCCTTCATAGATTTTTTTTAGTTCGCCTTGAAGATGCTCCGCAGCAGCTAGTCTCCTGTCTGCGCCTTCCACTCCATTCTGTACATTCAGTTTCTGTCGAGTGAGCCAATCGCCCAGGTAGGAGAAAATCAGTTTCTCTAAATTCCTCAAGTCCAGCTTGCGATAGTTGACGAGTGCGTGAAACCCGTCCTTCAGACCATCCCAGATGTGCCAGACGAATGGGCGCTGAAGAAACATTTGGCAGTGCTCCTCAAAGAATTCATCGCGTAGCCAGTCTTCTAGCGTTGCTGACTTCTTGCCCAAGAGAAGCCGAGGAAGGTTGTAATCTTTGCCAAAGGCTGCTCTCAGCAGAGTGCGGAGGCGGGTTCCAGCGTCTTCTGCCCCAGCGACAGAAGAAAGGCATACTATTCCATCCTGCGCAGCGTATGCTTCGAGATCATCGTGATCAAGTGCAAGACACTCTTTAAAGCTCGAACCTGTTTGACGTGGCCAACAATAGCCGGTTAGGCGAGCAACCGCAACCTGAAGTGGGTTGTCGGAGCCCTTTGGGTTTCCATTAAAGAGCCACTGAGTTGGATCGCTGGAGAACGGCTCAGGAGGACCACTCGGATATTGCTCTTCAGCGACAAGTTGCCAATGATCCAGGTCGAATGGAACTTTTAGAAGAGTTAGAGTTGGCACCTTCAGTGACTGGTCAATCCGCCTCACATGCTCACGAAAAGTAGGCGAGGAACAGAAGGCCCAAATCGAAAGCGCGTGCTCAGGCTTGATGGGAATAATAGCCGCGGTATTTTCATCGAAGAGTTCTCCCGTATAAATGCTAGACGGGAGGCTTCTCATTTGAGTCATAGCGACGCCGTTCGATCCCCACGCCGGCTCACCCCTGATCCAAGCGCCTACGCCTGACTCACCCAACCGCTCCGCCACAAACTTATAAAGGGAGCCGTTACCGTTCTCCCACAACACGACCTCGTTTCTAGCTCCATACGGCTTTGTCTCCGTCACGGCTCCTTGCAAGAAGGCCCACTTACTGGAGCCGAGTTCCGCGACTTCCCAGAAACAACGGTTAAACCTCATCAAGTCGCCTGTAGAAATGCCTTTATACGAACGCGCAAAATTTTCTAGCAACGGTCCATCCGTTTGACGAGACCTTGCAATCCGAGCATCTGGATTCGACAGTTGGGCGATTTGGTCGGCTTGTGAGAGGGGACCGGCGAGCAGCTCACGCTCCTTGCTGCTCGGCGATGGCAGGTCCACAACGTCTACAAAGCTAAACCTGGAATCTCCCAAGGGCTTCTGTTTAGTCAGGATCATCATCGCAATGAACGCTCCCGCAGCCTGCGGGCTGTCGAAACTGTGTTCTCCCAAATGCACAACAAAATTCCAGGTGAGCGAGTTAAGCAGCCTCCGCCGAAAGCCTTGGAACGGCCCGAGATAGAGCCACGTTTGCGTAGTCACAACCGCAGTCGTTCCGCCAGGTTCTGTGAAGGAGAGACAGCGATCAACAAAGCAGGTCGCCAAGTCTGATTTCGAATCGGAGTGAAATTCCTCGCAATAGCTAGCCAGCAGTGGACCTTGCTTAGCACGACCTAAGTAGGGAACATTCGTCGCAACTAGCGTAAAGGAATTCGCAAGAATGCGAAACGAAGCCAATACTCCTTGCGCCGCGATTGCCAATTCGCGGTCTTCCTCGCTCACTCCCTCTGCACTGAGGGCTTTCTCCAGGAGCGGAAGTACCCGCTTAGCTCCGGCCGCATAAACGTTCGCTTTGAGACGAAGCGGATCAATGAGGCTTCCAAGTGTTGGAGCGTCCTTGAAGAGGGAATAGAGTCTGCGCATACCTTCCCCCGCCAAGCCGTCACTACCCGCCAACTTCACCCACTCCTCTTCCTTCGCATTAATGCCCAGTCCTGAACAGGCAAGGTTCAACTGCGGCAATTCGAGGTGCCCATCCGCCAGTTTCCACGCGGTCAACGCGAGGTTGAAGGCCGCAATTTGGCTGCACCGTGGGTCGAGCTCCAGCCCGAACAAATTGTCACTCAATACTTTCACAATCGCTTCCGTGAGCGGCAGGCCTTCTTCGGCGGCCCTCATGCGGGCGAGGATGGGTAGCGCAAAGGTTAGGAAGTGTCCGCTGCCCATGCACGGATCGAGAACCTTTAGCTCCTTTGCTGCTTTTGGCCACCCTTCATGAGCACCGCCTGCTGGCGTACCGTCATCAGTGATCCGCAGATAGGTCCAGGTATATCCAGGCAAATCGGACGAACCTCGCCGAGCCGTCCACCACGCACCAAGAGTGTTTTCGAGTAAGAACAACACCATGTAGTCTTCGGTAAAGAGCTGGGTCACGGGCGCCAGTTCGTCTGCACCTATCTTCACTTCCGACCGATTTACTTCGTCTTTCGCATCCTTCTGCCAGAACTGATAAACCCACCCAAGGCTGTCGTCGGCGAGAAATATCTCTCGCGGAAGAGAATTGAGCTTTGCTTCCAAATCTCGGCGTTTTTCAGGCGAGAGCGGAACCCGGAGAGCCGGATCGTCAGATCGAAATACCTCGCGAAGCAACATGCGCTGCGCGTACTCCGCGGCCAATTCAATCCAGTCGCACCCCTTTCCGAGTGCGAGTTCCTTGACCTCATCCAGCGTCAAGGCCACCCCATGTTCCGGATGCATCAATAAGTCATTCTCAGCAAGGAACCGAGCAAAGAGGAGACGGTGCCAGTGTTCGTATGCTACCGCCTGTTTTAGATGGTTAATAGTCTGCGTTCCTCGTTGCAGGTCGCGCTTGTCTCCTAGTTGCCGGCCATGTGCGCGGAGTTGATTTCTCAGCGTCCGCTCCTCGGGCGTGAGGGAGGTGTGAGGCTCATGACGATCTACAGCGAGCCGCTTTAATGACTGTTCAGCGCCATCCTCGGCAATCTGGCGAGCGCCGTCGGTCCCGGCGATAGTCCGCTCAAGCAAGCGGCGAAGTTCCCTGGAAAGACTTGGCATAGTTATTGAACCTGAACAGGCCCTTTCTCAATTGCTTCAAGTAGCGTCTTCTGCTGCCGCTCGGCCCATTGCCGAACTTCGTCGGGAGTCTTGAGCAGCGACTTTTCAACGCTGACACCTTTGACTTTCGGCTCCAGCAAACTTGCTGCGGCATTGAGGGCGTGCGTCACTCGGCCCGACACTGCATCTGCTTCGGCCTTTCGAGTAGCAAGATTCCGCGAGTCGAGCGCCGCCAGAATGGTTGCGTCGCTCGCAGTATCGGGCTTCGTGGGTGCCACAATTCCAACATCGCCAAGGATCTTCTCTTGCTGCTGAGAAGTCAGCTTCTGCCAGGTTGGGTTCGTAACAAGCTGCTGGATGCCCTCGTTATGCGCCGCCTCGTGGGCCGCGTGAGCTTCATTCAACGATTGCCGCAATGAGTCGGTGAGCGTAGACCTCAAGGCAGGTATCGGGTCCGTGGCATCCACAAGCAGACGTTGCGTTCGGATCGCCTCCACGTGTTCGCGAGCTGCTTTCGCTGTTGCGAGAGCGGCAGCGTGTGCGGCCAAACCTTCTACTGTTTTCCATGCTGGTTGACGTTGGGCAATCAGCGCCTTTGTTTTCTTCCACTCGGTAATACGCGCCGTGATGGAGTCGGCATTGTCGCGGAGAGCGGCGAGCCTGTCATTGCCGACTTGATTCTGAACGTCTTCCAAATCCGTCACTGAGGGCACCGGTGGCAACGGCGCAATACCGCCGGCCTGGCTGGCCAGCGTAATTGCGGCCCGGAGAAAGTCGGCGGCCCTTTCGTTTTCCTCGCCAGAAGCGCATTTCACGTCAAGCGATTGGAAGAGCTTGCGCAACTTGAGGCGATCCTCGACGGAGATGTTCGTCTTCTCAAGGCGGAATTCTGCTTTTGGGATTCGGTTTTGATCAAGTTGCCCACGTTCCACCTGTGTGCCATTCAGTGTTGCAATAAGCTGTTGGCAACTATGAAGCGCAATTAACGCGGCATCCACCGCATCCCGAGGCCAGCCAAATGGCGCAGCTTCGAGTTCCTTGCGAATTTGTGTACCTGTCTTTCCGGAGCCAACCGTCTGGCGCACTTGCTGGCAGACGGGATGCTGTTCAATCGGACCTTCATACTTCAACGGCTGAAATGGCTGCTCATGGGAAGCACGGGCTCGTTTGATACAGCTTTCCCAAGCCGACGCGGGGGCATCCGCTTTGCTGAACTGCGGGAAAAGCCTTATCAGGGAGTCCTCGCCTGCCGATTTCAGTTTTACGTCGAGAGCAAGCCCAAAGACTTCGCTACCGCCGCCGCGGAAGACCTTGGCCGCGCCAACAATGTCGGTGATGAGGTTGTTGCGCGCGGTCTCGGCAAGTTTCTTCCGGCTCTCCATGGCACTCTTTGCCAGTTCGCCCTCCTGAGTGGCCGGCGCACCTTTTGCCTGGATGGTCTGATTGGCCGCCTCATAGGTTGCGATGGCGCTTAGCAGGTCTTCGCGTGATTTCTTCGGAATGAACACATAGATAGTCGGCGAGTCCATGCCTGCGGCAATAGCCGCGTCAGTCATCGCCTTCTCTGTCGAGGAAAAGCCATCGCGAATCCAAACCGGAATCGAGTCGCCGCTCACTTGCGGCGGGTCTTGTCCCCGGTACGTCACTAGGGCTCGGCTGACTTTTGCCTGCCCCTGAATCAGCTTGATCCCTTTCAATCCGTGATCGATCTCAGCCGCCAAAAGCTGATCGCGCTGCTCATCGAAGTCTGCGGCATTGTTCTTGAATTTAGTCTCTCGCTTGCGAAACTCGTCGTCCCATGCGCGGCCTTCCTCGGTCTGGATTCGGTACTCACTGCCAACCCGCATGAGAACACCATCGTCGGCCAGGGAATCAAGTTGCGAGGTAACTTCAGACCGCAACTTCCCGTTGTCGGCAGTCAGATCCTCGACGAGAAGATCAGCAATATGTTCGGCAGTCGCCCGAACGCCGATATCGACACCCGACTCCGTTTTGAGCTGTCCGATTAGAAACGTAAGGCCGCAGATGCGCTGTGCCAAAGGGTTCGGGAGAGAACCGATTCGATCATAGATTCCGCGTGGCAGGACGCCGGTGCCGATGAGTTTTGACGCAAGGATGGAATAGAGTTGATCGGCGGGAATGACCGTACCCAAAGGAAAGTCAGCTAGCTTCTCCAGTGATTCATGGATGATTCCGAGCTGAGAGCGCAATTGACTCTGGGTTCCGACTGCGTCAACCTGCCGGAAGCATTCCTCCCAAAAGCGACGGCGCACTGGCAATAACGGGTAGTCGTCAATGATCGTGTTCTGATCTGAAGTGCGCTGTCCGATTTTTGTGCCTTGCAGTTGCCGAGATACTTCGCCGGCGTGGTGGCTCAATAGCTTCTCTACTTCGGAGCGTGCCGTGGGCTTTTTCTGAAGCAGCACTTCCCGAGTAACAACTTCCACATCTGTGTCGGAAAGCTGAACGCGGATAAGAAATCGATCCAGCATCTTGGCGAGGAGCTCCTGACCTGTCAGCGCCGACTGGCCGGCGGCCACAAGCATCACCTGGCTATCGAGTTGCTTCGAGAGAACTTCTGCAATTTCGGTGATGGTGACGGATCGATCGACAGACGTACCAATATATTGCTGAACCTCGTCGAGAATGAATATCGTGCACGGCAGTTTTCCCCCTTTGCCGGCGCGCTTTAGTACACGCTGAAAAGTGGAAAGAAACTCTGCCGATGTGAGGTCGGCAGTTCGAAGGGGGAACTGCTTTCGAAGAGTCTCTCCGACTTGCGCCTTGCTGGAGGCTAGATTTGGGTCACACTGCAAGAGTGATTCGCGAATGATAGGGCTTACATAGAGGTCGCTTAGTTCCTTTTCCCAAGACTTTCCCGCGGCTTCGACTGCGCCTTTTACAGTGTCAAGAAATCCTTGATCTTCAAGCCAGAGTTGAAAATGAGCCAGCTGATATTGATCAGGGAGGTTCACTGCGCGAAATAGGATCGCCAGCACTGATTGACGGACAAGATCCGATGTACCGGAAGGCAGCGTACCGGCAGCGGCTATGAGACCGCCTGACTTGCGCCCAGCAATATCGAGCTCAAGAAGAGCGCTACGCACATCCTGGGGCAGGTCTGGGACCAAACTCCTCGCGGTTGCTCCATCTGGGAAAGCGGTGTCTTGCCACAGATGGCAGAGCATCTTCAGAAGATGCGATTTGCCGCTTCCATAAAAGCCGCTCACCCATGCGGCCTTTTGGCTGGACTGGGACTGGCCACGAAGGAATGAGTCGAGTATTCGCGACATACCGTCACCATACTGACCCTTGCAAACGAAGCTCTCGAGTTCGCCTCGTAACTGTGCCAACATCTTTTCATCAGCAGCCTCGTTTTGAATGCGAGCCTGCCCGTTGTTGGCTAGCGGATTTTGCGATGGATCACGAAGAAGAACGTCTTTCAGTAGCATTACGCAAGCCCCACGCTATCTAAAGTGATTGGCGCTGCAAGATAGTTCCATCCGTCCCGTGCATCAAGGAGACGGTAGTTGTTTTGCTCGTATTGACCCGGGAAGAAGATTACGAGACGGCCCCGGATCGACGGCTCAACCAATTTTAGAACCTGTGAAATCCGCGTAAATCCAAATAGACCACCGACTCCGAACACTGAAACGACGGAATTCTCGGCTACATCGGTCCGACTCAAAACGGATCTGATTTTGCTCGCGACGAAGCTGGTGAATTCCGATTCTAGTTTGAGCTGAAGGTCGTCTGGAGATTCGAAGTATGCATCCCGGTATTCGGATGCCGCAATCCATTCGGCGAATGCAGGGGCTACATCCACTTGAAACCAGTCGTGATTAGCCTGCTTGGTGACGATCTCGAACTCATCTTTGTGCGCCAGGATATCTCTTTCGAGCTCTTTGTCGTAGACGACAATGATCACTCGTTGCGAATCTGCGATCGTTCTCTGCCAAGCGGTAGTTATGTGCTGGCCGTACGATTTAGCAAGTTGTTGGATCCGACTCATCGTGTGCTCCCTGTGGAGCGAGGATCGAGACGATTCAAGCTGAGGTCAAAGACATCACCAGCGACCCGCAGGTCTAATAGTCCAAGCCGCTTCGCCTCGACGGCAAGATTCAGAGCTTGAGAGGGGCTGCAATCGAGCGTTCTGATCCACCCAGACGCGAGGAGTTCCTCTCCATGGAAACCTGAACCCACTCCGAGAAAAAGAGCGAATGCGACTGCTCTCGGTGTCGGCTGAATTTTTCGACGAATCTTGAACGTCCGGCCACTCAGGTGGCCGGATTGGCTCCAAGAACTCGCCGTATTCCGAATTACCTTGTCCAGAGTGGCATCGCTCAACCGGTCTGCAACCTTCTCCCGAAGTCCCTCTGCCATTGACTTGCGGGGCATCTCGATCCCCTCAGCTAACGGCACGATGGCTTGCGCAGTTGCCAGCAAGAGCGGATCGCGAGCAAGAGCAGCCAGGATTGCGAGCTGCGGTCGTGAGACCGGGTCGGCATCCCAAAGTAGACGAAGTATTCGGAAGATCGGAACGTCAGGATCAAGGGCGTATAGCTCGCTGAGCCTTTGAAGGGAGAGACGACGCGTAGAAATGGTCGGCTTGCGAAGGCAATTGGCGTCGATTACAGCGTCCGCGTAATCTTTTCGAGAGCCATCGGGAGGCACCGCATTCAGGACCGACGTGAGCTCCGCGAGCATCATCGTTCTGCTTGAATGGGTACCCTTGCTGCCAACCCGGAAGCCAAGAGCCGGGTCACATTTTGCACCGAAAGAAAGAAGCATAAATCCTCGCCGGCAAACCTGCCGGCCTTATGAGAATGAAAAGCTTGTCTGTTTGTATTCTTGCCGAGGTCGGCTGTCAAGAACAAAATTCATTGCGCCGGCAAGTTTGCCGGCGAAAGAGATCTACAAGGCGGTCGCGGTACTCTCCTGCGCTGCCGGAGACACGCTCGTAGACTTCTGGAAGCTCCGCTCCTTTGGTCTGGCTGACATCGAAGACATAGGCGCGAAATCCAACAAAAACGGCCTGATTCTGAGTGCGGACGTCCTTTTCGGCTTTCTCGTCTTTCTTACCGGCGAATCCCGATCACGGGTGCCAAAATGCGGATGCCACTCTCTACCTTTCTGACTTTGCGGCCAAGCTGGTTCAACGCATACAAGCCAGCAACGCGAGTTGCATCCGGTTTCTGCCTCGCAATCTCCGGAATGTTGCCAAAAACTGTTATTGTGAAAATCTGCCCATTGCGGAGATGTAGGCGGTGAAGGCTTCTGAGTGTCCTTGCTCCAACTGCTCGATGAGTCCTTGCACGTTGGCCGCGATTACTTCTTTCGCGGTCTGCCTCTGCCTCTGCTTCTGCTCATTGTTGGTGTTGGCGGTGGACTGCTCGACGGCTGCGATGGTGGTGTTCATGGGTGCTTCCTCCTTGGGCTTTTGCACTGGCCATTACCCTCAAATCGGGCGGCGGCGTGTACATACATGCCGAACGCCTCCTGGCGAAGGCGGGGGTAGCAAGCGCAAGGGGCGGTGATCTCCCACCCTTGGAACGAAGCGAAGCGGGAGTGGAAAGGGCGCAGCGAAGCGGAGGGCTACAGAAGCGAAGCGGGAAGCCTGGGGAAACCCGTTGCAGGCGCGAGGGGCGGACTCCTTAGGAGCTTTTGCTGTCGTTGTTGCTTTTCAGAAGATCAGGGCTGGCGTTTCGGGCAGAAACAGGCCCGCTCAGGAGGGTGGCGAAGGACCGCAGGCCGCAGACAGGGAGAATACTTCCTCCCAATAACCGGAAATGATCGGGGTCGCAAAAAAGAAGAACTTCGATGATTCGGACAGAACTTCTATCCCGGCTAATCTTCTATAGTTATCAGGTCCCCTCAAACAGACCATATTGGGTGATCTCATGAAGAAAGAAACCGGGCCTGTGCTGAAGCAATTCTCATTTGGCGGCTGCGATATTGGCCGTACGAGTCCGCCGCTCACGGAACTGAGTCCCGCAACTTCCGTCTTGAACGTACGAATCGGGTTCGAAGAGGCCCTGAAACTTCATTTGGCGATTGGCGAGTGTATCCGAAAGCTAAACTCCTACAAGAGAAGCACCACAGCCGGGAAGCGCACGGCTCTAAACATTGCGATTCACTTAACAAAGAACCGAGTAACTGTTAACGAAACGCTAGTGCCTCTTGTTGGCTCGTCGGCTCTCCTACAGAATAAGTCGGTCGTTCCAACCAAGGAGAGCCTGCAGCAAGACACGCAGAAGAACCAATCGACCGTGGCAACTCGGAAAGGCTTTCTCAACCTCCCCCTGCCATCGGAGAAAACGAGGCTAGACGCCCGATCAAAGTACAACGGCGCCGAGTTCGAAATCATAAAGAAAGGACACGTTCCCGTCGACGACGACAAGTGGTTCATATACTTCGATGAGAAGCGCCGCCAACTATTTTTCCATCGAACATGGACCGGATTCTGCGTTTACCGAGTCACGCTTCGTCCGTTTAGCGGTGGATGGGAAATTGCGGAGACATGGGTCAATCGTGATTCGGAGCAATATGAAAGTACTGACCCAACGTATGATGCCGCCGTTCTTCTCTGGCTAATTGACGTTTTCCTACTCGACAAGGAACGCGACTTTCCAAGCATCGGCACACCTGAATAACAAGAGCAAAGAGGCTCCCACACAATGAAGATTTCCACGATTCTTGACAAGGTTGATGAAAACCAGCTCTTCGTTCCGGCATTTCAGCGTGAGTATGTCTGGAAAAGGGATGACGCAAAACAGCTCTTAGATTCGCTCATCAAGCAGTATCCGACCGGAACGATGCTCACTTGGGAAACAAATGAACCGCCTGAACTCAAAGGTCCGTATAAGTATGACGCGAGACAGGGCGCAGTGAGGATTCTTCTGGACGGGCAGCAACGCGTCACAACCTTGTATATGCTCATTCGCGGGAAGATCCCACCGTACTACACCACTCCCGAGATTACGAACGACACTCGGGGACTCCACGTGAACGTCGAGACTCGCGAACTGGAGTATTACTCTCAAAGAAAAATGGAAAACGATACACGCTGGCGGAATATCACCGCAATTTTCCAGAAGACGGTTAGAGCGAAGGACATTTATCGCGACCTTGAGCAGAAAGGCGAAACCGTCGATAGGCCGCGAGAGGATTTGATTGATGACAACATTCAAGCTATCCAGAACATCCTCGATCGTGACTTCCCAGAGCAGACTATCCCGATAAAAGCCTCCATCCGCGAAGCCATTGACATCTTCTATAAGGTTAACGCGAGCGGCGTTGCACTAACAGACGCAGAACTTGCATTGGCGCAGATCTCAGGCTACTGGCCTCAGGCTCGTGACATTTTTAAGAAGCGGCTCGCCACGCTGGCTGAAGTTGGGTTCGTCTTCAAGTTGGATTTCATCGTTTATGTGCTTCTCGGCTGCCTATATCACATGGGCTCGGACATGAGGAAACTTCACGGCTCAGACAACAATCAAAAACTGAAAGACGCTTGGGGGCGATTAGATAAGCAAGTTCTGGACTACGTCATCAGTTTGCTACGGTCAACCGCGTATATTGACCACACAGAAGAGATCAATTCCATTTACGCGCTCGTTCCCATCATCGTGTACTGCTTTGACAAGAATGGGCAGCATCTCTCAGACGTTGAAATTCGCAAAATGGTGAAGTGGTTCTACTATTCGCAGGTTCGTACTCGGTACGTCAGTCAACTTCCACAAAAGCTCGACCGTGATTTGCGAATAGTGTCGGAATCACAAAACCCGTTCGATGAGCTCCTTTCTGTCATAGCAGAAGAACGTCGGTTACCCATCGTGGCTGAAGAATTTGAGGGTCGTGCGATATCGCACCCGCTTTTCGGGCTGATGCGGTGGTATTTTAAGAAGCGCGGAGCAGTGTGCTTTTCTACCGGGCTGGCGATTCGGCAAACAATGGGGAAAAAATACCAACTGGAAAATGATCACATCTTCCCATATTCGAAGTTAGAAAAGATCGGATACGGAAAGGGGAACCGAGTCAAATACGCACTGGCGCAAGAGCTTACCAATCGGGCAATTCTCACGCAGTCTGCAAACCGAACGAAGTCGAATGCCGATCCAGACGGCTACCTTAAGAGTGTGCAGAACAAGTTCCCAAATGCGCTTGCATTGCAGTGTGTCCCGACAGATCAAAGCCTGTGGACACTGGCCAATTACGAACTCTTTTTGAAAACCCGTCGAGACCTGTTGACAAAGGAGCTGAATGCCTTTCTGGAGGGAATCACAGTGACAGAAGAGGCATCGATTCCTGTCTCAATTGAGGACATGATCTTGGAAGGGGAAAGCGATGAAGTGGAGTTCAAGTCGTCATTGCGCTGGGACTTCAAGCAGGAAATGGTGAATAAGAAGCTCGAAGAGGTCATTGTTAAGTCTGTTGCGGCATTTGCAAATGCGCAGGGTGGGACTTTGCTAATAGGCGTTGATGACGAAGGCACAATCCTGGGACTGGAGCGCGATTACGAGAGTCTAGGAGATGCAGATCGGGACAAGTTCGAGCTTCACCTTCGGAATATCTTGAATCAACATTTCGGAACGGCAATCGTAACAACACGGATTCAGATTCGTTTCCACATTGTCGACGATAAAGAACTGTGTCAAGTCGAGATCGCCTCATTTTCGGCGCCTGTTCTGGTGAAGTTTGCAGACAAGAACGGGCAGGTTCAGGAGCGCTTTTACGTCCGGAGTGGCAATTCGTCTCAGGAGCTTTCGAAGACCGAAATGCTCGCGTATCTTGAGGAACGAGATTCAAATGAGCGGGAGTCCTGATCATCGGTCGACAGCCGCTCACGAAGGATTTGGCCATTTTCCCGGACCGCGCCAGGATCTGGCCAGTCTTTCGACTCCCTACTGCCTCCTAAAACGAAATGCGGCACACGTACGGCACAAGTGGCCACTGCTGAGAGTTGGCTTTTACAAGTGAATAAGTGGAGGGAGGACTGACGGGGGTTCAGTGCCACCAGTCGACACGCAGATGCGATACGGAAATGTGACGACAAGCCAGTACTTATAATTCCTCGAAGAGGGCGGGCGGCCAAGGCCGAGATAACCGCTACTTTTGGACAATCGTCGCAGTGGCTTTCGTTGGAATCTCGTTCTTCGGGCCTTCAACAATAAATTGCATGTCGTTCGTGCTCATGGTGTTGTTGGTCCACGCAGTTTCTGCGAGAGACAGATAGACGATCTTGATGTGCCATTCACCTGCAATGGCAGCGTCTGGAAGCTTCGTGTGCAGACAGAATTCGGTGCGTTCCTTGTTTGTCGCCTCTCCAGAGGAAACGGCGATCTCCTGATCCGTCATGACTGGTGAAAGCCGGACACTGAAGTTGGCACCCTCTGGGAGTGGCTCATTGAGGATCATTTTGAATGTCAACTCGCTTCCGGGGTGGAAGTGAACCTGATCTGTAACCATCTGCGCCGATGCTCGTTTATCCTGCTGCGCAATTGCGGAGGGTGAGAGGTAAAAAAGAGATGCGAGGGTGACGGTGAGAAGAGCGCGGCTGTTCCGATTCATATTTGTTTCCTCCTTGTTCTTGGGGCGCTTGACGGGCCCTGGTTTGCACTCCCGTTGATGTTGGTGCAGTCCGCCGACATACCCGCGCGGAAACTGCCTGCATGAAGCGATGGTGCAACTTTAGGTCTGCGGGGTCGACGCTCATGGCGCCGCCCCTGAACTCCAATTAGACATGGGCGGTTTACGGCTGCCCCAAATTGGATTCCTGCGCTCCTAGGTGGCGTGTAGAAGATCGGCGACCTGTGCCTCGCCAAAACTCCATTCGACGAGAAATTGAATAGAAGTCCCGATGTCTTAACGGTTAAGAGCCGGTTGGATCCCCCCGACTCGTGTTAGGTGAAAAGCTATGAAAATAAAGGCGGACGGGATTTTGGCGAGGCACAGGGCTAAGGTGGTCGGAAGGGATTGAATCACAGACCTCGTTTTGAGCCGCGCGAGTTCTCCTAGTTCTACGAGTCTCAAGCTAGGCGCTGGTTACGAGGAGCCTCTCCGTTTTCCCTCGTTGATGTAACCCATTCAATCATTTGTGCTCAGAAGGCTATTCGATTGAGTATGGTAGATTCAACACCAAGAACATCTCGTTTGAAGGACGATTCTGCCAGTGATCGAGTTCCAAAAGCCCGAAAAGCGCAAAAGCGGCTGGCGGAGCTTCTTCAAGCGACTTCAGAGTCAGCTTTTGAATCTAATCGAAGAGGCGGTTGGGTCAATAGCTGCAATCCTCCTGATCGCAACAGTGGACTTTGTGATTAAGAGAGCGCTTGGAGTCGATGCCAAGTTTTTTGGTTATATACCGGTACAATGGGTATTTGACTCTGCACACCTAGCTGTGGTTCTTCGGTTGGTATGGCGGATCGTGAAGAGGTTCAATAAGTGATGGCCAAACGGTTTATGACGGTAACAATCGATTACATGGCTTGGGCAATTGGCGCCATGTTGATTAGTAGTTTTGTTTTTTCTACGTTGAGTTACATAGTCCAGGATACCAGCGGCGTCAAACGTCTTGCATCCATTGTGACTGTGTTCGCTTTCTTGGCTTTGCTAACCTCGGTGATCGTGAACCTGAGAATTCGCTATATAGATAGGCACCCCACATCGTGGGGTGAGCCAAGTAGAGGAAGGCATCTCCTTCCGTTCGGGACTTCTTCAATGGGTCACGCAATTTCAAAGACTTTTTCCTTTGGAAACTCGACGTATTATTGCCTCGCACTGAACAAGGATTGGTACGAGAAAGATCGCCAGTTGGAAGGATCAGATCATTTCAAGATTGAAATGCGCGAAGATCATTTTTGGAGCAAAACAGAAAGAGATCCAAGCATTCACTATTTAGTGAGTGGCATTCGATTTCACGAGGCGGAATTGCGCTCATTGGGCGTAGAACACATCATGATCCATGGGGGATATAACGCTCAATTCTCTGGAGATTACATTCAAGCAAGAAATGCAGCCAATATGATATTCGTGATTCTGCAATGTAATTCATGGACCACTCGTATTGCCAATCGTCGGTCTCAGGATTTGTCGCTAATCAAGCTGTGGACTGACAGTCTTGCGAAGATCGTCGGTGTCAAAGAGAACATCGTTTCAGTCAAAGCGTTGGCGAGTCCCGATTCCGTTATCAAGGATGATGAGATCGTCGGAGTTTTTTGAACATTGGATCACATTCGGAAACACTGAGCTTCGGAGTTGCTGAGCTCTTCCCGGCGTCGTAGCCTGGGCGCTCATGTGTTGGCGTAAGACGACTGGGCACGATGCGGACCCGTCTCGCCATCCCCATGAAGAATTTGAGGTTGTCAAATCTGTAAGCATCTAGCGCGAGGCGGTTGTATTTGGCCAAACGAAGTCGGCACGCAAGGATGTCTATCGCCGGAAATATGTAGGAATCCTGGATGTTCTCATTGTCAGGCTGAAGGCGTGCAACTATCGTAATCGTCGGCCGATTCATCCAGTCGAAGCGGCGTCAGTTGCGGGAAGCTCCGAACGTTGTAAGCCGGACATTTCCGGACATCGACCCACGGCACGACGCGGTTCCACCCCTACAATCTTTCCGGGCGGTGTGCGACGTGCAACCGGTATTCAGGCGGCATGACATATGAGTACGGCTTGGAGCTCCATCAGCGATTCGGCGCGGGCCTTTCGGGTCAGATGGGGTAAACGGAGCAAGTATATTCCTACTGGCTGGGAATGTGTTGCTTTTCTTTGGAGATTCGATAGGGCGAAGGAATTGCCTTGTGACCTCGCTAAGAACCGCGTCGAACTCGTCAAACTTGAGCCATTCAATTGATCGAACGCTACACTATAAAATTCGGCCCGGCCATGAGCCAGAAAGAACTTGAGAAGGCGCTGCACGGGTACCTAACCCCGCACGATACTAATAAACTTTCCTTGATGAAGGCGCGGATCGATGTCGTCGCTGACTTTGAGGACTTAAAAAAGATTGCCGCCGCTCTAAAAGACATTGTTAACGCGGAGAACCGCGATGGTTCCCGTCATCCGAAACTATATAGGTATCGCCTGCTCCTTCGGCCATTTGTTTGAATGACTGAATTGCTTCAAATTTGTGCGCGCTGATCGCAGGCCACTGAGAAGTCAATCTAATATGTTCTCCTGCACGACTCGGACAGGGTCGTGCGCGTGAGCACATTACTGACTATATGTGTCACCATTTTTCGAATTTTAAGTGATTTTTATGACAACAATAAATCACATTTTGTCCTCGTGAAGTTGTCCTGAAAATTCAATGTTTTCTTGACCGTGATGCGCACAGAGATATACTGAATTATCTGAGGAGTAGTTCAAATATGTGCGCGGTTCCAAAGAAAGATGTTAAACCTCGTGGTGACATTACTTTAGGTGCTCGCATCCGCAGCCTGCGGGAGATGCGTGGGATGTCGCTAAGAGACCTTGCGACGGCGGCCGAGTTCGAATATCACAACTTGTCCCGGCTCGAAAACGGCCGGATCGGATACTCGTCGGATTCCATTAACCGTATCGCGCGAGCTCTCAATGTGACCGTTGCTGATCTCTATGCCCAGGGTCCTCCGGTGCCGATTTACTGGATTCCCTGGGCTGACCCGAAAGAGACCAGGCCGTTCATCCCAATTACCAGGCCTGTATCAGATCGTACATACGCTGTTGAAGTTAAAGATGATGCGATGGCTCCGGAGCTCATACGAGGCGATATCGCGATCGTGAATCCTCACTTCGAGGCTCAGCATGGGCGTCTCGTGGCCGCCCGCATTGACACCGAAGAGGGCGAAAAGATCCTGATCCGCCGCGCACAACTCATTAAAAAACCGACCTGGTATCCTTTGCCGGGCGGAAAATCCGAATTTGATTCATACACGGATGAAAGTTTTGTTTGGGAACTCATTCCGAATGACACGCTTCGATATGAATCATTGACCGCCAGCCGTGACACCAAGTGTGAACCATATGGATGTGTAATGACAATCATTCGTAATTTGTCTTGACAGATCACCATTATATATTTAATATGCCGTCAGTGGTGTTTACATGTGTACATTGCCAGTTAAGCACAAGCTGGAGGCCAGCCTTGCAGTAGTACAGCGAGGTGTCAGGCCTAAATCGGAGATTCCTGTCTTTGTGTGCACCTGTGGAACGGGTGCGGCTGCCCCTTCTTCGAGCCGTACCGCTTCCGCCGACAATTGCACCGAAGCGCTGAGCGGCCGTATCGTGAGCCCAACTCTGGGCAATGACAGTAGACCGTTCCTTGGTGAAACGGACTGGGCGTTTTTGGGTCCCGCGAAGAAGGCAAGGCGTGAACCGAATCGAGGTGGCTACATCCGCACGTGGCCCCTCGGCACAAGTGCGGGGTTCATTGCCGATCCTCCACCAGTAGCCTTTGCGTCAGATGA
>Ga0182018_10002239_pt1 | contig 19900 bp, 18 predicted proteins | sample 812P2MmetaG_FD_120490 | JGI IMG/M metagenome (GOLD analysis project Ga0182018, IMG submission 120490) | Permafrost microbial communities from Stordalen Mire, Sweden - 812P2M metaG | ecosystem: Environmental > Terrestrial > Soil > Wetlands > Permafrost | place: Sweden: Stordalen | collected...
CCGACAGATTGCGGAGGCTGCTCAAAACCAAGGCGCCTTGGGAGGCATGAGCCGATCCGGCGCGCTGTCCGAGCCAGCCAAACGCTTCTACCTGTCGCTAAGATTCGTTGAGTCTCCCCTGCAACCAATGACGCTCATGATGACCTTGCAAACCGTACGCACGATCCTGGCCGAACCCGATTGACCCGTTGAACGACGAACAGAGTGGTCGCCAAACTGAAACTATAGCGCCGGTCTCAGTTCCGCTGACAACACCATCCGGTTGGCACTCCGTAACGAGGCCCGCATCTCTGCTTCATCGTTGAATGAACCTGCCGGCAGCAGAATTCCCTCGCACGCCACACGAACAACAGATGCGGCGAAAGGCCAGGGGGCGACCACGATATTCGTCGCGTCGCCGTCCACCACCTCCATGCGCACATCGGTCGGGCCAGCGGAGGCCGGCACCTGGCGAATGATCGCGATACACGGATCGTCCGTGCTGACCGCCATGTCGCGCATCGCGGTGCAGATCGCGATCGACATACGGTCCGCCGTGCGCACCAGGCCTCGGTTACGCTCGATCTCTCGATCGGAAACACCGGCGGAGCACTCGGCGCGGAGGCTCTCGATCAGGCGCCTTTGCACCGCTTCCTGTTCCACGACGAACGCGCGCGCGATCGCGGCGTCCTCCGCCGTTGCCGTAGTGTAATCGAAATACGCGTACAAGCCCGTCCCATGCAGCGATGCCAGCAGTGCTGGATAGCGGCCGAATACCGCGGCCATCTCCGTTCCCCGCCGCCATAGCGCGGTGTGCGTCGGCACCGGAATTTCCCGGAAGGAATGCGGCCGGCCCGTCGCGACGTTCAACGTCGGCGCCTGCTCCCACACCAGCCAGCCGATGTCGTGCTGCTCGGCGCCCAGGCAAACGTCCTCATAAGGGGTGACCGGACCGAATTCGGCATTGCCCCAGGCACGGATGATCTGGCCGGAGATCCAGGCGTGGCTCGGCTGGGAGATGGCGATCATGCCGGCCGGTGTTTCACGAAACATCATGGCTCACCCTCTCTCCCCCGGCCTTGTTCCCAATCACGCCGCCGCCTATCGGTGTCGCACGAGCCTCTCGAACCCGGACCAGCCCCATGTATGTCCCCGCCCACTTCGCCGAAGACCGCATCCCCGTTCTGCACGAGGCGATTCGTGGCTTCGGCCTCACGACGCTCGTCACCCTGACCTCCGGCGGGCTGATCGCCAGCCATCTGCCGATCCTGTTGGACCCCGAACCGGCCCCGTATGGCACCCTGATTGGTCACCTCGCCCGCCCCAATCCGCAAACGCGCGAGGTGATCGGCGAGGCGCTGATGATCTTCCAGGGCACCGACGGCTACATGACTCCATCGTACTACGCGACAAAACGCGAGACCGGGAAAGTGGTGCCGACCTGGAACTACATCTCGATCCATGCCTACGGGGCACTGCGATTCATCGACGATCCGGTCCGCAAGCTCGACATCGTCACCCGCCTCACCGACCTCCACGAAAGTAAACGCGCCGTCCCCTGGGCGGTTTCCGACGCACCCGCCGACTTCGTCCAGGGCATGCTCAACGGCATCATCGGGCTTGAACTGACCATCACCCGGCTCGAGGGCAAGTGGAAAATGAGCCAAAATCGTCCCGCGTCCGAACGTCCCGGGATCGTCGCCGGCCTGCGCGAGGACGGACGGACCGATCTGGCGGATGAAGTGGCTCAGGTTGCCGGCGGCCCTGGGCCGGCGGCATAGTCCCGGGGACTGGCGGGGAACGCGTCCACCTCAAATGAATTCCATCTTTCACGGCGATGTGAACACCGCCCGGGGCCGCGCGCTCGCCTGGGCTGATTCGCTGTTCATCGACCACGCGCTCTTTCGCCTCGCCTACGCCAATTTTGGCACCGTCATTCCGGGCAAACTGTATCGCTCCAACCACCCGACGCCGGAGCGCATCCGCAGGTTCGCGCGGCGCCTGGGCGTGACCACGATCGTCAATCTGCGGGGCGCGACCGGAACCGGTTCGTACCACCTCGCGCGTGACGCCTCCCGGAAACTGGGCATCGATTACATCGACCTCTCGCTCGAAAGTCGCGGGGCGCCGCACCGGGATCGCATCCTGCGTTTGCACGACATTTATCGCGCCATGCCAGGCCCAGGGTTGCTGCATTGCAAATCCGGGGCTGACCGGGCCGGGCTCGCGGCGGGACTGTGTTTGCTGTTCGAGGGCCACTCCGCCAGCGACGCTTTGCGCCAGTTGTCCTGGCGGTTCGGCCATATCAGACAGGCGCGGACCGGCATTCTGGATGCCTTCTTCATGCGCTATCAGCGCGATGGCGAAGGCCGCAAATCATTCTTCGACTGGCTGGACCAGGATTACGACGAGGCGGCGCTGCGCCGCGATTTCCACGCCAACGGTCTGGCGAGTTTCATCAACGACTGGGTGCTGGCACACGAGTAGCCCGCCGGTCGGGTGAAACCTCCATTTGCTACCAATTTGTAAGTCGCCCGCTTGTATTTGAGCATCAGGGCCACCGGGAGAAATTTCGTCGATGCCCCGATTCTTCACGGTCAGATGGCCGCTGTTCGCGCGTCTGCAAGCCGTTTTGTTGTTTCCGGTCAGCGTGCTTCTGGCCAGCGAAATCGCGCGCGTTCAGAGCTACGTCGATGCCACCCTTGTCCCGGGGCTGTCCCCTCTTGGCGACGACCTGGGAGTGTCGGATCACGTGGTTTTTTGGGCCGCGATGGCGATCGTGGTGCTTGTACCGTACTTCGTCGTGCTGCTTGTGGCCGACCGGTTCCTCACAATTCGAAAAGGCTATGCCTTCCTGTCGCTGGCCGCGATCGCCGTCTGGGGCGGCGCGGCGATGCACTTATCCGGCCAACTGGCCTCGCTGCTGCCCCAGACCTTCCTGGATCAACTCATCTGGCGGCCGTTCGATCAGGAAGCCGCGCTCGCCGCCGGCGGCCTGGCGTTCCTGTTACATCTCTGGCCACTCTGTGCCGGGCTGATGGACCAGGGTCAGATCGCGGACCGCCTGATCGACGCGCGGAACCGGGCCGCCTACGAGCGATCCGGCGGCCAGAGGCAACACCTCCAGGATGTCTATTACCGGCAAACGGCCGACTTTCGCGGGTGGCAGCGCCAGGATCAGTACGACGGCCTGGCGGTAGGCCCCAGGGAAAGTTCGGCGGTCAAGGTCATCTCGGCGGTCACCTGGATCGGCGTGATCTCCGCCGGAGCGTTCGCCTGGCACCATTGGGATGACTTCGCCGCCATTAAACACGATCCTTTGCCCGACACGCGGCCGGGAACGCAGGTGGCGCACCACACAGTGCCGCCAGGGACGCCCGCCACGGCGAACGGCATGCCACTTGCCCCAATGAGCATGCCATCCGCCTCTGTCGGCATTCCGATCGTCCCGGTTACGACGGCTCATGATGTGCATGCGATCGCGACAGCGCCAGCGTTGCCCGCGGTGCAGCGGCCCGGCGAGTCGCCCTCGGGATCGCAAGGACCCAATGTCTACACCGGTCCGAATGAGGCGATCGCCGAACGAGGTCCTGACGGTAGCTTCGCGTTCGACGCGGTGGTGAATGGCTCGCACGTGACGATGATGTTCGATACAGGTGCGACGACTGTCGCGATCCGCGGGGAGGATGCCGAGCGCCTGGGAATTAACATGGCGCGGTTGCGTTTTTCCGCGAAGGTGAAGACCGCCAACGGAATCGCGGACGTGGCACCGGTCGTTATCGATACGCTGACGATTGGCGCGATCACGCAACGGCACATCTCCGGCTTCGTGGCGAAACCGGGAATGCTGCAGGAAAATTTGCTCGGCCAGACGTTCCTGACCCGGCTGGCGAGGTACAATGTCGAGGACAACCGGTTGGTATTGACCGGTAAGTAAACCGATCGGGTTTCGCTCTCAGGCTGCTCCTAACACAAGTCGACCGAACGGCTGACTCTTACGTTCCTCCGTCATCCCCGAGCTCGACCCGGGGATCAATCGCGGCACAGTGCTGGTACTGATCCCCGGGTCGAGCCCCAGACGCGCTAAATTAAGCGGTAGAACGCCCGTTTTCCGTCATGGCGGGCTCGTCCTACGGCCGTCATGCTTAATACTGTGCTGGCCACACGCACTTCTTTACCGTCATGGCCGCCCCCGCGGCAGCCTTGACGACAAAAGGAGGCCTGATCCTCCTATTTCGGCGCGTATGGGGTCGAGCCCGGTGACGTTGCGGGGGTCGCGAACGGGTCAGTCATCAGGACCGTTGGATTTACAGGGTCAGCTCGCGGTCCCCCGCGGCGCCGGAATGGGCCCGGACCGGTGATTTGGTCTGCGCCCCGTTGGTTTCGGACGGAGAGCTGCCCCGGGATGTGGCCGTGGCGATTGGGCGGTTGATGTGACGCACGTCCGGGATGGCTAACGGATCGCCGGCGGGCATCTCCGCCCCGGTTCGCCCGTTCGGGACTGAGACCCGGAGCACCCGTGCCTCCTCCGGCCACGGATCGGGCGGCGTAACCGGCGCGTCCGCCTGGCCTTCGACCGCCTCGGCGGGCTCAGGCTCTCGGCTTGTGGCCGCCTTCTGGACGTCCGCCCGTGCCTCGGCCTCGCGGACTTCGTTGCGCTTTTTGGTGCTTTCGTACTGCCTCACCCATTGCAAAAGCGTGCGGCTGATCGAGGTCGCCTGGCCGCGGGCTCGCGCGCTTTGCGCCGGCGTCAGGGCCGGGTCGTTGGCGTAGCGCATCGCATCCTCGTATTGGATCTGCAACGTGACGCAGTGGCAGGCGAGCATGCCCTCCATGTTGTCGGCGGGGGCATAGGCGCGGATCATCTCGTAGGTCGCGTCCCGGCGGAGACGCAGCGCGGCCTCGGACTCGTTGGGCGGCGTGGTGGCGTCGATCACGCGGTTGAGCAGGTAGGTGCCGAGTTCCATGGCGGTGCTCCAGGTGTTGTTGTCGCTATGGGGGAGGATACGAGGGGGGCAAAACCGCGCCAAGAACAAAGTAGGAACTTTGGGTTGAGGGGAATTGGGGGGTGGGGCCAGGGGTCGAACCAGATCAGACGGCATCTCGCTGATCTTCAAGGGTCGACCGCGCCGGATCGGGGTAATTCAACGAAAAGGAAGAGATTTTTGCCACAGATACACACGGATTTGCACAGATCGTCGTGTGGATCGCCTGAAAAGGGTTGATACCCCCGTCAGATTTAGCCCCCGGCGGTGAAGGCCCGATGAACCATCTGTGCAAATCTGTGTGTATCTGTGGCGAAAATTTCTTGCTTTTTGTTCGATGCCGCCGACTCAGGCGTTCACTTGGTCCCAATGGCCCGGACAAGTCCCGGCGTAGACACAGCGCGGCCTCGGACTCGTTGGGCGGCGTGGTGGCGTGGTGGCATCGACGACGCGGTTGAGCAAGTAGGTGCCGAGTTCCATGGCGGTGGTCCGGTGTGGTTGTCGCTGTGGGGGAGGGTAAAACCGCGCCAAGAATGAAAGTGGAACTTGGGAGTGGAGACCACCAGGATGAGGCCGCGCCCCATAGCGCTAAAATAGGAGGATCAGGCTGCCTCTTCGTCGTCATGGTCGCCCCATGCCCCCGGGCCTGTCCCGGGGGTTGTGGCGGCCATCCACGTCTTTGGCGCGGCCGGTAACGTCGTGGATCGCTGGGCCAGGCCCAGTTATGACGAGGAAAAGTCGAGTGCCCGGACCCTATTTCAGCGCGTATGGGGTCGAGCGCGGCGATGACGGTTCAGCGCGTTACGACCGGTCGGTTTATATTAGCTACGCCAGTGTCGTCTCAAACGCCCGAGCGTAATTGCCACCCAGTATTTTCACTGTTTCCGGCACGTGGAATCCGACTCCCAACAATGCCTCCGCCAATGCGGGCAAATGTTCGTAGTCGGGGAAGACACTGGGCGCGAGAAGGCCTTCCATGTCGCTGCCGAGACCGACGTGATCGATACCAACCGCATCGACCATCTTCGCCATGCTGGCGGCGAGGCCCGGGAGCGACATGACCGCGTCCGCTGGTGGCCAAACGCCGATCACGCCTCCCGTGGAAGCGATGACACGCGCATGATCCGGGGTGATGAGGCGCGTGAACATCAGTTGCACGCGTCCGCCGCCGATCAGCGAAGTGTGCGACAGGATCAGCGGCTTCGTCGTAACCGAGGCCGCCCGTTTGACCAGATCGTAGGTGCCGTGCGCCACGTCGACCACCACACCGGTGCGATTGCAACGGCGCACCACCTCGGCGCCGAAATCGCTGAGTCCGCCATGCACCGGCGCCTCGGTTTGAATGTCACCCAGTTCGTTGACCCGGTAATGCGTGAGCTGAAGGTGACGCAGGTCCCACTTGTCGTGCGCCTCATCCACGCGGTCGACCTGGCCTTCCAGCCAGTCGGCGCCTTCCGAGGCGATGATGCTCGACGGTTTCCCGGCCCGTGCGGCGCGCAAATCGGCGGCGGTTTTGATCAGTGTCAGGCCCTGCTCGCGCACCAGATTGTGCAACCGCGTGAACGAAAGTCGCGAGTATTGATACAGTTCGCCGGGATCCGGCGTACGATAAGGACGGATCCGCCCCTGATCCGCGGTATGGGTGGCGGGCGAGTCAGCGACGACCGCGTGACAAATCACCGCCATGCCGCCCTTGCGCATGGGCTCCGCGACCGGAGCGAACGCGCCTCCACCGCGCACGCGCCGCGTGCCGATGAGGTGTCCGGCGTGGCTGTGGATATCCACCGATGGCGCTGATTCAATCGCCACACGCGCGTCTGCCTGACGTTGAGACGCCGTCTCCGGCGTATTGGCGGTGGCGCATGCCGCGAGGCACATCAGCGGTCCGGCGGTCAGCACGCCACGCCGGCTCACCGATGTCCAACCGGGCGGGTCCAGCAGTCGCGCGCCATGCAGTTGGTAACGCCAGCCCAACGGATCATCGGTTCGTACCCGCAAGGTACCCATGAGCCGCGCCGGACGCCCCGGAGCCGGGATTGGCGTGGCGGCGAATACTTCCACGGACGCCGCCACGTCGCGCGGGAAACAGCCTGGGCAACAGCCTGGTTCGCGAGCCAGAATAAAGCGGACCCCGCGACCCGCCAGCGGTACGCTGACCGCGAAGCCCGAAATCTCGACGATTTGCCCGTCCGCGCTGTCCGCCCGGGCCAAGCCAAGGTCGTGCCAGTTCAACCGCATTGGGTTCGCGCTCCCCTTCGCACCGCGAACCACCCCGTTTGATCATTGCGCTTTCGCATTCGCGGCAAACCCAGCCTGGCATATTTCGCGATGGATTCGAATCTTTCCGTCATGCCGCGGCGTCAACGCGCGTCGTCATCGCCACCGGTTAGACCTATGAGGCCAGCCAAAACACGGCGTTGAACCGATGCAACCCCGTATTCGGTAGGGGCGTGATCGCGAATTTGAACCCTGACGGCGAAACCGGCCCGATGTTTCGCTTGCCTGCCGTGAGCTTAAGCGTCCATCTTATGTTGCAACGCAGCATGAGAGGGCACGTTTCTTGCACCCAATGGCCCGGATGCCGGGCGAAACCTTACAGTGAGAATCCTCCTCGCCGACGACAACGCGGCGCGTGCCGGAGCTTTGACCAAGGTTCTGGCGGCCGACCCGAGCCTGACCGTGCTGCGGCCCAGGCCCGGGGAATTGTTGTCGGATGCGGTGACCGCACTGGCGCCGGATGTCGTGTTGGTCGACATGGCCCGGCCAGACCGGGACGCGCTGGAGGGCATCAGGGGCGTCACCTCAAACACGCCGCGCCCGATCGTGCTGTTCGTCGATCAGGATGATCCAGCCTTCATGGAGGAAGCGATCAGCGCGGGTGTGTCCTCCTACAACGTGCCTGGCGTGCCGCCGCCAGACGTCAAACCGATCCTGCGCGCCGCCGCGGCGATGTTTCGTCACCACCAGACCGCGCGCTCCGATCTGCGGCGGGCGGAAAACCGGCTGCGGGAGCGTGAAATCGTCGATCGCGCCAAGGCGATTCTGATCAAGGAACGGCGAATGGGCGAGCCCGATGCCTATCGCTGGTTGCGCACCCGGGCGATGGCCAGCGGCAGGCGCATTCACGACATCGCCCAGGAGATCGTGACCGGGCATGGCGGCGATCCAGATGGGAGCGATCCTCGGGGGCACGAAAATCAAGGCGTCACGGTGCGCGGAAGCGCCTCGCGCGCGAAAGAGGAAGGCACGCGATGAGCACTCAGGTCAGAATTGGCATGCTGCGCCTGACCGATTCCGCGCCCGCCGTGGTGGCGAAATCCCGCTTCCTGTTCCAGTCCCTGGACATCGATGCCGTACTCTCCATTGAGCCGTCCTGGGCCAACATCGCCGACAAGCTGACCTATGGCCTGCTCGATGCGGCGGTTATCCTGCCGCCGCTGGCGCTGGCCTCGGCGATGGGCCTGCGCGGCCCGGCGGTGGAGTTGGTGGTGCCGATGGGTTTGTCCCAGGGCGGAAATACCATCGTGATCGGGGGCGATACGATCAAAGAGTCAGCCGGCCTGCCGCCCGGGACCCGGCTGCTGGCATGGCTGGCTGGTCAGAACGGGCGGCCGCGGATCGCGGTGGTGCACCGTTTCTCCACCCATAACCTGCTGCTGCGCTATTGGCTGGCGTTGACCGGGGTCGATCCGGACCGCGACATCGAAACAGTCGTTGTGCCGCCCGAGCAAGTGGTGCCGGCGCTCGCCAGCGGCCAGATCGCCGGTTTCTGCGCCGGTGCGCCCTGGGGTGTGGCGGCTGAACTGGAGCATGCCGGAAGCGTGCTGCTGGGAACCTCCGACATCTGGCCATTCCATCCGGAAAAATGCCTCGCGGTGCGGCGGGAATGGGCCGACGCGGATCCCGAGGCATTGACCCGGCTGCTGCGGGCATTGATGCGGGCGCAAGCCATTTGCGATCAGCCGGAGGAGGCGGACGGCGTTGTGTCCGCGCTGGCTGATGTGGAGGGTCTCGCGTTGCCTCGTGAGGCGGTGAGAGCCGCCTTGCCGGGTGGATCCGGACACGAGCAAATCCATTTCCACGGTGCGGGCGCGGCTTTTCCGGCGCCGCCACACGCGGTTTGGTTCCTGCGGCAGATGCGGCGGTGGGGTTGGCTGGCCGGGGATACCAACATCGCGGCGGTGGCGCGCGCGGTCTATCGACCGGATCTGTTTTCTTTGGCGGCTCGGATGGAAGATTTGTTCATTCCCACTGGGGCGGGACGTAATATTGCTGTTCCGGAGGCTGATTATGTTGGGGACGCATCAGAAAGTGGCACGCTGGAATTCTGATTTGAATTAAATTTCATCGTTTGAACGCTATTTAATCAGTATTGCATAAAATTCACTCATATTCGATCATGCCCGGCTTAATCGGCCTTCTGCCCCAACATCCGGGCACCTCAAATGGCCGGTCGAACGGGGCCAATGACGGACTGTGACGTGGGCAGACCGAGGATCTTTGGGCCTGGCACCATTATTGCTGCACCTGCTCACAGGCACGCCACGCACGATGGCGCCAGCGGGACCCTTTCAACGACGACAGGGCCCGGACCCCGGAGCGGTTTCCTCCGCTCTCGCATCAAGACCGGTGGATCAATGGCGATCCATCTGATCAGTGTGACCGACAATGCATAAGGGTTTTCTCAAGGCCGGCCATTTGCCGACCTTGTTCGCGTCGTTCCTCTATTTCGACCTGAGCTTCATGGCCTGGGTGCTTCTTGGCCCGTTGGGCGTGGCGATCAGCAAGGATCTGCATCTGTCACCCGCCGACAAGGGACTGATGGTCGCCACACCGGTGCTGGCCGGGGCGCTGCTGCGGGTTCCTCTGGGCGTACTGGTCGACCGCTTCAAACCGAAACGAGTTGGCATCGGCGCGCAGATCGTCGTCATCACCGGCCTGATCATCGCCTGGCTTGTTGGCGTCCACAGTTTTGGCGCGACCTTGCTTTTGGGCTGCGTTCTCGGCCTCGCCGGCGCATCGTTCGCGGTCGCGTTGCCGCTCGCGTCATCATGGTATCCGCCAGAGCATCAGGGCACCGCCCTTGGCCTCGCCGGAGCCGGCAATTCGGGGACGGTGCTGGCGGCGCTGTTCGCACCGGGTCTCGCGGTGGCGTTCGGCTGGCAGAACGTTGTCGGGCTGGCCGCGATCCCGTTGTTCGTCACGCTGTGCGTGTTCATCGCGCTGGCCAAGGACAATCCGCTGAGGACCGTGCCGAAAACACTCGCGGATTACGGCAGAATATTCCGGATCGCCGACGCGTGGTGGTTCATGTTCTTCTATGGCGTGACTTTCGGTGGCTTTGTCGGCCTCGCTTCATCGCTGACGATCTACTTCAACGATCAATACGGATTGACACCAGTCACCGCCGGCTACTGCACCGCCGGGGTGGTGTTCGTCGGTTCGATGGTGCGTCCGTTGGGCGGGGCGGTCGCCGATCGGGTCGGCGGCGTGCGAACGTTGACGGTACTTTACGCTGTCGCGTCAGCCGCCTTCGCCACCATCGCCACGGGCCTGTCGACAATCTTCCTGGCGATGCCGGTGTTCGTACTGGGCATGCTCTGCCTGGGCATGGGCAACGGCGCGGTATTCCAACTGGTGCCGCAGAGATTCCGTAACGAAATCGGCGTGATGACCGGCGTGGTCGGCATGACCGGCGGCGTTGGCGGTTTCTACCTCGCCTCCAGCCTGGGTTATTCGAAGCAATACACCGGAGGTTATGGGCTCGGCTTCCTGATCTTCGCCATGCTCGCCGCCATCGCCCTGATCTGTCTCACCAAAGTCCGCGGCCGTTGGCGCTCTACCTGGTCAACACTCTACGGCGCGGCCCGGGTCTGACCGTGTCGATCTCCCGCACCCGTCGCCGGCTGGTTCTGGTTGGTAACGGGATGGCCGGGGTCCACGCGCTGGAAGAGATCCTCTCCCGCGCGCCCCACATGTTCGCGATCACCGTGTTCGGCGCCGAACCGCACGGCAATTACAACCGCATCATGCTGTCTCCGGTCCTGGCCGGCGAGAAGACGTTTTCTGAAATTGTCACCCATGATAGCGGCTGGTACGAGCGAAACGGCATCGAACTGATCGCCGGTGAGGCGGTGACCGCGATCGATCGCGACAATCGCGTGGTGACCGGAGCGAATGGCACGGCGCGGCCGTACGACGTGCTGATCCTGGCCACCGGCTCCAACCCGATCATCGTTCCGGTTCCGGGACATGATCTGACCGGCGTCATCGCTTTCCGCGACATCGCCGATGTCGGCACGATGCTGGAGGCCAGCCGGACCCACCGTCACGCCGTCGTGATCGGCGGCGGACTGCTCGGTCTGGAGGCGGCGCATGGCCTCGCCCGCGGCGGCATGGATACGACCGTGCTGCATCTGATGCCGACACTGATGGAACGGCAACTCGATCCGGTTTCAGCCGGGTTGTTGAAGCAGGATCTGACCAAACGCGGCATCACCGTGCTGACCGAAGCGAACACCAGAGCAATCCACGGCAAAGGCGAGGTGGAGGCAGTCGAACTGGCCGATGGACGCCAGTTGCCAGCCGATCTGGTGGTGATGGCGGTCGGCATTCGACCCAACACGGCGCTGGCGAAATCCGCTGGTCTGGCGGTTGGCCGCGGCGTTCAGGTCGATGACGGGATGCGCACCTCCGACCCGGCGGTCTACGCCGCCGGTGAGTGTGTCGAGCATCGCGGCGCGGTCTTCGGCCTGGTCGCGCCCTTGTTCGACATGGCGAAGATTCTCGCCGACCGGATCACTGAGACGGCGGCGAGCGAATACAATCCTTCCGTCACCGGAACGCGGTTGAAAGTCACCGGCATCGACATGTTCTCCGCCGGCGATTTCACCGGTGACGACACCACCGACGAGATCGTGTTCCGCGATACCTCGCGCGGTGTGCACAAACGCCTCGTCGTGCGGGAGGATCGGTTGATCGGAGCGGTGCTGTACGGCGACGCGCGCGACAGTGCCTGGTATTTCGATTTGATCCGCGAGAGCACCGATATCTCCGGCATCCGCGATCGCCTGGTGTTTGGCCCGGACATGGATGAGGCAAGCATTGAGACGCCGCCGGCCCCCCAGGTGTGGGGCGGCGCCATGACCGCTTCCGCGTTGGATGCGATCGCCGTGGCGGAGTGACGGGCATGAATTTGGACGGGCCGGACATCATGTTGGCACCGTCATGACCGAGGTTCACTCGACCTGCCCGTATTGCGGCGTTGGCTGCGGTGTCATCGCGAAGTCGGACGGAACGATCGCGGCCGATGCCAGGCATCCCGCGAACCGAGGACGGCTGTGTTCCAAGGGCGCCGCTTTGGGGGACACGCTGGATGACAGTGGACGGCTGCTGAAACCCAGGATTGGCGGACGCGAGGCCTCGTGGGACGACGCTCTGGCGCTGATCGCGGCGCGGTTTCGGCAAACCATCGCCATGCATGGGCCGGACAGCGTGGCCTTCTATATCTCCGGCCAGTGTCTGACGGAAGATTATTACGCGGCCAACAAATTGATGAAGGGCTTCATCGGCTCGGCGAACATCGATACCAACTCGAGGCTGTGCATGGCGTCCTCGGTGGCCGGCCACGTCCGGGCGTTCGGCGAGGACATCGTTCCAGGCATTTACGAAGACTGGGACGACGCCGATCTCGTGGTGCTGGTTGGCAGCAATGCGGCCTGGTGCCATCCGGTGCTGCACCAACGGTTGATGGCGGCCAAAGCCGTACGCGGCACGAAGATCGTGGTCATCGATCCGCGGCGCACCGCGACCGCCGATGCCGCCGACCTGCATCTGCCGATCGCCGCCGGCGGCGACATCGCGTTGTTCAACGGTTTGCTGGCGTATCTGAACGCCACCGGAAAGATCGACCGGCGGTGGGTGCGCGAGCATGTGGCCGGCCTGGACGAAGCCATCGCCGCCGCGACCATTCCCGGTGCGGACATGACCGATTGGGCCGCCGAACAATGTGGCGTCGATCCCGAGTTGCTGGAAACCTTCTTCGACCTGTTCGCGAAGACCGAGCGGGTGCTGACGGTGTTTTCTCAGGGCGTAAATCAGTCCTCGGTGGGCACCGATAAGGTCAACGCGATCATCAATGTTCATCTCGCCACCGGACGGATCGGGCGGCCTGGCATGGGTCCGTTCTCGGTCACCGGGCAGCCCAACGCCATGGGTGGGCGGGAAGTGGGTGGACTGGCCAATCAACTCGCCGCGCATATGCGCTTCGACGAACCCGCGGACCGCGCCGCGCTGCGGTCGTTCTGGAACGCGCCGTCGCTGGCGCCGAAGCCCGGACTGAAAGCGGTCGACATGTTCGACGCGGTCGCCGATGGACGCATCAAGGCAATCTGGATCGCCGCCACCAATCCCGCCGCCAGCATGCCGCGGGCCGATAAAGTCCGGGCGGCGCTGGAAGCCTGTCCGTTTGTCGTCGTTTCCGATTGTTGGCCAACCGATACCACCCGATTCGCCGACGTCGTGCTGCCCGCCGCCGGATGGGGCGAAAAAGACGGCACCGTCACCAACTCCGAACGGGTGATTTCGCGCCAACGCACGTTCCGGCCCGCTCCCGGCGAGGCGCGTCCCGACTGGTGGCAATTCGCCGAAGTCGGGCGCCGCATGGGCTGGGAGGACGCATTTGCCTGGCCCTCCGCGGCCGCGGTGTTTCGCGAGCATGCCGCACTGTCCGGCCACGCCAATCACGGCCGCCGGGTATTCGATATTGGCGCCCTCGCGAGCCTGGGCGACGAAGCCTACGACGCGCTGCGGCCAGTTCGCTGGCCATTGCCGGCTGGCATTCCAGGGGAAGGCGGACGACTGTTCGCTCAGGGTGGGTTTCCGACCGGGGATGGGCGGGCCCGGATGGTGCCGGTGTGCTGGAACGGGCGGCCGGAAATCGGAGCACGGACGTTGCTGCTGAACACCGGCCGGGTCCGTGACCAGTGGCACACAATGACCCGGACCGGACTGGCACCGAAGTTGATGGCGCACACGCCGGAGGCGCTGCTCACGATGCATCCCGCCGATGCCACGGCACGCGGCGTCGCGGACGGAGACCTCGTCCGGGCTTCGACGGATGACGGCGAAATCCTGCTGCGCGCGGAGACGCGACACACACAGCGCCGTGGTGAGGTCTGTGCGCCGATGCACTGGACCGACCAGTTCTCGTCCTCCGGGCCGGTGGCGCGGGTGGTAGGCGCGCGCCGCGATCCGCTCTCCGGGCAACCGGAACTTAAGGCGACCCCGGTTGATGTCGCCCGTGAGCCGACGTGCTTCCACGGCATTCTGCTACGACGTCTTGCTGGCGGCCTGCCCGATCTTTGTCATTGGGTGCGCATCCCAATTCCGGAGGGGCAGCTCTACCGTCTGACAGGTCTGCGACCGCCGCCCACCGGCGAGGCCCTGACTCGCTTCGCGGCCGATGTGCTGGCGGCGCCAGAAGGCGCGGAATGGCTGGAGGTTTCTGACCCGAAACGAGGCATCTTCCGCGTCGCCGCGCTGTTCGACGGCGCGATGGAGGCGGCGTTGTTCCTGGCCCGAGACCTGACCGCCCTTCCCGCCGAGGCCGCGCTGCTTCCGATGTTGGGCGCTCCGGTGCCCGACGCGGCGCGCGGCCGGCTGCTGGCCGGCAGGCTTTACGACAAGACCGCTTTCGAGGGGCCTCTGGTGTGCGCCTGCTTCGGCGTTACCCGCGACGCCATTCGCCACGCCGTGGTGACGCATGGGTTGCGCGACCGCGCGGAGATTGGCGCCGTGCTTCGCGCCGGCACGAATTGCGGATCCTGCGTCCCCGAACTTGAGGAGATCCTGCGAAATGTCCGCATGCCCGCGGCCTGAAGGCCGCGCGACCCTGGTCGGTGCCGGCCCAGGCGATCCCGATCTGTTGACGCTGCGCGCGGTCAAGGCGATCGAGTCCGCGGATGTCCTGCTTTTCGATGCGCTGATCGATCCGGCGATCCTCGACTTCGCGCGTCCGGAGGCGCGGCGGATCGACGTTGGCAAACGTTGCGGCCGGCATGCGGCCAGTCAGGCGGCGATCAACACGTTGATCGTGCGGCTGGCCCGTGGCGGTGCGCATGTCGTGCGACTGAAAGGTGGCGATCCGTTCGTGTTCGGCCGCGGCGGCGAGGAACTGGATACGCTGCGCTCCGCCGGGGTTCCGGTCACCGTCGTGCCGGGGGTCACCGCCGCCTGCGCGGCGGCCGCGAGTTTGCAGATTCCGCTGACGCATCGCGACGTCGCTCGGTCGGTGCATTTCGTGACCGGACACGGCGCGGATGGCACGATCCCGGCGCATGACTGGCTGGCGCTGGTCCGCTCCGGCGGCACAATCGCGGCTTATATGGCGAGCCGGACTCTGCCTCGGATGGCGGCTGAACTGATGGCGGCGGGCATGGCGGCGGCGACGCCGTCCGTGGCGATCGAGAACGCGAGCCGCGCGAACGAACGCCGGCTGTTTGGCACGCTCGCATCCCTGCCCGATGCTCTGGCCGCGGCGGCATTCGATGGACCGACTCTGGTGCTGATCGGCGCGGTCGTGTCGCTGCATGCGGAAACCGCCGTTCCCGTCATGCTGGCGGCGTAAGGGACTGTTTAAGCTCGGCGCGCCGCACCTTGCCCGTGTCCGTGCGCGGCAATCGCCGTACCGGGTGAACATGAAACGGTGTGCGAAAGTCGTTCAATAATGGCGCGATCAACGCCTGCGTCATTTGGTTCCGTGCCGGATCATCGAGTTCGATGAAGATATGCAGTTCGCCGGTTCCTTCGGCGTTATCCAAACCAACGATAGCCGCGTCGACCACGCCATCGATCTCTCTGATCTGGTCCTCGACGGGTTCCGGGGCAAGCTTATTGCCGCCAAGATTGATTATCTCATCGGTCCGGCCGAGCACGACGAGCTGTCCCGGAGCCGGCATGAAACCGATATCGTTCGTCAGGAACCAACCGTCGAGAAAACGCGTTCGCGTCTCGGCGTCGTCGCCAAGATAACCCGCCGCCATGCGGGTTGTGCGGGCCAAAATCCGGCCCGGCTGCCCAGGGGTTGTATCTCGGCCGTCGCCGTCGATGATGCGGACCGACGTATCCGGCAGGAGTGTACCCGGTTCGTCACCGGCCGCGGTCGTTATGAAATGGGTTTCGTTCATGGAATATGTGACGCAGATGCTCGTGGTCACTTGCTGCCGCAACGCCGTGAACCGCGCCATGGAGACTGGCCCGCCAACGATACGAATCGAGCAGGTATCCATCCGGCCATGCGGGAACTGATTTGAACTCAACAAACTGACGGCGTCGCGTACCAACATGAAAGTGTGGCATGCCGGGAGTTCGCGGATATTGGCCGCCAAATCTTCTCCCGCGCTGAAAATGACAGTGGCGCCCGACCGGAGCGCGGCCATCGTATCCGCATAGGTGCCCGTCAACATGAAACTATATGTCGAAATGAAGTTCAGTCTCGCCGTGTCGAATCCCACCAGGTAAGGGACGATAGCGGATTTGTTACGCAAGCATCCTCGCGTGAAATTTACATATTTGGATCGTCCTGTAGTCCCGGATGTTCGGCCGATCCGGACAATATCACCGGCTGACCATGAATTGTTGAGCAGTTGAAAATCATCATCACAGACGGGGCAACGGAACACTTTGAGTACGTATCGTGGCGTCAATCGGATGACCGGCTTGTGAAACAGCATTTGCTCGATTCGCGACGTCACACAAAGTACATCGCAATGCGGAAGCAATACACTGTCCGCGCTCAGGTCGGAGAGGACATCGCGACGTGCGCGGCGCCAAGTACCTCACAGGCCAGGATCTGAACCAGACTCGGATAGTACCAGTCACACTCGATCCCGAGAAGCTTGCGTGGCCCAAGCCCCGCGCCCGAAAGCGCCTTCGCCATCTGGACGATATTGCGCGCCAGCGTGGCGTACGAGTAAGGAACTCCGTGCTCGATTACGGCGACGGCCTGGGGACGTTCTCGACACCATCGAAGCACCGCATGCGCGGGCGTGGTGAGAGGCTCATCGGACATCGGCATTCCGGCGAGACCAGCATCGTGCCAGGTGGGAGAAATAACAGGTCTTGATATTCCTCACCGTGAAAGTTGTTGATTTCTTGTCATCCCAACTGCTCCAGGATAGAAGCCTGACACACGGCGCGGCGCCGTCAATACAGGATGTTCATCATGCGCGGTCCTGAGCTCCACTGGCTGCCTCGGCAGGCCACCTGGTCCCAGGCCCTGGCCTCGGCCTCAACTGGGCCTGAGGCCTGGCCGGCGCTATGCGCTCTCGCGCGGTCCCGCATCGACGCGCTGGAGACCCGTACGCTTGACCGCAAACGCCAGCGCCTGATGGCTGAGCCTCCGGCCGCGCTGATTTCGCCGCCGATCCGCCTGGCCGTGCTCGCGTCTTCCACCGTGGACCACCTGCTGCCGGGCATCCGGGTTGGCGGCATGCGCTGTGACCTGTGGATCGATATCCATACGCCACCTTACGGCCAGTACGCCCAGTCGCTGATGGATGAAGCGTCGCCGTTGCATGCGTATCGTCCGGACGCGGTGCTGTTCGCGCTCGACGCGCACCATTTGCTGGCGGGGATCGAGCCCGGCGGCGACGCGGCCGAGGTTGAACGCCGGCTTACCGCGATCGGTGAGAACCTCGCGGCACAGTGGGCGCGGGCAAGGCAGGCGTTTCGCTGTCAGGTCATCCAGCAGACGCTGCCGCCGGTGTTTGAACCGTTGATTGGTAGCAACGAACATCGCCTGCCCGGCTCGCCGTACTGGGCTGTTCAACAACTGAACGCGAAGCTGCGGACTCTGGCGGATGGCGAAGGCGTTGATCTTCTGGCGCTCGATTCCCGAATCGCGGTGGATGGGCTTGCCGCGTGGCATGACCCGGCGCTGTGGCATCGCGCCAAGCAGGAAGTGCATCCGTCCGTCTCACCGGTTTACGGCGATCTCGTCGCGCGGTTGCTGGCGGCCGCGCGCGGGCGGTCGGCCAAGGCACTGGTGCTCGACCTCGACAACACGTTGTGGGGCGGGGTGATCGGCGATGACGGTGTGGAAGGGATCACGCTCGGCCAGGGCAGCGCGTTGGGTGAGGCGTTTGTCGCGTTCCAGCGCTACGCGCGCGACCTGAGCCGTCGCGGCATCATTCTGGCGGTCTGCTCCAAGAACGATGAGGCCAATGCGATCGAGCCGTTCGAGCGGCATCCGGAAATGGTGCTGAAGCGATCCGACATCGCCTGTTTCGTCGCCAACTGGACCGACAAGGCCGCCAATCTGCGACAGATCGCGGCGGAGCTGAACATCGGCCTGGACAGCCTGGTGTTCGCCGACGACAACCCGGCCGAGCGCGCGATCGTGCGCCGCGAATTGCCGATGATCGCGGTGCCGGAACTGCCGGAGGATCCGACTCTCTGGCCGGCGACCCTGGCCGCGGCCGGTTATTTCGAGTCATTGCGGCTGACCAAGGAAGATCTGGAACGGTCCGGTCAATATCAGGCGAACCTGAAACGAAGCAGCCTGATGGCGTCGGCGACGGATATGGCGGGATATTTGCAAAGCCTCGAAATGCGGGCGATCTGGAACCGTTTCGATCGGGTCGGGCAAACGCGGATCGTACAATTGATCAACAAGACCAACCAGTTCAATCTGACCACGCGGCGCGTCACCGATGAACAGATTTCAGCGCTGATCGAGGACAAGCGCGCACTGACCTTGCAGGTCCGGTTGCTCGACACGTTCGGGGATAACGGCATCATCGCCATCGTATTCGGATCGTTTCAGCCGGGGACACACGATATTCGCATCGAAACCTGGCTGATGAGTTGCCGGGTACTGGGCCGCCAGATGGAAGAAGAGACACTCAATCTGGTGGTGGCGCAGGCTCGGACTCTGGGCGCGACACGGCTGATCGGAGTGTACCGGCCCACGGCGAAGAACGGCATGGTACGCGATCACTATCGGCGGCTGGGATTTGTCCCTTCCGGCGAGCCGGACGTCGAGGGCGGCACGGAATGGGTACTGGCGCTTGAGGGGTGGACGCGGTTGGCGACCGCCATCGCCAGTGAGATGGCGGCGACATGAAATTCGATCATGTCGGTGTCACCACGACCGGCCTCGCCGCCGGCCGGGCGCTGCTGGAAGGTTCGATCGGCATTCGCGAGTGGACGGTCGAGTTTCGCGACGAGGTCAACGATGTCTGGGTGCAATTCGGCCGCTGCGGCGCGGGCATGTGCTATGAACTGGTGGCGCCGCTGTCACCGTCCAGCCCGATCGCAAGTGTGCTGTCGCGAAAGATCAACGTGCTGAACCACCTGGCGTATCTGGTGGAGGATTTGGCCGCCAACGCCGCGCGTCTGCGGACGATGGAGTTCGTTCAGGTATCGGTTGCTCGCCCGGCGATCGCGTATGGCGGCCGGCTGATTCAGTTCTTCGTCGCCCCCAGCCGGCTGATGATCGAATTAATTGAGGCGCCGGGTCACCAGCACCGCTATGACAATCCCACATCATCGAGGACGCCATGACCGACCAGGAACTTTACGCCAGCCTGAACGAGATCTTCCGGCAGGTGCTGGATAATGACTCGATCGATCTGAAACCATCGACGACCGCGGATGACGTCGATGGCTGGGATTCGATGAATCATATTTTCATCGTGGTCGAGATCGAGAAGCGCTTCGGGATCAAGTTCCAGGCCGCCGAAATGGAAGAACTGAAGAACGTCGGCGAACTCGCCACGCTGGTTCGCGAAAAGGCCGCGGCGGCCGGACATTAGAGTACCCGGAATCGATGAAGCGCGATCCCATATACACTGTCATTGCGAGGAGCAGCGCGACCTGCCCGCGCGAAGCCGCTTCGGCGAAGGCAGGCGAAGCAATCTCCCTGTCCCCACTTC